>Ga0209515_10010515_pt1 | contig 10281 bp, 10 predicted proteins | sample Subgroupgradi54m_FD_187454 | JGI IMG/M metagenome (GOLD analysis project Ga0209515, IMG submission 187454) | Subsurface groundwater microbial communities from S. Glens Falls, New York, USA - GMW60B uncontaminated upgradient, 5.4 m (SPAdes)... ...
GGTGAAGCTGCCTCCAGGCAAGATTCTCGTGCCGGGCGTCGTCAGCCACGGCACGAACGTGGTGGAACATCCGGAGCTCATCGCCGAGCGTCTCACGCGGTTCGCCTCGTGCGTCGGTCGCGAGAACCTGATTGCCGGCACCGACTGCGGCTTTGCGCAGGAAGAAATCAACCGGCGCGTGCATCCCTCGATCATGTGGGCGAAGCTTGAAGCCATGGCGGAAGGAGCGCGCATCGCCAGCCGCGCATGATCGAAGTACTCGACATCACGAAGAAACCCGATGTGCCCGACTCCGGAAGGGTTCGCTCTTTCTCGTCGTTGCCGACTGAGGTCCGTTGAGGCCCTCTCCGGCCGATCGTCTTGCAAATTCTTGCAAGGCCCTTTCGCGCGGGATCGACGAATTTCGTCGCCAGCCCGTAGGACGTTTTGCTTTCACGATTCGCCCTGTGAGCCGGTTCGTTGCGTCCGGTTCGCGCTTGATTCGAGGCGCGAGAGGCCGCAAGATGGGGAGAGAACGCCATGAGCGACGCCTACATCGAGCAGCGTGACGGCGTGTGCATCGTTGCCGGGACCCGGGTGTCCCTCGATTCGATCGTGTACGCGTTTCTGTCCGGTCAGTCGGCCGAGGCGATTGCGCAGGCGTTTCCGGTCCTGAACCTCGAGCAAGTGTACGGTGCGATTACGTACTACCTCGCTCATCGCGACGACGTCGATCGCTATCTTGACGGCCGACGGCAGGACTTCGAGGCGGCCCGACAGGCGGCGCGTGACGCCGACCCGATGTTCTACCAGAAGCTTACCGACGCAAAGAAACAGACTCCGCTCACGCGCTGAATGCCCATCCGCTTCCGGGCTGACGCAGACCTGAATCAGGTCATCGTGTCTGCCGTCGTGAGGCGTGTGCCAGCGTTCGACTTCAGAACCGCGACGTCAGCAGGCCTGGCCGGCCTGAAGGATCAGGACGTTCTCGCCATCGCCGCACGTGATGGCCGCGTCCTGGTCACGCACGATCAGGCGACCATGCCGCGACACTTCGCCGAATTAGTGCGGTCGCAACACAGCCCTGGCCTGATCGTCGTTCCCCAACATCTTCCGCTTCGTGAGGTTGCCGACGACCTGATTCTGATTTGGACGGCAACCGAAGCGAACGAATGGATCGATCGAATCGCATTCTTGCCGATTTGACTTCGAACGAGACCGATCAACTCGGAAGCAGTCGACAGCTCAACGCAGAAGTCCATGCTTCCGGGCGAACTCGTCGAGGAACTGCTCGGCAGGCCAACAGCACGCGAAGCATCTTCGACGACATCGACACCGACGGGGATTCCCAAGATGCATGACGCCCGCCGAGAGCATCTGGTGCGGTTCTACCGAATTCTCGACCGGCTCGAACGGAGCATCGGCGGCGAACGCCGTCTTGCAGTCTGCTCGGGCCGGATGGACTGGCCGCAGCGCGGGGTGTATCTCTTTCGCGAGCAAGATGAGATGCGCTCCGACACCGGCAGCGGTCCGCGCATCGTGCGCGTCGGCACCCATGCGCTGAAGGCCGGTTCCGCCACGACGCTCTGGACGCGCCTCTCGCAGCACAAAGGCCAGCCGAGTACCGGCGGCGGCGATCACCGCGGATCGATTTTCCGGCTTATCGTCGGCCGCGCGCTCGCGGCGACATATGGCTATGACGTTCGGACGTGGGGCAGCGGCAACACGGCAAAGGGCGACATCCGCAAGAGCGAGCTGGCGCTCGAGAAGGAAGTGAGCGCCTGCATCGGCAAGATGCCGTTCCTCTGGCTTGCGGTTGATGACGACGCAGGGCCGGATAGCCTACGGGGATACGTCGAGAGAAACGCCATCGCGCTTCTCAGCAACTACGGAAAACCGCCGCTCGACCTGCCCTCGACTGACTGGCTCGGGCATAAATCCGACCGCGAGCGCGTGCGCGCCTCGGGCCTCTGGAATCAGAATCACGTTGATGAGAACTACGAACCTGAATTCCTCGACAGGTTCGAACAGCTCGTCGCAGCCGTGGTGAGCGGCACGTGATTGCCATCATCCAGTGCGCCGCGAGCAAGCAAGCGGATGCCGGACGCTTCGCGATGCGAGACGGCAGGTCAGTCCTCTTTGTTGCCGACCCGGACAACGCTCCGCCCGATGAGAACGTTGTTTATGCGCGGCCTGATGATCCGTCCGACATGGGAGTGTCCTGGGTGACGTGCTGCTCGCGTACAACAGGAAGCCCGAGAATCCGCTCCGGCTGCTGCCGGCCTGGCAGCTCTATAACGACCCTGCCTACGGCAGGCTCGCCGGAAAGTGCGGCGTCGGAAACGTCTATGTCCTGTCGGCAGGTTGGGGATTGATCCGCGCGGACTTCCTGACGCCCGACTACGACATCACGTTCTCCTACGTGAAGCCGGAGGACCGATACAAGCGTCGCAGCATGGCGGAAAGCTACGACGACTTCTGCATGTTGCCACTCGACGCACGCGCACCGATTGTGTTCTTCGGATGCAAAGGCTACTTGCCATTGTTCGAGTCCCTAACCTCGTCCATTCGGGCACCGAAAACGGTCTTCTTCAATTCCGCCGCGGCGCCGGAGATGCCGGGACACGTCCTGAAACGTTTTGACACCAGAAGGCGCACGAACTGGCATTACGAATGCGCCGCTGCGTTCGTCGACGGCCGCATCAGCGTGGACCAATCTTGAGGCGCGAAGGAAAGCTCGCCAGCGAGGCTATGGCCGCTCAGAGGGCTACGAACCAGCGCTCGCCAGTGTTTCCAGCTGGTGTGTCCGTCACCGGCCCGACAAATTCTCTGGGAGCGCCCATACGCGGACAAAAGAAAAGGGCCGACGCGAAGTCGGTCCTCTTGCTGCTGTGCCTATTCGGTCGAGTGTCGATTGTTGATGAATTCAGATTGAAGATTTCCGATTGGATTGATGGATTCTGGCGGCACCGACGGAAGGATTTTTGAGACGCCATTGTGCGGCGGACTAGAACAGCGTTGGCTCGCCAGAGACGATGTTTCGTCGCCTCCTAAGCAACTCCTTTTGCAACATCTCCCAATCATCAGCATCACAAAGTTGGAGGGGCTGAAGAGCGGTCGCCCGGCGTCGAAGGGACTCCGCTTTGGCCCATGCTTCCGGATGGGACTCTTCGGTGATACGGATAAATGTTGCGACCGTCTTCTCGTTATGGCACCGATCGCACAACAACTGAAGATTCGTGAGGGCGCTGCTACTACCGCGAATGTGATCGATCTCGGCTGCGGGCTCGCCGCATTTTCGACACTTCTCGCCATCGCGGTTGAGGACGGCGGTGCGAACAGCGTCCGAGAGCTTTCGGCCGGCCTTGTCATAGCCGCCCGCCAAGATCAGAGCGAGCCTTATCTTGATCGCCTGTGCGATGTCGGGTCGCGTATCGCGACCGTCCTGGCGAGATCGGCGAGCATACCGAACCCACGCTGCTTCGTCGGCGCATAGCTGAGCGCAATACGCTTTCGGCGCTCGGAACAGCTCAAAGCAATTGACGCAGCAGAACGGGGATGTACTCAAATCGTCCAGCGTCAAAAACCGCTGCGGCCTTGCTGGTATCGAGGCCTCGTCGGTCCCAGCTTCGTTGATGCGGCGGAGCGGCGACCGACGTGCCCTGCGCTTCACACGCGATTTCTTTGAGATAGCCATCGGTGAGCAGGCGCTCGGGGCACCCCTAGCTTCCTTTCAAGCTGGCAGCGCTGCCACCATGTCCGACGGCAACTTCGCAGCGTGCCCCGCATGCTGGCGCATGCAAAAGAAAAGGGCCGACGCGAGTCGGCCCCTTTCATCGGCGCTGAGGTTCTACCCTTTGGTAGTCTGCGGCTAATCCATCAACCACTAACCACCAACCACGAACGAGTAACCACAAACCACCAACCACGAACTAGAAATCGTAGCCAATCCACAGCGCGAACTTCGGCTTGCGGAACGCGCTGCTGCCGCCGTACGGCGCGAAGACGATGTCCTCGTAGTCCTTGTTGAGGAGCGTCTTCCACGCCCAGTCGAAGTGGACGGGGAAGCCGAGCAGGAACGTCTCGAGACCCAGGCCGTAGGACGCGCGCGAGTCAACCAGCCGGAGCCCGTTGACCGGTATCTTCGGTCCGAAGATCGGCGTCTGCGTGCCGGTGAGCTGATTCGTGTTGAACCCGATGACGGGCGTTTCGACCGACGTGCCGCGGCGCAGCCAGGTGAACGGCTGGCCGTCGAAGTAGGCGCCGCCCATCCCGGCGAAGAACACGCCGCGAATGCCGCCGAGCACGCCAATCGGCGTCAGCATCGCCTCGATCAACGGGAAGCGCAGCTCCGCGTTGGCGAACGCGGTATGCGAGCCGATGAACTCGAGGTAGTTGTAGCCGCGCAGCTCCGAGTTGCCGCCGAAGTAGATGAAGTCCGGCACATCGCCCCAGCTGCGGAAGCCGCGGAGGCGCAGCGCGAGCAGGCCGGTCGTCCCGAGGCGCGTGTATTTCCTGATGTCACCGTCGAGCGTCTGCCGCGACAGGAGTCCGCCCACGCCGGGCGAGGTTTCATACGACAGCCGCATCGTGCGTCCCGCCAGCGGTCCGAACTCGCGGAAGACCGTCGTCTCTTCGACGAACGTCGCGGTCAGCGGCATGAACGTGCCGTTCTGGAACAGCTGTCGTCCGAACTGTGCCTGCTGATAGCCCTGGGAGTACTGCTGGAGGCCCGGATCGTTGAACGACTGCTTGTATTGCAGCACGCCGCCGCTCAACTCGACGCGGCGATAACGGTTGAACGGATAGATGCCGAAGACCGATCCGCCCTGCACGGTGCTCGTCGCCTGCGCCAGGTTGCGATCGATGAGACCGCTGTAGACGGGATCGTAGAAGACGTTCTGCAGCTGGCCGTAGAAGAACAGCGTCTGCGAGTACCCCTGCACCGCGTAATTGAACCGGCGCGACAGGTTGATGAACGAGAACGACAGCGTCCGGTACTGCGAGATCGACAGCGCATACATGTTGAACTGCTTGTCACCCAGCACGTCGCTGAAAGTCACGGCGGAGCCGCCGAAGACGTTGCCGCCGCTCGTGACGCCGACGTTGACCGGCGGACGCCCGTCGAGGAACAGCTTCTCGAACGCGCCCTTCTTCCGCTTGTTCGCGGCGATCAGCGTATGCGTCAGCGGCGCCTGGAAGTCGATGATGGGCCCCGGCGCGCCGAAGTCGGCCGTCGACGCCGTGATGATCGGATCCCGCCGCTCGAGCGCGTGCAGCTCGTAGTCGCCCTTGTAGTAGCTGACGAAGGCGATCTGCGATTTGTTGTCGGCCTGGTGCAGGACGATCGGGCTGACATTGCCGGCCACCGCGTCGGTGTACTGGCGCAGCTCGCCGTTTTTCAGATTGAGCGTCCAGATGTTGTAGATGTTGCCGTTGCGCGCGACGTCGGGATCGATCGGCTGGTTCGGGTCGGTCGCGGTCGACGGGAAGACGATCGTGTCGGCATCGACAAACTGCGGCCCCGCGTCGTCGTGCGTCCCGAATGTCAGCTGCGTCTTCGTCCCCGTCTCGGGATCGATCTTGAACAGCTTCTCGTTGCCGCTGACGCGCGCGACGTAGACGATGTACTTCCCGTCCGGCGACCACGCAGGACCAGAGTCCGCGAACGCATCTTTCGTGATGTTCGTGATCTGTTTCGTGTCGAGGTCGAGGATGAACAGGTCGCCGACGGCGCCCACCAGGCCGGCGAAGACGACCTTCTTTCCGTCGGGCGAGAAGTCGGGCGACTCGGGGTCGTCAACCGTCTTGATCTCGATCTTGTCCTCCACCTTCCTCGTCAGGACGTTCTCGATCACGAGCGTCCGCGTCTTCTCCCTGCGCACGAAGAACGCGAGGCGATCCCCGCTTGGCGACCACGACATCCACGGCACCGTATTGAAGCGCCCGCCCGGCGACGTGAGGTATTCCCACCCTTTGTCCTGGTCGAATCCGTTGGTCAGATTACGGATGACGGAGCCATCCTTCGCCGAGACGAGCACGATATCGAGCTCGCCCTCCTTGCGGTTGCCGCTTGCCACGGCGATCAGATCGCCGGACGGCGACGGCTCGGCGGAGATCGCCTGGTTGAACGACGTCTTCTGCGGATTCGGCGCGAGGTTCCGCCCGTAATCGGCCGGCCGCTCCTTGTCGCGGAACGGCTTGAAGCGCTCTTTCAGATAGCGCTCGAACTGCTGATCGAATTCGTCTCCCTTCAGCTTGAACGCTTCCTCGTACGCGTCGTCACCACCGCCGATGACCGACTTGCGGAGCGCGAACAGGAACTGCCGCACGCCTTCCTTGCCCCACCGCGATTCCATGAACTCGTAGCAGGCGTGCCCGAGGTTGTAGATCAGACGCGGGTTGTTGAACCCGCCATACCCTTCCATCTCGCTCATTTTCGGGACGATGTCGGCAACGGCGGCGTCGCGGACCGTCATGATGTCGAGCGGCTGCCAGATGCCCGTCTCGTAGTCGGCGCCCCCTTCGTTCAGCCACAGCGGGAGGTTCCGGCGGATGAGCGACGTCGGGATGATGTCGAACTGGAAGATGTGCGTGAGCTCGTGCGTGATCGTGCGATAGAGCAGGTCCGGCGGATCGTCGAGCGGCACGAGCATCCGGTCGCGCTCGGGCTCGGCAAACGCGCCGACCCCTTCGACCGCCGCGCCGGGGATGACGTTCTCCTGCTGGAACTCGCTGCTCGTCTTGAAGATGATGAGCGGCACCTTGAAAGCGAGGTCGTGCTTCAGATCCGAGCTCACGTGCTGGTACGCGCTTTCGGCGTAGCCCGCGATGCGTTCGAGATGTTGTTCTTCCTCGGGGTAGAAATAGATCTCGAAGTGGTCGGTGGTGTAGATGTTCCACCGGAAGTTCGTGTAGCGGATCTGGTTCTTCCCAAAGTACGGGACCATCGGCGTCTGCGCGAACGCGTGAAGCGGCGCGAAGACGATCGCGGCGGCCACAACTGCCAGGGCTGCCCTCATGTAGTTTCTCCTCGCAGGACTAGGCACGAGTGGGCATGTTACTGCTGACGCTTCGAGACCCGCAATCAGCTGAGCGAGTTGCGCGGCAGCAAAGGATGTACCGAAGAGTTCGCGAAGAATGACGGAGAAAGGCCCGTAAACGCGAGGCCATCCCGCCACACTGTCCTCTTTATCCCAATTAAACTGAGGACAGGAATAAAAGAGTCCCGGCGAGGGTTATCCCTCACGGGCCTTGGCCGCCGATGTTCCGACGACCGTCACCAGCCCCCTCGAATGCGGATGATTTTCCCGCCGAGGCGCTGCAGTTTCTCGGGCCGCTCTTCGCCACGGCGATGCGGCTGACGCGGAACCGCGCCGATGCGGAGGATCTCGTTCAGGATACGTTCGTCAAGGCGTTCCGCCACTCGGGGCAATTCAAGCGCGGGACGAACCTGCGCGCGTGGCTCTATACAATCCTCCACAACACGTGGAGGAACCGGCGCCGCGACGCGAGCCGCGATGCCGTCGAGGTCGACAGCGACAAGGTGGAACAGGCGGCGGCCGGCGCCGGGGACGGCGAGCCCGTCGACACGCCCGAGCGGATCCTGATGCGGAGCACGCTCGACGCGGATCTGCAGGCGGCGCTCGACGAGCTGCCCGACGCATTCCGCCAGGCCGTCTGGCTTCGCGACGTCGAGGAATTCACCTATGCCGAGATCGCGGAGATGTTGAACGTGCCGATTGGAACCGTGATGTCGCGGATCTCGCGTGGACGACGGATGCTCTTCGAGCGATTGTCTTCAGCGACGGCGCCGGCGCCGGCGGCGACCGTGGCCGCTGAGGCCGCGGGAGGGCGGCGATGAAGCCGAACTGTCGCCGCATCTGCGATCTGCTCGCGCAATATGCCGATGGGACGCTGTCCGACGCCGAGCGCGCCGAAGTCCAGCGGCATCTCGATGCGTGTCCGCCGTGCCGCGTCATAGCCGGCAAGGAATGTGGCGCGCGCCAGCTGCTGCGGGCCTGCGCCGGCCGGCTTCGCGCCCAGCCGGTGCCGCCGGACCTCCGTTCCCGATGTCAGGCGCTGTCGTCCGGCGCCGGCGCCTCGCGTTTCTGGTTCCGTCCTTCCGTTCGGTTCGCCGTTGCCGCCCTCCTGATTCTCTTCTTTGGCACCCTTTTCTCCATCGTCACCCGCCAGTCGGACGCATTGCTTGCCGCGCAGCTCACCGCCGATCACATCAAGTGCTTCGGACTGTTTCGTCCCGAAGGGGGCACGACGCTGGACGCCGCGCAGGCGGAGCGGATGCTGCGCGAGCGCTTCGGCCTTGACGTCCACGTGCCGCCGTCAGCCGGCGCTCGGGCAGGGAACGCGCTGGGAACCAGCGCGCAGGAAGGCAACGTGGATCTGGTGAACGCCCGGCGCTGTCTGTATGCCGAGGGGCGCATTCCTCACCTGATGTACGAGGCGAACGGCCAGGACATCTCGCTGTTCGTGTTGGAAGGCGAGTCGCGCGCCCCCGCCGAGCTGACCGCGTTCGGCCATCACACGCGCATCTGGTCCCGCGGGGGAAACACGTTCGTCCTGATCACTCCGGCCGGCGGCGCGTCGGTAGCGGCCGCGGCACGATATGTCGCCGAGGACGCGCATTAGCGGGGAACGCGTGACTTTGCGCGTTGGGGTGCTTTAGCGCGTATTATTGAGGTCACACATGGCTGCCGAAGAACCAATCGGTCACGACGTCAGTGCGGACCCCGCTCAGGAGCCCGAGGTTCCAGAGCGCAGGCCAAGCAAGGTCGCGGTGTTCATCGCGATGGGGGCCGTCGCCATCGCCATTCTCATCGTGATGCTGGCGCCTGGCGCGGACAATCCGGCTGCGCCCGCCGGCTCGTCGAAAGGCAATCTCACAGGTTCGCCGAACAGCGCCGCGGAGGACGCGGCGGCCGACGCGAAGGTGGCCGGCAAGTCGGCGCCGCTCAACTTCACGCTGAAGGACATGAACGGCGTGGACGTGAAGCTCGCGTCGTTCAAGGGTAAGCCGATCATCCTGAATTTCTGGGCGACGTGGTGCGGGCCCTGCCGTGCGGAGATTCCGTCGCTGGTCGAGCTGCAGAAGCAGTACAGCGAGGAGGGCGGCGATGTCGTCATTCTCGGCATCTCCGTTGACGATCCGGTCGAGAAGCTCAAGCCGTACGCCACGCAGATGAAAATGAACTACCCCGTGCTGGTTGGCGCCGGACGCGACGACGTGCAGGATGCGTTCGGGCCGCTCTGGGGCATCCCCGTGACGGTATTCATCGATCGCGAAGGCCGGATTGCCAAGAAGCATTCGGGCATCGCATCGAAAGAACAGTTCGAACAGGAAATCAAAGCGCTCCTCTGACGCGGAGGACGAACTTCTCTGACAGAGGACGAACTTCTCTGACAGGAGGGCGGACCTTGTCAGGTCCGCCTGTAGTATGATGCGCACATGCTGAAGGGATTCACGCACGCCCGTCTCGCCTGCGGCTGCAGGCTCGCGTTCCGCGAGGGTGTGGAGGGAAGCCCTGTCGCTGTCGTGGTCGAGGAGAAGGGCCTCGGCTGCGGCATCTCGCTTCACGTGCGCGATCTGCCCGTCTACGACTACCGCGAAGCGCTGCGTCCGCCGACGCGGTTCCTGCCGGTCGAAGAAGAAGAGTACGAAGAAGAGGGTTAGAAAGAAACGCAGCGAGCTAGCGGAACTGGATCTTCAAGTCCGCCACGAGCGGCAGATGATCCGACGCCATCAGCGCCTTCCGCGTCCGCGGCAACTCCAGCTTCGCCACCTCCACCCGCCCATCGTAATAGATGTGATCCAGGTGTAAGACCGGAAAGACGCCCGGGTACGTGCGCCGCCGCCGCAGATGCGAGCGCAAGTCGATGCTGTGCAGCCGCTCGCTGAGCATCGCGGTCGCGAGGCCTCGCATCCATTCGTTGAAATCGCCGAGGACGACCTTCGGCTGGTCGATGCGCCGATCGTGGACGATCGCACTCAGCCGGCCTGCCTGATACCTCCGCTCGAGAAACGCGGTGCCGAGGTGGACGTTGTACAGGTGAAGCGTGTCGTCGCCGAACGCGATGTCGACCCGCTGGCAGCAGCGCGGCTCGCACGTCTTCCACGAGAGGTCGTACTGCGCGTGATGCGTGATCGGATGGCGGCTCAGGACGACGTTGCCGAACAGCGCGCCGCGCAGGTGGCGCGTTGGCGCCATCACCCATCCCATGCCCAGCAGCGCGCCGAGCTCCTCGGCGTGTCCGGTCGAATTCGGCCCGGCGCCAATCACCTCC
>Ga0209515_10010516_pt1 | contig 10281 bp, 9 predicted proteins | sample Subgroupgradi54m_FD_187454 | JGI IMG/M metagenome (GOLD analysis project Ga0209515, IMG submission 187454) | Subsurface groundwater microbial communities from S. Glens Falls, New York, USA - GMW60B uncontaminated upgradient, 5.4 m (SPAdes)... ...
AATACCCTCCTTTTCCCAATTCCGGAGGGTGTCGGGGTGGATATTGAAAATCTCCGCTACCTGGCTGATAGAGAGCAATTCCGGCTTTCCCTTAAGTTTTGCTTGGATATCTTTACGCATATCGTTAATCCTATTCTAATCGATCTAATTTGTAAAGTCAAGGCCTTCATAGGTTATCATAGGTTGAAGGACGATTTCAAGCGAAAAACAGTGCTTTTGTGGAAATTTTTGAGGATTTAGTTATCAACTCGATGGGGTCTGGACTCCCTAGAGCCATTGCGTCATCCCTTAGGTTGTATGAAAAACACAACCATGGGGTCGGTGGGAGCTGGGACCCCAACGCAGAACCAGCTCCCGGTAAAGGTTCGGTACTGTCTCTACGCCCGGAAGTCGACCGAGAGCGAGGAGCGACAGATTCTTTCCATTGATAGTCAGGTAAAAGAGATGTTGCAGATCGCCGAACGCGAGGGGCTGGAGATTGTGGAGATAAGACGAGAGAGTCATTCCGCAAAAGCCACGGGCCAAAGGCCGGTGTTTAACGAAATAATTAACGATATCCGGTTGGGCAAATTCAGCGGCATCCTCACATGGGCTCCGGATCGGCTATCAAGAAACGCGGGCGATCTTGGGAAACTGGTGGATCTGATGGATGAGAAGCTCCTTATTGAAATACGGACATTCGGGCAACGGTTCTCCAATTCTCCTAACGAAAAGTTCTTGCTGATGATCCTCGGTTCGCAGGCGAAGCTTGAGAATGACAACCGCGGCGTAAACGTGCGGCGGGGCCTCAGAATGCGCTGCGAGATGGGCTTACGGCCGGGAGTAGCGCCAACGGGGTATCTGAATGAAAAGCGGACCGACAGAAAGTGCCACGCCATCATTGATCCTGAGCGAGCGCCAATAATCAAGAAAATGTTTGAAAAGGTAGCGAACGAAAAATGGAGCGGCCGGAAACTCTACCACTGGTTGAAATTTGAGATCAACTTCAAAAGTCGGGGGAACAAGAATATTGCACTCAGCAACATATACATCATCCTCCAAAATCCATTTTACTATGGGGTATTCGAATATCCGGAGAAAAGCGGCAATTGGTACACCGGGAAACATGAACCGATTATCACGAAAGAGCTTTTCGATGGGGTGCAGGAGCAGCTGAAACGCGATCATATCGTGCGCTCGGAGATCAAGGAATTCGCCTTCACGAAGTTCATATTCTGCGGATCATGCGGATCGGGAGTAACAGCCGAGGAAAAGTATAAGAAGCTCAAAGATGGTACGACCGCACGCTACCTGTACTACGGCTGCACGCGAAGTAAAAATCTGCATTGTAAGAATGGCTATATACGCGAGGAGGAACTCATAGATCAGCTGGTCAAAGTAATGGACAAGATCGATATCAATGAAATAGGCATGCGGCACAAATTTGAAGAAGAAGTGTCTCGGCTCATGAAATTCCAAAAAAGCTTCTTCGCGGATGCTAAAAAACTTAAGCCAGAGAAGAATATAGATCTGCGAAGCTACGCGAAGTACTTACTGCGCGAAGGCAGCGTGATCGAGAAGCGCGAACTGCTATCTTGCATCAAAAGCAAACTTATCCTAACGCAAAAAGTTCTAACGATAGAGAAAAAGTAGAACAAAATAATACAGCAGAAAAATCTGCTGTATTATTTTATTTTCGCATCGAGCGTCTCGGTCTCACTAACGTCATCAGTGAGTCGGTTCTCGATAGCGAAAATCGTCTGCGGAGGGTAAGGGATTCGAACCCTTGGTGCCTTTCGGCACACACGCTTTCCAAGCGTGAGCACTAGACCGCTATGCGAACCCTCCTGATTTTCCGAAACTCAAGCGCATTCACGCGCTATCGTCTCGCGCTTCGGCGTCCTCTTGCTCCAGTTGCCTCTTGCCCCGAGCAACATACAATTTGTTGGCCAAAAATGCCGCAAAATTTACGCGGGATGGCTTGCTGGAAGCGCCGGCCTTATTCTGATGGTACGTGTAAAATTCTTGCTGGGGCAAATCGTTTGAGCCCGCGATAAAACCTTTGACCCGCTGCCACATTAAATGATCATCGCGCGTAAGCTCGGCTGGGTTAAGCCGCCTCAAATCCTCCGTCGGTTGGCTTTTTTGAAGCGCTTCAATTTCCGCGCGAAAACTATCAAGCGGCGCTTCGGCGGGATTCTCGCTGTGTTCTGGTGTCATATTTAAATGGACCTATATAGTAGCAGACTCAAGAGAGCAAAAACAACTGCCGCGTATAGTGTCCAAGTGGCGAGTGAAAGCATGAAAGCCCCGCCAAAGAGCGCGTGGAAAAGCAGAAAAATTATGCCGAAGCACTGGAGAACCATTTTAATCTTGGCCGGCACTTTAGCCGGCACCGCTTTTCCTTTGTAACGAAAATAAGCGGAAGCAATAGTAAAAACTTCAATCAGGGCGATGGTGAGAGCAAGCGAAAGGGAAATGTATTTAGAAACTAGAATCAGCGCCGTGCTTCCGACCAAAAGTTTGTCGGCCAGAGGGTCGGCCAGAATGCCCCAGCGCGTGACCCGACCACTGGTACGAGCGAGTGCTCCGTCTAGCGCGTCAGAAAATGCCGAAAACAAAAAAAGAATCGTGCCAGAGAGAGTGTGGTTGGTAAGTAGCAGTGCGATAATAAAAGGTATGGATGCAAAGCGAAAAGCTGTAATATGATTGGGCCTAATGTTTTTCGGAAGCAAACCGATAAAAAGCGCCTTGATGACTCTGTCAATCGGCGTGACTTTTTTTAGATACTGTGTGCGAGCCTCTGCCAGCGCCAGCACTTTTTCTTTAAACTTCGCCATACGATACGAAAATTATGTCTCACCAGCTACCCGACGAACCTCCCCCGCCCGAGCCTCCGCCACCGAAACCGCCAAATCCCCCGCCGCCGCGGCCGATTCCCCCGCCGCCAATCCACCATGGCGGGCGGCGCCCGCTAGCCTTACTTTTTCCGTACGCTCGAGAAACAATAAAGTCAAAAAGCAATCCCAGCGGCACGAAAAATACCATTGCCAAAAGTCCCGCGTACAGAAAACCATAAAAAATGGCAATGATAATGCCAACGATACCGCCTATCACCCCGCCGGCCCACCACGACTTTGAACGCCCGAGGATGCTGGCGAGCCAGAGCGGCACAAAAAAGATAAAAAATATGATGCTGGAAAAATCAAATTTTCCGGCACTGCGCGATTCTCGAATCGGCTCCACCTTAATCCCCGCTACCGCCGCGTACTCTGGAGAAACGGCGGCAATCATTTGATTTACCGCACGGGCCACACCGCCGTAAAAATCGTTCGCGCGAAAGGAAGGCGTCAAGGTATTGCGTATGATAATGTTCGTCTGCGCGTCCGTCAGCGATGGCTCAAGCCCATAACCCACTTCAATGCGCATTTTATGGTCGTCGGCGGCAACAAGCAGCAGTACACCATTGTCCTTCCCTTTCTTACCGATGCCCCACTCTTTGAAAAGCGCCACGGCAAAATTCTCCACAGTATCGCCCCCGAGATTTTTGACGGTCACCACCGCGATTTCATTTCTGGTATCGTTTTCAAACGCCGAGAGCTTCGCTTCAAGGTTCACCCTCTGCTCCGCATTAAAAAGACCAGCGAAGTCGTTGACGAATCCGTGCGGTGTCCCGGGACTTTGGTAGGCAAAAACCAATACGGGCAAAAAAAGCCCGATGAGTAATAATTTTTTAAACCTAGAAAACATGGGCGAGGCCGCGCCCGCGGCGGGCGCGGCAAAAAACTAGAATTGCACCTTTGGCGCGTTCTCCGCTCCCGCCGCCGCCTCAAAGTAGGCTCGGCTACTAAAACCGAAAAGCGACGCGATGACCGAAGACGGGAAACGCTTGGTCTTAAGATTGTAACTTGCCACCACGTCGTTGAACCGCTTTCGTTCAACTGACACCCGATTTTCAGTACCTTCAAGTTGCGCCATAAGGGTTTGAACAGTGTCCGAAGACTTCAGTTGCGGATAATTTTCCACGATTGCCAAGAGCCGCGACAGAGCGCTCTCCACCTCCCCGGCCGCCTTGGCCTTGGCGTCAACACTCGCCGCGCCGGCATAGTGCGCACGAGCATTGGCAAGAGCTGTGAAAATTGTTTGCTCCTGTTTGAAAATGCCTTGCACCGACGCGACAAGATTCGGAATCAAATCAAGCCGCCGCTGGTACTGGGTTTCTACTTGAGCCCACTGCTGGTCAACACCGACATTGGCCGACACCAAACCGTTGTAAGTGACCCAGCCGTAGAGCAATACAACAACTATGATTGCACCGATAATATAAATAGGTTTTTTCATGCTTTAGAAATATAAAAAGTGATAATGCATAAGTATATCAAACCTCCCCCGCAAACGCCAAAGGCTTGACAAGAATAGAATTACACGTAAACTAAAGGAGGAAACGAAAGTAAACAACAAACGGAAAGAGCAAAATCAGTTATATGTTATTCAGTTTAGTAATCTCCCATTCCTCCGGGTGGCATCGCCGGAGCTTCTTTTTCCTCTTTCGGCTCATCGGCAATCGCCGCCTCCGTCGTAAGCAAAATGGCGGCGGCGGAAGCCGCGTTTTGCACACCGCTTCTGGTCACTTTCACCGGGTCAATAATGCCGGCGAGAATCATGTCAGGCACCATCTCGTCTTTCAAAGCGTCGTAGCCGGCGTTACCCTTACCGCGTCTCACATGTTCAACAATAATCGAACCGTCATCTTTGCCGGCATTGACCGCAATTTGCTTTAGCGGAGCCTCAAGGGCTTTCAGTACGATATTGAAACCGACTTCAAATTCTTTGGTTGTGGATTCTTTGCCTTTTGCCATTTCATTTTTGAGCCATTCGCCCACTTTGTGCGACGCCTTGATAAGCGCCACGCCGCCGCCCGCCACAATGCCTTCGGCAATGGCCGCTTTGGTGGCATTGACTGCATCTTCAATCTTCAATTTCAAATACTTCATCTCGGTTTCGGTAGCCGCGCCGACCTTGATAACGGCCACGCCGCCGGAAAGTTTGGCGATGCGCTCATCCAACTTTTCAATATCATATTTTGATTCTGTCATACTCCGCTGTTTCCGCAATTGCGCCACACGCGCTTCAATCTCGGCTTTCTTGCCCTTGCCGCCGACAATCACCGTGGAATCTTTGGTGGCAATCACGCGATGAGCCCCACCGAACATTGAGAGTTCAGCTTTTTCAAACGTCAAACCGACTTCTTCCGAAATCACATGAGCGCCGACTGTCACAGCGATATCTTGAAGCTGTTCTTTCTTGCTGTCCCCGTAGCCCGGCGCTTTGACCGCCAAAACATTGAAACCGCCGCGCAGTTTGTTGAGTACAAAAGTCGTCAAGGCTTCGCCTTCCACATCATCGGCGATAATCACCAGTTCTTTTTTGCCGGTCTGCACCAATTTTTCCAAAAGCGGCAAAATTTCTTTGACGCCTGAAATTTTCTTGTCGGTGATGAGAATAGACGGGTCGTCAAACTTGGCCTCCATGCGCTCGGCGTCCGTAATCATGTAGGGCGACACGTAACCCTTGTCAAATTCCAAACCCTGGGCAATTTCCGACTCAACGCCGAAGGACTGCGACTCTTCCACCGTCACCACCCCATCCTTGCCGACCTTGTCAATCGTATCTGCGATAATCCGCCCGACTTCCTCCGACTCTGCCGCAATTGATGCCACTTGGCGAATCTCATCTTTGGTTTTAATCGGCTTCCCCATATCTTTGAGCGCTTTGAGCACGTGCTCCGTGGCTTTTTCAATGCCGGCTTTCACCCCCATGGCGTTGACTCCCATAGTGGTCTGTTTCATACCTTCGGCGACAATGGCCTGCGTCAAAATGACGGATGTGGTCGTGCCGTCGCCGGCAAAATCGTTCGTCTTCTGCGCCACTTCTTTGACAATCTCGGCGCCCATATTTTCAAACTTGTCTTTGAGCGTAATTTCTTTGGCGATGGAAACGCCGTCGTTCGTTATCGTCGGGCCGCCGTAGCCTTTGTCCAGCACGACATTTCGGCCTCGCGGACCGATAGTAATTTTGACGACATCAGCGACAATATCAACCCCGCGCTTTAAGGCCTTGCGGGCTTGTTCGTTAAAAATGATTTGTTTACTCATAGGATTCGTGATACCAATATACTAATTATACTAATACTACTAATAGCTACTAATGTTACCAGCGAGAGTTTTATTCGTAGTTATTCGCAGATTTCGTATTCATTCGTAATATTGGTATAAAGGTTTATTTCTTAATAATACCGATAATGTTTAACTCGCTCACCACCACGTACTCCGTCTCGCCGATTTTGACCGTATCGCCCCATTGATACAAAACTTTGTCGCCGACTTTTACAGAAACCGGAATAAGCTTGCCATCTTCTATCTTGCCCGGACCGACAGCGATCACAACGCCGCGCTTGGCCCCCCGGTCTTCCTTGACAGTGTCGGGAATAAAAATCCCGCCGGCGGTTTTCTCGGCTCGGTCGCTTCCCTCAAACTCTTTTATTAAAACTTTATCGCCGAGAGGTCTAATTCCTGGTTTGATCTCCGAACCACCCTTTTTTGATGTTTCTTTCTTCATGTAATAAAAATTAGCGACTGATAATTACCAAGCTGTCTAGTATAACAGCTCGTCTTTGATAAATGTTAGGTGTCACTATTATAGTGATTTTTCGCGTGCATGCAAACTTGACATAATATTTTTAATATTTTATCCTACTCTTTAGGTTAAGATTAAAAAAACTGATCTTATGAAGACTAAGGTAACTCGAAGACCTCGCGGCTGTATCTCATCCTCGGACCTACTTCTCTTTGAACAAGGATGTGACAAGTTAACAGAAGTCCCAATTAGTAAAATAAAGAAGCACTTGATTAAATGTTCTAATTGCCGCGATCGCGCTGTCGCAGTGAAGGCAGAGTTTGAAAAAGTTGTGGCAAAAATCATGGCTCGTCTTCCTAGTGTAAAACAAAAGGCGAATTAAATCTAGGCACATTTGACTCCCGCCCCGCGACCGTACTCGGTCGCGGGCTTTATTTTTTACAATTTTCTATTTGCTATTTTCTATTAACTATGCTACCTTTATCGGAATGGCGTTAATTTCTCTGCTTTTGCCCTACATACAGGTCTGTTTAGCGGTGCTTCTCTCCATGGGCATCTTGGTTCAACAAACCGCCGCGGGCCTCGGCGGCGCTTTAGGTGATAATTTCAGCTCCAGCCACCACACCAGACGCGGCTTTGAGAAATTTACTTTCAATGTCACAATTATCCTTGCCATCGCTTTCGCCCTTTCGGCTTTTCTAGCTCTCATAATTAAATAACAGGGTCTAGGGGAAAGGGTGTAGGGTATAGTCGGAGAAAAATCTTACTAAACCCTAACCCCTCAACCCTGAACCATTCTCCTGTCTGTGAAAGAAAAACTCAAACAGTTACTCTCAAAACGTTTCAGCCTGCCAAAAATCGCGCTCATCGAAGAGGCGGTCAGGAAATTTTCCTTGACTGAAAAAGTGATTTTTTACGCGCTCTCCGGCATTCTCGCCATAAGCGCCGGCGCCGCCTTGTGGCAAGTCAACCAGTCTTTCATGGTTGAAATCCCCAGTCATGACGGGACGCTTACTGAAGGGGTCATCGGCCTGCCGCGCTTCATCAATCCCATTCTGGCGAGCTCGGACGCCGACCGCGACCTCACCGCTCTCGTCTATTCCGGCCTTCTCAAAGCGACGCCCTTAGGCACTCTTGTCCCAGACCTCGCGGAAAGTTATTCAATATCCGATGACGGCCTCACTTACACCTTCACTCTAAAACACGGCTTGACATTCCAAGACAAAAAGCCCCTGACCGCCGATGACGTGGTATTCACCATAGGAAAAGCCCAGGACCCGAGCATCAAAAGTCCCAAGCGTCCGAATTGGGAAGGTGTTGAAGCGATGAAAGTAAACGACCTTCAGGTTAAATTGAAACTGAAACAGCCGTACTCGCCGTTCCTTGAAAACGCCACCCTCGGCATTCTGCCTAAACATATTTGGAATAGCGTGGGAAGCGAAGAATTTCAGTTCAGCCGATTCAACACGGAGCCCACGGGTTCCGGCCCTTACAAACTGAAAACTGTTGAACGAAACGCCTCGGGCATTCCCCTCTATTACAATCTCGAAGTCTTTGACCGCTACACTTTTGGCAAACCGTTTATTAAAAATTTTATTTTCCGTTTCTATCAAAGCAATACTGACCTGCTCGCGGCCTATAACAATGGCGCCATTGAAAGTATGGCGAACATTTCTCCCCAACAAGGCGGCGCCATTAGGGCAAAAGGCGGTCGAGTTGAACGAACACCTCTGCCGAGAATTTTCGCCGTTTTTTTCAATCAGAATCACGCGCCTCTGTTAGCCAATAAAGAAGTGAGGCTTGCCCTAAATATTGCCGTCAACAAAAAGGCTGTGGTGGAAAAAGTTTTAAACGGCGAAGGCATAGCGATAGAGAGCCCGATTCCTCCCGGACTGCTTCAAAAAAACAATGCTCCTGATACCCCAGCGGGAAACGCCTCGTATGAAAGCGACAATGCGAGAGTTGACGCGGCCAAAAAAATTCTTGAAAACGCCAAGTGGAAATTTAACGACGAAAAAAAGGTTTACGAAAAGAAAATAAAGAAAGACATGGTGCCGCTCGCCTTTTCAATCAGCACCTCAAACGCCCCCGAACTGAAAGCGACTGCGGAGATGCTCAAGAGTATGTGGGAAAAGCTCGGCGCTCGGGTAGAGGTTAAAATTTTTGACATCGGCGAACTCAATCAAAATGTCATCAGAACCCGCAAGTACGACGGACTTTTGTTCGGTGAAATTATCGGCCGCGACCTAGACCTTTTTGCCTTCTGGCATTCATCCCAGCGAAACGATCCGGGACTCAATATCGCCCTCTACGTAAACAGCAAGGTGGACAAGCTTTTGGAAGCGGCGCGAACTAACACCTTGCCTGAAGCCCGTCTTGAAAAATACAAAACCTTTGCACAGGAAATCCAAAATGATGTCCCAGCCGTTTTTATATACTCGCCCGACTTCCTTTATGTCGTGCCCAAGAATCTCCGAGGTTTTAGCCTGGGTCATATCACCACTCCCGCCGAGCGATTTCTTAATATAGAGCAGTGGTATGTTGAAACCGAGCATGTTTGGAAAATTTTCGCGCCTCAAAGTATGTAATACGAATCATGGATCCCGTTAGAAGTGCAGCCGGTAGCTGTAATTGAAAAACGGGCGAACGAATAATCACTGTAATATAACAACAACTTTTTATTAATTAATAAACTTCTAACGGGATGGATAAAGACAGACCACAACGACCCGCTTTGCGTCCTCGCCCAGCTGTTTCAGCCGGCGGGACAAGCAGAACATTTCACTCGGGAGTTCACGCAGACAGAACTCACTTGAGAAAAGCGCCGCCGCCCGCCGCGCCGCATTTTGAGGCCAAAACCTCGCGGGGCTTCGGCGGCAAAAAGCTGGACCGGCCGCATCACCGCGGCGGCACTCGCCGCGCTCACGGAGGCGAGCGCTCCTTCGGCCAGAAAAAAACCGAGAGCGTCATCCCAAATCTAGCGCCGGATAGCATCCGCATCATTCCCCTCGGCGGCGTGGAGCAAATCGGCCAGAATATGACCATGGTTGAATTCGGCGAAGACATCATCGTCATGGACGCCGGCTTTCAATTCAAAGAAGAGGACACGCCGGGCATTGATTTCATTCTGCCCAACACCAAATATCTGGAAGAAAGGAAAAATAAAATCCGCGCCCTCATCATCACCCACGGCCACCTCGACCACATCGGCGGCATTCCCTATATCATGGAGCGCATCGGCAATCCGCCCCTCTACACCCGCGCTCTGACAAGCATGATGATAAAAAAACGCCAGGAAGAATTCCCCCACTTGGCGCCGCTCGACATAAAAATTGTGGAAAAAGAGGACACCATAAAAATCGGCTCGCTCAAAGTGAAATTTTTCTCCGTCACTCATACCATTCCCGACTCCATGGGCGTCATTATTGAAACGCCTGTAGGTAGCATCGTGAACCCCGGCGACATCAAGCTCGACCATGAGGACGGCGTTGTTACCCCTGCCGAAGAGAAAGAATACGAGCGTTTCAAAAACGAAAACGTCCTTTTTCTGATGATGGATTCCACCAATGTCGATAACCCGGGCTTCTCAACTCCAGAGAGACTGGTTAAAAAAAATCTTGACGAAATCATCAAGAACACCAAAAGCCGGCTCATCATTGGCACGTT
>Ga0209515_10010519_pt1 | contig 10277 bp, 9 predicted proteins | sample Subgroupgradi54m_FD_187454 | JGI IMG/M metagenome (GOLD analysis project Ga0209515, IMG submission 187454) | Subsurface groundwater microbial communities from S. Glens Falls, New York, USA - GMW60B uncontaminated upgradient, 5.4 m (SPAdes)... ...
CCTGAAATACGGCCCTTTTCGAGGTCAACAAATCAGCAAAAGAGTTCTGGAATTGGGAGCTTAAGCTACCGCGAAAATCGGTGCTGAACAAACAACTGGCGACGGCTAAAACCGACCACGAAAAGACCGCCCTTCAACGTCAGATAGATGCGACCGACAAACAGATCGACAAGCTGGTTTACGAGTTGTACGGATTGACGGAGGAGGAGATAAAGATTGTGGAGGGGGGATGATTTCGTAGGGGCAGACCCACGTATCTGCCCGGCTGGCGGGGCTGCCCTGTTCCTTTTGTGAACCCCAATGATAATCGAATACAAAATGAAACCCCGGGCTCACACATAGGTGCGCGCCTGCAGACGATCATTCAATGGTTTAAAACAATGACGACCAATCATATATTCAAGGCGTAAGAAAACATAACTGGCCGTCTTTTAATGCCAGATTATGGCAACGCAATTATTATGAACATATCGTCAGAAGCGAAGGTGAATTGAACAAGATCAGGGATTACATCTCCCAAAACCCAGCGCGATGGTCGGACGACGAAGAAAACCCGGGCAAACAAACAGATAGACAGCCTGGTTTACGAGTTGTGCGGGTTGACGGAGAAGCAGAGAAGGATTAGCTTCCCTGTTCCGCAATGGCCCGGATTACTGAAAGTGCGATTTTTTTCGCCTTTTCGCCTTTGATTTTTCTGAATAGTCTTAAGAGGGTCTCTTCGTCGCCGCTTAATTTCCCATAAACGGCTTTCACTTCCGAAACGACGAGATTTTCGCTATGCAGAAAGGAGGTGACCGGAATTTGGAGGGCTTCCGCCATCTGATGAAGTCTAGTAAGCGTCAGTTCGCTCGCCCCCCTCTCGTACTTCTGCACCTGTTGGTAGGAAATGCCGATTTTTTCCGCAAGCTGCATCTGCGACATGCCGGACGAGAGACGCGCATCCCTGATTATCTGCCCTATATATTGTTTAAGTTTCGGCGTTTTCATCTTAGTCGATTATTGAACTTCCATTTTGCTTGGAGGCGGGTGAAAAGTCTATAAATCTAAAGTAGTGCTTGGTTGACAAGCACTACTAAGGGTAGTATAATATTTTTATTATGGGGACGGGGAAAATCCTTATTGTGGATGACGAAGCCGATTTTAGAGCAATGCTGGCGGAGGTTTGCCGGATAAACGGCTACTGCGTAAACTGCGCCGATAACGGCATGGAGGCGTTACGTCGCCTTGAAGAAGAAACATATAGTCTCATAATCGTTGATTATCAGATGCCTGAGATGGATGGGATCGAACTTGTCAGAAAAGTCAGGGAGAGAGGAAATCTCCTTCCCGTGATAGCTATGAGCGCAATGGACGCCGGCAAGCTGTTTATCGATGCAGGGGCGAATTTGTTTATGAAGAAACCCTTCAACTACAAAGTACTGGAGAAGGAGATCGCCATGATCCTGGAAGGCAGCAACTCCGAAGCTTAGACACCCCAGACCCCCTCAATCCGGCTCCCGCAACTGGGGCATTTGTCTTGTTTGATCTTGTTTTCGAGGACCCTGTACCCGAACCTTTTGATCAGGACCTCCTTGCAAACAGGGCAGGACGTATTTTCTCCGCCGCCGGGAACATTACCTTCATAGACATATTTGAGCCCTGACCGATACCCTATATCCCGCGCCAGTTTCAGCTTTTCTAAGGGAGTCCGCGGATTGTCGAGAAGCCGATAAGTCGGATAGAACTGGCTGACATGCCATGGGATGGCCGGGTCGACGGAGCAGATGAACTCGGCTATGTCCGTCAGGTCTTTCTCTGAGTCGTTCAGATTCGGGATTACAAGTGTGGTGACTTCAATCCAGACCCCGAGTTCTTTCATGAGCCTGATCGTATCTTTTACCGGACCGAGTCTGGCGCCGCAAATCTCCCTGTAGAACTTGTCGCTACCCTTGAGGTCGATATTGTTTGCGCCCAGGTAGGGCGCGATAAGATGCACCGCCTCCGGCCCTGTATAGCCGTTGCTCACAAAGACGTTCATTATGCCTTTTTCCCGTGCGGCACGTGCGCAGTCATACGCGAATTCAAAGAATATAGTGGGTTCTGTATAGGTATAGGATATGCTCTCGCAATGGTTTTCTCCGGCTGTTTCGACAATGTCCTCTGCAGAGACATCTTTACCCGGGATGGTGAAGTCCCGCTCCCTCGGGAATTGAGATATTTCATAGTTTTGACAGTGCTTGCAGCGGAAATTGCACCCTACTGTAGCGATCGACAAAGACCTTGAGGCCGGCAGGAAATGGAAAAGGGGCTTTTTTTCGATAGGGTCGATGTTCATTGAGATCACTTTGCCGTATACGAGGCTGTACAGCGTTCCCTTCCGGTTCTCACGTACCGCGCAGATGCCCCTCTGGCCTTCCTTGATGAGACAGTTGTGTCCGCAAAGGCGGCAACGGATATCGCCACCGTCCAGCTTGTCATATACCATTGCCTCTTTCATTCCAGCTAAAGTATAGCAAAATTGGAAGGGATGTAAATCGCATCCGGAGTATCCCACCCCTTTCATTCCCCTTAAGATAACGCCCCCAAGCTACGCCTCTCCCCCTCTTAAGTTAACGCCCCCGGCTTTGCCACCCCCTCTTAAGGTAAGAGGGGGAAGGGGGAGTTACTATTACCGAAGGATTAAGGGGAGTTATGATTTCCACGCCCTCATTGACTTGAAGCCTGTCCAATCATTAAAATAGTCATTAGTAACCGAAACTTTCAGGAGGTGACATATGCCCATTTACGAATATATCTGCAAGTCATGCGGGGAAAGATTTTCGCTCCTGCAGAAGGTGAGCTCTACGGAAAAAGATACGGATTGTCCGAAATGCTCCTCTACTGAGGTGAAGAAGCTCATGTCCTCTTTTTGCTGCTCCAGTTCTGATGCCGGCATTTCCTCGCCCGGCCCGTCGCATGGCTTCGGCGGTGGCGGCTGAGGCGTCTCTTCATGCTGAGCCGTGGGCTCAGCCGGGTGTCCTGAAAACGAAAAAGTCTTGACTTTTTCAGTACATAACAATAAAATTCTTGAAATACCTTTAAGGGGTGTAGGATGGCTTATAAGCTTTTGCTTGCGGATGACAGCATCACGATTCAGAAGGTAGTTGAACTTGTTCTCGCTGAAGAAGATTTTGAGATCAAGTCCGTAAGCAACGGGGAAGACGCCCTCAATGCCATAGACAGCTTCATGCCGGATATTGTCCTTGCAGATATAGAAATGCCCAAGGTGAACGGGTACCAGCTTTGCGAGAAAATAAAACAGAACCCCAAGACCTCCGGTGTCCCCGTAATTCTGCTCGCCGGCGCGTTCGAACCGATAGACGAGGAACTCTCACGGACGGTCGGCGCTGATGATTCTGTTATAAAACCGTTTGAATCGCAGGAACTTATAAGTAAGATCAATGCAGTGCTGACCATGGTGGCTGCGGGCGGCGTGGAAGCGACCATTGCCGATGACGGCGAGGAAGCGTTCGAGATCGCAGAAGAGGCGGAAGAGATCGCTGTTATCGATGATGCGGGACTGAAAGGGCTGGAGGAAGACCTATGGGCGATGGAGAAGGTTACAGCCCCTGCTGTCGAGGCGTTTGCGGAAGAGGAATTGGCGGAAGCAGAAGCCGGGCTCGCATTTGCCGAAGAAGAGATCGCTGTTGAGCAGCCCCGGCCCAGGACAGGGACTATTGCGCCTCAGATCGCTCTGCCCTCAAAAGAGGAATTGTCCGCAGTCTTCGAAAAAACCGTGCGGGAAAGGGTGTCGGCATTTCTTGCTCCCCTTGATGTCAGGGAGGTGCTTGTTTCCACGCTGATGCCTTCCCTGAAGGATTCGATAGATAAGGTGCTTTGGGAAATTGCCCCGGAACTTGTAGAAAAGATGCTTAGAGAGACCTTGAAGAACTCGATGGCTTCGCTCTCGAAAGAGGTCGAAAAGGTGATATGGGAAACGGTCCCTGATCTTGCGGGCACTCTGATATCGAAAGAGATTGAAAGAATAAAGTCCGAGTTATAGACATAAGTTTGTGATTCCGAGGGCGGGGAAAAGGCATAGCCGATTCCCCGTCTTTCTTTGTTATGACCGAGTTAAATAAAAGCTATAATCCAGAAGGTGTTGAGGAAAAGTGGTATGAGTACTGGACCGCCGGGAATTATTTTGTTGCCGCCCCGGCGTCCGGCAAGGACCCTTTTTCCATTGTCATCCCGCCGCCCAACGTAACGGGTTCTCTTCATATGGGACATGCCCTCAATGCGACCCTCCAGGACATCCTTATCCGATGGAAGAGGATGTCGGGTTTTGATACGCTATGGGTCCCGGGCATGGACCACGCCGGCATCGCGACGCAAAACGTCGTCGAGAGGCAACTGGCGGCCGAGGGCCTCGACAGGCACCGGCTCGGCAGAGACGCCTTTATCGAACGGGTCTGGAAATGGAAGGCCGAATCCGGCGGAAAGATAATCCATCAGCTCAAAAGGCTGGGGGCCTCCTGCGACTGGACAAGGGAACGATTCACACTCGACGCCGGACTGTCTGATGCGGTCGGAGAAGTCTTTGTAAGCCTTTATGAGCAGGGACTGATCTACCGTGACAAGAGATTGATCAACTGGTGTCCCAGATGCCATACCGCACTTTCGGATATCGAGGTCGAGCATGAGGAATACGAGGGCAGGCTTACGTTCATCAGATATCCCCTGGAGGACGGCAGCGGACATATAGTCGTCGCCACGACACGTCCTGAAACAATGCTCGGCGATACCGCGGTCGCAGTGAATCCCGGGGACGGCCGTTATGAGGGAATGATCGGCAAGAAGATATCGCTGCCCCTCACCGGAAGAAAGATCCCTATTGTTGCCGATTCTGCCGTTGATCCGGAGTTCGGCACGGGCGCAGTCAAAGTTACTCCCGCGCATGATTTTAACGACGAAGCGATAGCAAAGAGGCAGGAACCGCAGCTCGATTTTATTACGGTGATAGGGCCCGACGGAAGGATGACGGCCGATGCGGGTCCGAAATATGCGGGTCTCGACAGGTATGAAGCCAGAAAAGCGGTTTTGAATGATCTCACGGCGGCGGGCCTCATCGAGAAGCAGGATAAGCACCTGCATTCCATCAGCCAGTGTTACCGTTGTAAGACGGTCATCGAACCGCTTTCCGCACTCCAATGGTATGTGAAGGTCGGCCCTCTCGCCGCCGCAGCGATGGACGCCGTCAGAGACGGCAGGATCAGGATAATCCCGAAGAGCTGGGAGAATACATACTTCTCCTGGATGGAAAATATCAACGACTGGTGCATATCGAGGCAGATATGGTGGGGGCATCGTATCCCGGCCTGGTACTGCGATGACTGCGGAGAGGTGATCGTATCCCGACAGGCGCCTGCAACGTGCACAAAATGCGGCGGTGGAGTGCGGCAGGATGAAGACGTTCTCGACACATGGTTTTCTTCGGCCCTATGGCCCTTCTCGACGCTCGGCTGGCCCGCGGAGACCCCGGAGCTCCGGAAATACTATCCGACCTCGGTGCTCGTGACCGGGTTCGATATAATATTTTTCTGGGTAGCCCGTATGATCATGATGGGCCTTAAGTTCATGCAAGACGTCCCCTTCAGAGACGTTTACATACATGCCCTTGTGAGAGACGCATCAGGGCAGAAGATGTCCAAATCAAAGGGGAACGTTATCGACCCGCTTATTATGATGGAAAAGTACGGCACGGATGCCTTCCGTTTTACCCTCGCGGCGTTCGCGACCCAGGGGCGTGACGTTAAGTTCTCCGAGGAACGGGTTGAGGGCTACAGACATTTTGTGAACAAGCTCTGGAATGCATCGCGCTTCATACTGCTGAACGCGGGTGAAGCGGAGGCTCCGGAAAAAATGTCTTTCGACGGTCTGGACATCGGAAGCAGGTGGATCTTGAGCAGGCTCGCGGCCGCAGCGGAGGAGGTGAACGCCTCCCTCGAAGAATACCGGTTCAACGATGCCGCAAACGCCGTCTACCAGTTTATCTGGCGCGAACTCTGCGATTGGTATATCGAGATGGTCAAGCCTGTCCTCTATGACGAATCCGAAGGAAGGGAACAGGTAAGGAAATGCCTGCTTTATGTGCTTGACCAGACCCTTAGATTGCTTCATCCTTTTATGCCCTATGTCACAGAGGAGATATGGCAGCACGTAACGACCCGGGGCGGCGCCCCGGAAAAACCGCTCAGGAGTATCCTGGCTGCAGGCTTTCCCCGCGCACTCCCGAGAGATGAAGGCGCCGAGGCTGATATGGCGATAGTTGTGGAATCCGTGACCGGCATCAGAACGATACGAGGGGAGTTGAACCTCTCTCCTTCCCTCGAGCTCAATGTCTACATCAAGACCCTGACGGGGAAGGCGGCGGAGGTGTTGAACAGGAACCTCGCATATCTGAAGAAGCTCGCAAAGGCCGAAATAATCGAGATAGGCGCCGGGGTGAGTAAGCCCAAGGGGGCTGCTGCGGCCGTCAGAGATTTCGTCGAGGTATATGTTCCGCTTGAGGGTCTGTTGAACATAGACCTGGAAATTGATAGACTGAGAAAGGACGCGGCGAAGGCAGAAGAGAGTATCGTTTTCCTGAATAAGAAACTGCTCAATGAAGATTTTCTGAAAAGGGCGCCGAAGGAGATCATCGCGAAAGAGAAGGAAAAGTATGAGGAATGCCTGAAGAAGAAAGACAGGGTCCTTGAAAATATCAAGAAACTCTACGAAGTAGGGGGTAAGGCATAATGGAAAAAGAGGAGAAGGACATCCGGGAGAAAGATCTCGAGATCATCGAGGGCGAATTCATCACTATAAGCCAGAGTACGGTCAGAAATGTCGAGGGAGGCCATGTCGAGATGCAGCAGGTCGGCGCCCTCAGCGTGGACGGCGAGAAGATCGAAGCGACCCAATGCGCGGGCGTGCTGCTCCACGGAAGCGAGATCACCTTAAACCAGAGCGTCAGCGCCGTGACTGTCGGAAACAACACAACCGTCAATTTTTCCTGCGCGCCTCTTTCCCTTTCGAGGCATGAAACGACCCTCAACCGGAGCGCGGCGGCAGTCGTCGCCTCGGGAAGCGTGAAGGCCGACAAGAGTGCGGCGCTGCTGGTAATTGCCAACAAGGTCGAGGGTGAACTCACGACCCTCCTTGACTGGAAATCCGCTGCGGCCGCAGGCGCGGTCATCGGGGGCATATGGGGGCTGTTGTCGATTCTTAGAAGGAAGTAACATGGACATCCCCTCGAACGTCATCGAGCTGATAACGCACGCGATAGAAGAAGACTTAGGCCATGGCGATATTACCACGTCCCTCCTGGTGCCCGAGAAGAATGAATCGAAGGCCCTTTATATAGCCAAGGGTAATTTCGTTCTTGCCGGGATGCCGTTTGCTGAAGAAGTCTTTCGCATACTCGACGCTTCAGTTTCCTTCAAGATCTTTTACAACGAAGGTTCTAAGGTTTCAAGAGGAGACGTACTCGCGGAGGTCGCGGGCAAGACGAGAGCACTGCTTGCGGGAGAAAGGATAAGCCTCAACATCCTTCAGAGACTTTCGGGCATTGCGACGCTCTCAAGCCAATTCGTCGACGCGGTGCGGGGTACTAAGACGAAGATACTCGACACCCGTAAGACCACCCCCTGCCAGAGGTTCATGGAAAAATACGCGGTAAGAGTAGGGGGAGGGACCAATCACCGCTTCGGACTTTATGACGGTATACTCATCAAAGACAATCACATAGAAGAGGTCGGTAATATCCGGGACGCCGTTACTCTGGCTAAATCCGGTCACCATCTGGCGAGGATAGAGGTCGAGGTCGAAAACCTCAAAGAACTCCAGGAGGCCATCGACGCCGGCGCGGACATCGTCATGCTCGATAATATGTCGGTAGGGGACATGGCCGAGGCGGTCGAGTGCGCTCGGGGAAGGGTGACGATAGAGGCGTCCGGCAACATCACCCTTGCCAATGTGAGAGAGGTGGCGGAGACAGGAGTCGACCTGATCTCGGTAGGGGCACTTACCCATTCGGCCACCGCTGCCGACATAAGCATGAAGATCGTGAAGTAGGATTTTGTTGATGATATATTGACAACCTAGATGCGGATTCCGTACATTATATCGTCTGCCGTTGGAGGGATCGTTAGATGGGGAAGATCAGCTCGGACAATAAAGGGACTTCTGAGATCGTGTCGTTTTCCCTTCGCGTCCTATTTCTTTGCAAAGGACTGAAGCGCCTCATTCTGCCCCCTTCATCCCTGTCTATTAAAGAATGGTTCAGCCAGGCCGGCGTAACCCCTTATGAGCGTGCGCAGCAGAAAAGGATCCTTGCCACCATGCTCAGGGTAATTGTGGTTGCCGGAGTCACCCTCTTTCTGGTGAACGTTTACATTCATGCGTGGAATATAGCGATCGCCCTCCTTGCCATGTCTGTCTTCTGCATTCCTGCATTTTGGCTGAATTCCCGGGGCCGCTACCTGCAATCCGCTTCGCTCACTCTTGCGGTGATATTGTGCGCTGCAGACTACAACCTTTACGCCACAGGGGGGCTGCAGGACTCGGGCATGCTGGTTTATCCGCTGATTATCATTGTGGGCAGCCTGTTCTTCGGCAAACGTGCCATACCAATACTCACCCTCGCCTCGATCGGGTCTCTGGCCGCGCTGGCGTATCTTGAAATCAAAGGGTCATATGCGCCTGCGCGCGTTGTAACGGACGCGGGCTTTTGTCTTTCTGCGGGGGTCCTGCTGATGGCCGCGAGCGCACTGGTTTGGGTAATCATTCATAACACGGAAAGAAATATCGCACATATAAAGCAGGCTGAAGAGGAACTGCTCAAGACGTATCACCTCACCCTTGAGGGGCTGGCCAAGGTTTTGGAATATCGGGACAGTGAAACCGAAGGGCATAGTCGAAGAGTAGTCGCTCTCAGTGTGCGTCTGGCCGGGGAGATGAACTGCAGTGAAGAAGAGATCGAACACATCCAAAGGGGCGCTCTCATACACGATATCGGCAAGATGGCGATTCCGGACCATATCCTGTCGAAGCCCGGTCCGCTCGATGATGTTGAGAAGAAGATAATGGAGAAACATACGGTTTACGCGAGGGAGATGCTCGAACCGATTTCATTTCTCAGCCCGGCCTCTATTATTTCATACTGTCATCACGAGAGGTGGGACGGGTGCGGATATCCACAGGGATTGAAGGGTGACGAGATCCCGCTGCCCGCGCGGCTCTTCGCGGTTGTCGACCAGTGGGATGCACTGAGTTCGGAACGTCCTTACCGGGGGGCGTGGCCGAAGGAAAAGGTCGTCACTTACCTGAGGGACAACTCCGGAAAATGCTTCGACCCCCGTGTCGTCGAGGCGTTTCTGCGCATCGTAGGATAGAAAGTAGTGAGTAGTAAGAGGTAAATAGTAAGTGGGGAATCGTGAATCGTGAACAGTCGAATAGTTAAGTTGTTGAGTCGGCACTGCGTGCTGACTGCTGTTTGCTGAACGCTCTATTTGATCCCCGGCCAGGTATGCATCGGATCTGTCGACCTTATCACATGCATCCCGGCGTCTGCGAATCTCCCGAATGCCGCGTCCGCAAGCTCCGTATAGTCCATTATTCCGGGAACGACAACAGGCGACGTGCAGTCTTCCAGGAGATAGACCTTTTCTACCAGCACCCTGTCCCGGGCCAGGATGTCTTCGAGAAGGTCGGCGATAGTCCAGGCGACGCAGTGGCTCTTGGCCTGCCCTGCGATGAGGACCGCGTCGAACTCAAGGAGTTTTTTGAAAAACTTCTCGCTCTTCAGTCCGAGTTCTTCTCCCTTCGGGCCTTCGCGCACTTCGGGTCCGAGCACGGAATAATGTTCGGTGAAGGGCCTGTCGCCCTTAATATGAAAGTCGGGCTGGCTGTAACGGGCCACTCCATGGAAAAAGATCGCCTCTTCGACGGAAGCGACGAGGGCATGACCGATGCCTCCCAGCATGCCGTGGTAAGGCCATATGGTGAGGTCATATTTCCTTCCCTGCCTGAGCCTCTTCGTATAGTGCAGAAGGAACTGCTGTCCCTGCGCCTCGTCGACCCGAAAAATGAAGCAGAGCTCAGGGTTGAATTTCCAGACCCCTTTCAGCACGTCCTCCTCGGTGACCAGGGTAAAAGGCGCCGGATGTTCGCCTTTGTCGTTCACAAGGAAGATCGGATGAAATATCTGCATTGCATTATGGGTGTCCATCGTGGGGCAGATCTGAGTCAGGGCATCCAGGTTCCGGTAAATGAATTCG
>Ga0209515_10010520_pt1 | contig 10277 bp, 5 predicted proteins | sample Subgroupgradi54m_FD_187454 | JGI IMG/M metagenome (GOLD analysis project Ga0209515, IMG submission 187454) | Subsurface groundwater microbial communities from S. Glens Falls, New York, USA - GMW60B uncontaminated upgradient, 5.4 m (SPAdes)... ...
GACACCGAGACGACCGTCAACCCGACGAGAAACGAAATGCGCGCGCCGGCCAGCACGCGCGCGAGGATGTCGCGCCCGAGCTCATCGAGGCCAAACGGGTGTGCGCCGCTGGGTCCGGTGAGGCGCAGCGCGAGATCCTGCGCGGCCGGGTCAAACGGCGTCAGCATCGGGCCGGCGATGGCGGCCAGCGCGGCGAGCAGGACGATGGCCGCGCCGGCTTTCAGCATGTCACTCGAAGCGGATCCGGGGATCGAGGAAACCGTACACGACGTCCGTGAGCAGGTTCATCCCGACGTACGTGACGGCAATCAACAGAATGCAACCCTGCACCAGCGGATAGTCGCGGAAGCTGATCGACTGGATCAGCAGCCGTCCAACGCCGGGCCACGCGAAGATCGTTTCGGTGATGACGGCGCCGGTCAGCACCGCGCCGAACTGGAGCCCGAGAACAGTGACAATCGGGATCAGGCTGTTGCGAAACGCGTGACGCAACACGGCGCGCGCGCGCGACACACCCCGCGCCCGGGCCGCCAGCACATAGAGCTCGCGCAGTTCTTCGATGACGCTCGCGCGCGTCATGCGGGCGAGCACCGCCGCCAGCGGCGCACCCAGTGTGATCGCCGGCAGCACCAGATGCGCCGCCGTGCCTCGCCCGGAGACCGGGAGCCAGCCGAGCGTGACGGAGAAGACGATCGCCATCAGCGGCCCGAGCCAGAAATTCGGAATCGAAATCCCCACCAGCGCCAGCGTCGTCGCCGCGTGATCGACACGCGTGCCGGCGCACACCGCGGCGAGGATGCCGAGCGGGATGGCAATGGCGGTCGCGACGATCATCGCGGCACACGCCAACTCGAAGGTGGCCGGCAGGCGCTCGGCGATTGCCGCGGTCACCGGCTGGTTCGTCCGCAGCGAGGTGCCCAGGTTGCCGGTACCGACGCCTGTGAGGAAGGCGGCGTACTGCACGTAGAGCGGCCGGTCGAAGCCAAGCCGGCCGCGCAGCTCCGCGATGTCCTGCGGTGTCGCGCTCTCCCCCAGCATCGCCTGCACGGGATCGCCGGGCACGAGATGAATCAGCGAGAACACGAGCGTGGCGACGCCCAGCAGCACCGGGATGGTCAGGAGCAGGCGGCGAACCAGAAATCGGGTCACGCGCAACAATGATAACGTGCGCGTTGGGTCGCGGTGAAATGCCAAGGCGAGCTTGATGGCGGCGCGGTGGAACGTCAAAGCAAGGAGCCGTGGCGCATGCGGCTCGGCAGCCGTCCCCGCGTTACTATCATCGAGCGGCCTGACGGCTCGGTCGAGTTTTCGGATGGTACTGTTGTATGCGCTCTGTTCGGCTTGCTCTCGGGTTAGCACTCGTGATTGCGAGCGTGACGGTCACTTCTCTGAGCAGGGCCGGCGCTGCGTTACAGGATGTAGGCGAACGGGCGCCGTCTGCCAGCTGGGCGTGTCTCGCCACTACCGACGGACGCACGCGGCTCTTTCCGTCACCGCCGTGGGTTGACGGCTGCCCACCCCAAGTTGTGGTGTTGGCGCTGCCTCGACCGGTCTTCCGTCCATTCGCGGTGCCACAACCGCCGATCAATCTGGCAGCGAGCGTTCTTGGCACGACCGTTATGTTGACGTGGAGCTTGGCGCCAGTCGGCGACTCACCCACATCATTCATGGTGGAGGCTGGGTCGTCCTCCGGCGCCGCGGACCTGGCGCAGGCCGACACCGGTTCGCCCGAATCCGCATTGACGGCGACCAACGTGTCGCCCGGACGCTACTTCGTGCGCGTTCGGGCCAGAAGTCCGAGTGGCACAAGTGGACCGTCGAACGAGATCGTCGTCACGGTTGCCGGAGTGTGCGTCCAGCCACCTGGTGCGCCAGCAGCTTTGAACGTGAACGTCAACGGCGCCAATGTCACCCTCGCGTGGCAGGCGCCAGCGGGGCAATGCCAGCCGGCTTCGTACGCAATCGAAGCGGGATCGGCGCCCGGCCTGAGCAACCTGGCTTCGTTCTCGACCGGGAGCAGCGCGACGACGTTCTCCGCGTCTGGCGTAGGAAACGGAACGTATTTCGTGCGCGTACGCGCGTCGAACGCGGGCGGCATGAGCGCTGCTTCGAATGAAGTGCAGTTGACGGTCGGTGCTCTCCCTTGCCTGGCGCCGCCGCCGGCGCCCATCTCCTTAATCGGATCACCGAGCGGCACGATCGTCGCCTTGAGCTGGGGCGGCTCGACCGTGTCGGTCAGCTACATCGTCGAAGTCGGATTGACGCCAGGAACAGCGGGAGTCGCGGTCAGAGACACCGGGACAGCCAACACTTCGTTGCAGATCACGCTGCCGAGCGGGACCTACTACATCCGCGTGCGAGCGAGAAACGCGTGCGGAACGAGTGCGCCGTCCAACGAAGCGGTCGTGGTCGTGGGGTCTGTTCCCCCAGTGACGACACGAGCCACGGTCGATCGACCTGACGACACGGCGGACTACCAGATCAAGGCGATGTACGTGTTGCCCAGCGATGGAGTCGATCGGCAACTGGACACGAGCGGCGCGATAGCAAGGTCGGTGGAGGGCTGGGAACGGTGGCTCGCCGGCCAAAGTGGCGGGCAACGACTGCGGCTGGATACATACCAAGGGGCGCTCGACATCGGCTTCTTCCGTCTGGCTCGCACCAACGCCCAGATGATCGCGGTTGGCGCGTTCGTCCGCGATAGGATCCAGGACGAAATGAACGCGGCGGGCTTCAACCACCCGAGAAAGATCTACGCCGTCTACTACGATGGCGGCAGTAGCTATTCCTGCGGAGGCGGGGCTTGGCCGCCAGCGCTCGTTGGTAACGCGGCGGCGATGTACCTGCAAGGAACACCACCTGGCGCTTCTCCCTGCAACACCAACATCCTGGGCACCTCGGTTGATGCGCCCGGGTACCTGGATTTCGGGATGCTTCACGAGATCTTCCACACTCTTGGAATCGTCGCTACCTGCGCGCCTCATCAATGGCGGGCAGGCCACGTGTCCGACAACGCGAACGATCTCATGTGGGCGGGAGACGCATTTTGGCAGCTGCCACCGCGTCTCGATCTTGGACGAGACGACTACTTCCAGCACGGACAGCCGTGTCTAGACGCCTCAAACAGTGTGTTTATTTCGCCGTCGCCACCCAACGCTAACCGCCCGCCCGGTTGGTCTCCAGCGGGAGCTCAGATCACAGTACGCAAAGGGACGGAGTCGCAGGAAGAGGAGATGTGTGTACTGGCGCCCGGCCCACGTGTGATCCGCGTCCGCCGTCCGTCGCAGAACTGAACCGTGTCCTGAAAGCAGGTTCGTGTGCGGCGACTCGTTCCCCTTCTTCTTCTCGCACGGCTGATCGACCTTCATGTAGATCGCCACGTCCGCGTCGTACACATACCTCGCGCTCTACTAGCCGTCACGGTGAGACTCCGAGCCGGGTCATGAGCTTCGTCAATCCTTGCCGCGTCACACCAAGCTCGGCGGCCGCCCGCCCCCGATGGCCGCCGGTGCGCACCAGCGCGGCACGAACGAAACGGAGTTCGAACGTGCGTCTGGCCTCGTCGAGCGTCCACGCCTCCCCGCACGCGCTGTTGTCGGCGAAAGGCGGCGGCAACGCGGACGGCGGAACGACGCCGCGCTTCGGGCTTCGCACCGCCAGCGAGGCCAGCACGTTCTGCAGTTCGCGCACGTTGCCCGGCCAATCATAGCGCGCCAGCGCGGCGATCGTGGCGGCGCCCAACGTCGCGCGGCTCTCGACGCGCATCGTCGCGTCACGCCAGACATGTTCGGCCAGCATGGCGACGTCCTCGCGCCGCTCGCGCAGCGGCGGCACGGTGATGTGCACGACGTCGAGCCGATAGAGCAAGTCCAGCCGGAACCGTCCGCTCTCCACCTCCTGTCGCAATGCGCGATTGGTCGCCGACACGATGCGGACGTCGACGCGCCGCGATACGTTCTCGCCGACGCGGCGCAGCTCCCCTTCCTGGATGACGCGCAGCATCTTCGCCTGCGCACGCGGCGTGAGCTCACCGAGCTCGTCGAGAAACAGCGTGCCGCCGTGCGCCTCTTCGAACACGCCCGCACGGTCGGCGACCGCCCCCGTGAAGGCGCCCCGCGCGTGACCGAACAGCTCGGCTTCGACGAGATCGTCAGGCAGCGCCGCGCAGTTCAGCGTGCAGAACGGTTTGTGACGGCGAGGGCTTCCGCGGTGAATGGCGCGGGCGACGAGCTCTTTGCCGCAGCCGCTCTCGCCGTCGATGAGGACCGCGAACGGCGCCGCGGCCGCACGCTCGACGCTTTTGCGCAGTTCGACGATCGCTGGCGTGACGCCGAGGAGATCGCTTGGGCCGGTGTCGGCGTGCGCCTGCCGCGTCATCACGGCCGCGAGCATCGGCGCCGCGGCCGCCGCGCTCATGGTCAGCACCGAGCCGGCGCGAGAGGTGTCGTAGGTCGAGCCAATCGTCCACCTGGCGCAGAGCGCACCAATCGGCGCTCCACCGTACTCGACCGGCGCGGCCGCCTCGATCCGATCGTCGTGGCGGTGGGGCGCGATCGTGATCCCGGCGGATGCGGCTCGCTCGGCGATGTCCGTGTCGAGCCGCCCACCGTCTGAGGTGATGATGTGACCGCGTTCCCCGTGAATCGTCACAAACGCAATGGCCGCTGCGTGGAGATACTGCCGGAGACGCGCGCATACGTCTTTGAGTAGGCCGATCTCGTCGGCGGCCGTTTGACAGACGCGTAGAATCGCGACGAGCTCGTCGGCGAACGGGTCGGCCACGCCGCCAGCCAAACTCGCACGGCGGGGCATGGCCACGTAGAGCGCGAGGGCACCGAGACCGGAGCCGTGCACGTGCCTCGCGACCACCTCCCGCGCGTCGGCATCTGGCGCCGACAGCGCGATCGCGACGTCCCAGCGCGCCCGCATGGTGGGCGGCGTCGTCACCATGACACGCCTCAGCCGCTGGAGCTGCCCGAGCGCTGCGGCCGGCCGGCCGCGGCTCCGCTCCACTTCTGCACGCAGCAGGCGCGCACGAGTCGCACGCAGGGGATCGCGGGCGGCGCGCGCCAGGACGAGCGTCTCGGATAGATCGCGCTCGGCCGCACTCAGATCGCCGACGGCGAGGTGCACGAAAGCGGTCACACAGGCGACGGCGGCTTTCGTGGTGATGTTGTGGTCCGCGCCCGGCAGAGCCGAGACGCCCGCGAGCAGCGACATCGCCCGGTTGAAATCGCCCTGGCCGACAGCGATGCGCGACCCGAGTAGACCGCGCCGAACGCGCATCGCCTGAAGATCCGGCGCCGCGGCAAGGGACGACTCGGCGTCGGCGTACTGGCCGCGCCAGTACGACCCACGCGCCAGCGCAAAGGACGCGGCGGCCACTCGCTCCGGATCCTGCAGGGCGCGCGCCGCAGCCATCGCCGTGCCGAGCACGCTGTCGGCCTCGTCGAGCCGGCCCATGTCGATCCACGCTTCGCCGCTCAATGTCGCAAGGTCGATGAGCATCGGCTCCTCGTCGGCGCGGATCGCGTAGTCGCGCCCGTCGTCGATGGCCGCCTGCGCCTCGCGTGTGCGCCCGCGCCGCAGGAGCGAGCCCGCCAGCGCCAACGCGCCGTTCGCGGCGTCGCTCCAGGCGCCTCGGCGCGCCAGGCCGCCCACGACCTGCCGCAGTTGCCGAATCCCTGGCGCGTGACGGCCGCGCGCCAGATCCGCGATCGCGTTGTCCTTCTTCCGGCGGAGCGCGGCCAACTCGCCAGGCGCCGGCCACGCACAGGGCAACGGTACGGCGTCGAACAGATCGTCAGCCGCTTCGTCGCGGCCGTACACCGCCGGAGTTTCGGCGACGCGCGGCAGACGCGAGCGACGCGCCATCCGTTCCGTCACCCTGGCATCGCTCGATCCGGGCCAGAGCATGCGCGCAAATCGCCCCGGCAACCCGTGCGCGCGCTCGGCGGCCCGGCGGACGGTTCGCTCGAGGCGTTCGCTCAACGGCTGCGGCCGGATCGCGGACACCAACACATCCACGGGCAGGCAGCCTACGACGATGCCGCCGATCGACCGGCATTCGTCCTCGCCGACCAGGAGCAGCACGTGCGGCTGCGCATCTCGCAGCGCGACGTTCAGAAGCGCCGACCAGACGCGTTCCTCCGCCGCATCGGCGATCACGAACAGGCTGCGGCCGCGCCACAACCCGGCCTGACGTGAATCGATCAGGCGCGCCGCCACCGGCACAAATCCCTTCGTCCTGGCGATCCGCGCCAGCTCGCCGACGAGCAGCCGCTTGCCCGCGCCGGGTGGACCCCACAGCGCCGCGACGTGCGGCCGGGCTCCGCCCGCCGTGTGAAACATTTCCGCCAGCGCCGGCACCGCCAGCCGCTCGACAATCCGCAACCCGCAATCCGCAATCCGCAATTCGCCCGGCTCCCCTTCTTCCTGAGACGGGTAACCACTGCCCGCGCCGGGAACCCACACCCCGCCGCCCTCAGTGTCGATGCGCAGCGCGTCGAGCGACCGCCCGCCGACCGACAACCCGCACGCGCGCAGCCACCGCGTCGCGATCGCGTGCAGCGACGGCCCGTTCTCGTGGCCGCGCCGCACGCCCCCGCATCCCCACGCCTCGAACCGCGACGACTCGCCGACGAGACCGAAGTCAACGAGCGGCGCCACCGCGCGATGGCGCAAGGCCCGCAACGCGTCGCAGCGCCCGGTCCATCGCAGCTGCTCCGACACGCCGCCCGCGCTGCCGCTGACGAGCGTGACCCGCGCACCTGTCGCGAGATCGAACGCGCGCCCGTCCTCGTGCACCGCAAAACGATCCGCCACGAGTTGCATGTCGAACGGCTTTGCAAGAGGACGGCCCGCGCGGATCACGCGGCCGATCGCAGGATCGTCGCCAGGACGCGGCAAATATTTCAGATAGAATGACCCCGCATGCTGCGATTTCTGACTGCCGGCGAGTCGCACGGCAAAGCCCTGGTCACCATCATCGAAGGCGTGCCCGCCGGCCTCGCGATCGACTTCGTGGCCGTCACGTCAGACTTGCGCCGGCGCCAAACCGGCTATGGCCGCGGCCGCCGAATGCTGATCGAGTCGGACCGCGCGGAGCCGCTGAGCGGCATCCGCCACGGGCTGACCACGGGCGGCCCGATCGCGCTGCTGATCCCGAATAAGGACTGGGAGAACTGGCAGCGCACGATGTACTCGGAGCCGGAGATGCCGGCGGAGGCCTCAGGCGCCGACCGACCGCCGGTGACGCGGCCGCGTCCCGGCCACGCCGATCTCGCGGGCTTCGTGAAGTACGGGCACCAGGACATGCGCAACGTGCTCGAGCGCGCGAGCGCGCGTGAAACCGCCGCCCGCGTCGCCGTCGGCGCCATCGCCCGCCAGCTCCTGCGCCGCGTCGGCACGGACATCGCCAGCCACGTCGTTCGGATCGGCTCGGCGGCCCTGGCGGATTCGCTGGCGGTCACCTTCGATCAGGTGCGCGCCATCCCGGCCGATGCGCCACTGCACTGCGCAGACGCCGCCGTCGAGCAGCAGATGATCGCGGAGATCGATCGCGCCCGCGACGCCGGCGACACGATGGGCGGCACCTTCGAGGTCATCGCGCACGGCGTCCCGCCTGGCCTCGGCAGCTACGTGCATTGGGACCGCAAGCTCGACGGCCGGCTGGCGCAGGCCCTGATGTCGATTCCTGCCATCAAAGCCGTCGGCATTGGACGCGGTCCAGCGGTCGCCGAGGTGCCCGGCTCGCGCGTCCACGACGAGATTCTCCCCGGCCCACACGCCGGCGCCGAGGCGCCGATTCCGATCACGCGGCCAACCAACAACGCCGGCGGCCTCGAAGGCGGCGTCACGAACGGCCAGGACCTCCGGGTCACCGCGTACATGAAACCGATCTCGACGCTCATGAAGCCCCTCCGCTCCGTCGATCTGACGACGATGACGGTGAGCCCCGCGGCGATCGAACGCAGCGACGTCTGCGCCGTCCCCGCCGCCGCGTCCGTCGGCGAAGCGATGGTCGCGATCGTGCTCGCGGACGCCGTCCTCGAAAAATTCGGCGGCGACTCGATCGAGGAGCTCGTCGCGAACTGGCAGGCGTTCCGCACCCGAACCGCCGCCCGATTCACTCGCCCGTGACAACGTTCGAGGAACGCAAAGGCCGCTAACCCGCATTATTCATGAGTGAGCGAGTTTCTGCACGGCCGACGTCTGCGAGTGTCGGCGACGACGATTCAGAGCGGCGGCTGACGGTGGAATCGATCTGAACGAAGGGGGCCGGGGGATCCGGAGAGGCAGAGGGGCCGTGAGTCGCGTCGGCAGCGACACCTCCGGCGCGAGGACTCGTGGTGGTCACGCGCGCGAGCCCGTTACGCGGGCGCGGCGCCGAGCGCCCGCGCGATGCGGGCCCACGAGACGACGTCGGGATGGGATCGCGGGAAATGCAGGACGATCCGACGGACCGAGCGGACGACGTAGACGCCGATCGTGATCAGCGCCTGCCGCAGCCGCGGGACTTGCGCACCGCGGAGCGCGGTCCGGTCGGCGCGAAGTTGCAGCTCTTGGAAGAGGACGAAGGCCGCGGCCGTCAGCGTGACGCGCAACTGATTGGCCCAGAAGCGCGTGCAACTGGTACGCCCGAAGGCGAGGGCGTGTTTAAGTTCCTTCAACCGATTCTCGCCATCGCCGCGCGCGCAATAGACGTGCGTGTAGATCCATTCGGGCGTCTGGCGCAGATTGGTGATGACAAAGCGCGGGTTATCGCGCGGCTCGCGCCCCTGGTGCCACACGACTTCCGCTTTGATGATCGCGCGCCGGGGCGCCGCCCAGGTGCGGGCCTGATAGGCCGCCTCGCCATAGGTGGTCGCGGTGTCGTGGGTCGTGGCCACCACCGACCGGAGCGGCGCGACGTACGGCTCGGCGTGCCGCGCGAGGACGGCGTTACTCCCCATGGCGACGACATACTCGACCCCGGCCGCCTCCAAGTGGGCCAAGATCTCCGGGGTGGCAAACCCGCCATCGAGCCGGACGCGGAGGCGGGCACCGGGAAAGGCGCGCCAGAGTTTCCGGAGCAGCCGATGCAGCAGGCTCACCACGCCGGCCGTCCCCGCCGCGTTGCCGGGCCGGAGGATCGCGGCGACCAGGTACTGCCGCGCCTCCTCGTCAAACGTCAGGGTCCCGACGAGCGGCAAATAGCACCAGTGATCATAGAAGCCATTGAAGAAGGTGAGTTGCTGCGCGCCGTGGGTCTGGTCTTCCGTGCCATCGAGATCGATCGTGATCAGGCGAACGCCCCGTCGGCGTCGGCGATGTCGCGCAATCACCGTGTCGGCGAGCGCCTCGCTCATCGCGAGCAGCATCCGTGGGGCGGCCGTGTGCTCGAAGCGCGAGATCGTCGGCTGCGACGCCAAGCGGCCGCCGTCGATCGGATCGCGCCCCAGCAACAGCTTGTGGATGGGATCGTCGGCGAGCCGGTCCGCGTCATTGCCGTCGGGATGGCCACACGCGATCGCGAAGACCCGCTGCGCGAGCAGATCGCCGACGCCGTGCGTCACGCGCGCCGACGCGCGCGCATCGGGGACCGTCGCGGTGAGGGCCGCCAGCAGGCCGAGGTGTCGGTCGGCCGCTTTGAACAACATCGCGCCGCCGTCCGAACTCGCGTGGGGCTGATCAAAGGTCGCGATCAGGGGGCGATCGACCAGGTCCGCAAACAGAACAGTCTGTGCTATCGTCGGCTCGTTCAACGCAATCGCCTCCGTGTGGGGAAACGCCGTCTTGTCAACAGCGTAGTACGCACACGGGGGCGTTTGTGTTTCAGTGAAACTCGCTCACTCGTGAATTATCCGGGTTAACGTCGTCGAGGGTTGCGCTGATACCGGGGCCCCGCCCCTGTCCGGCCGCGTGGTGCGTGTGATGGCTAGGCGGGCACCGGCACCACCTTCGCGATGGCCCACATGAATCCGATGAGCTCGCGGGCGACCGCCGTCACCGCGATGTTCGGATGCTTCCCGCGCGCGACGAGTCGCCGGAAGCGTTTACACAAACGGACTTGGGCCTTCCAGCCGAGATCCTGCAACGCCTTTTTCGGCAGCTGATCGATGCGTTGCTGAATATGCAGCGACACCTTCGCGGGATGGCGATACGCCCACGCGGCTTCGATCAACGCGCGCCGCGCCCGCCCATTGCCAGCTTTGGTGATCCCCCCTTGGCGCCGCGAGCCGCCACTCGAATACTCCGACGGAATCAGGCCAACGAACGCGGCGAGTTGGCGCGGG
>Ga0209515_10010522_pt1 | contig 10277 bp, 9 predicted proteins | sample Subgroupgradi54m_FD_187454 | JGI IMG/M metagenome (GOLD analysis project Ga0209515, IMG submission 187454) | Subsurface groundwater microbial communities from S. Glens Falls, New York, USA - GMW60B uncontaminated upgradient, 5.4 m (SPAdes)... ...
CTCTCGGCACGTTTCGCAACCATTACGCCGTCACGGCCGATGGCCAGCGCTTCCTCATCTCGGCCGTCAACGCCAAAGAACAGCAGGCGATGAACGTCATCGTGAATTGGACCGAGCTCGTCAGACGCTGACCATCGTTGCGCAAAGCGCTGGAAGTCAAGGACACAAAGACAGTCTTCACCCCATCTTCGTCAGAAATCAACCTGCACCGCAAATTTGATCAGTCGCGGTGTCAGGACACCCCGTACCCCCTCCCAGGCGGGCCCGTAGCGCGTGACCATCGTATGGATGGTGCTCGCGTTCAGCGCGTTGTGCACCTCGATCCCCGGCTGCACGCGGCTGCCGCCGATGTTGAGCGTGCGCGTCAGCGCCAGGTTCAACTGGTTCAGCCGACCCTCGCGATGCAGCCGCTGCGGCTCGATGAGCTCGACCGACGCCGTGGCGCGGGCGCCGGCCGCCGGCGCGCGACCGAGTGCCGCCCCGATATCCGATCCCGGAATCACGTACGACGCCGTCGTCGCAATGCCGGGCAGATGCTGGTAGTTGAAGCTGGCGTGCATGTTCCACGGCAGCAGGTAGGTGCCGAAGAGCTTCACCTGCGTAAGCGCGGACCACGGCGCCGAGATGTGGCAGTACCGCGACGGCGCGTTGTTCGGGCCCACGGCGCTGTTGGTACTGAGGAACGTCGTCGCCGCCTGGTTGATCGCGAACTCCGGTACCTGCTCGACGATCTCGCAGATGTCGGTCACGGTCCGGCCGGTGGCGAATCCGCCGCCGATCAAGCCGTTGCGGAGTCGGGCGTTGATCGTGACGTCGAGGCCGTCGTACACCTCCGTCTGGTCGCCGTACTTGGAAGCGAGGTTCACCACGTTGCTCACCTGCCCGAACTTGGCCGGCTTGATTTCGAGCAAGCCGCAGACCTGTTCGCCGGGGTTGCGGAGCCTGGGATTGTTCGGCGCGGTAATGCAGTACGAGTCGTAATCGGACGGCGACACAAGGGTGTTGTCGGTCACGAGGAAGTTGCCGTACCATGTGCGGTAGTACCCAACGGTCAGGCCGACGCCGGTGATGAGCTCGTGCTGGAGCGTCAGGCCCCCCTGCCAGTTGTATCCTCGATTTCCCCAGCCGTGCAGCACTTCGTCGGAATACCTGGTCGTCTGGACGCTGCGCCCGAAGTTCGGGTTTGACAGCGGCCCCAACTCGTTCTCCTGCGGCGCGTAGTCGCCGTTCAGGTCCGTCCACACACGCGTGGCGCTCGTGACGATGGTGTTGGCCGGGTTGTTCGCGAACACCACGCCGCCGTTGGCTTCAAAGGCCACGAAGCGGCCGAAGTTCGCCTTCAGGGCCGTGCGTCCGTCGCCGAACACGTCGTACGCGAAGCCCACACGCGGGTTGATATCCTTCCAGTTCGGCGTGTTCCGCACTTCATCGAAGTGCCGGGCTCCGACGTACGGGCCCGCCGGAATGTCCTGCGCCGGATTCGAGCCGTAATCCGCGTCGTAGCGCAGGCCGCCGTACAGCGTGAGCCGGCTGAGCGTCCACTGCTCCTGCGCGAACAGCCCGATCTGGCGGGTTCGCATCTTCGCGTTCAGCGGAGAGGCATAGTAGGTCACCTGCTCCGGCACTCTCCCTGCGAACGTATAGCCGATCCCTCGTTCGAACGGTTGATACAGGTCGCGGTGCGATCGAAGGAACAATCCCCCCACCTTGAAGTTGTGCGATCCGGTGACGAAGGACATCGTCCCGGACACGTTGCCCTGGCCCCTGGGCGTGCGCGCCAGGTTTTGCACGAACGAGATCAGGTTACGGTCGGGACTTCCGTACCAGAAGTTGGTGAGGCGATCGAAGACGGCAATGTAGTGGTCCTTCACCTCGTCACCCAGCTTGCGCCGGTGAGTCCCGCCAAGATACACGCCGCCGACCTGGAACAGCAGCCGGCTCGTCGGGGTATAGGTCCAGGAGGCCTGGTTCGATTTCAAAGGCGGGTACCAATTGTTCCCGGCTGCCTCAGGCGAGAACTGCCCCGTCGCGATGTTGAAGTTGCAGTTGCAGTTGTACTCGTAGCGAGTCGTGCCGGTGATCTTGTGCTTCTGCGCCGCCTGCCAGGTGATGCGGAAGCTGAGCTCCTGCGCCAGATTGCGGTCGTACGCGGGCCGCGACTGGTCCGGTTCGTAGAACAGCGGATTCGGCGACTTGTTGTAGTAGTTGCCAGCCTGAAAGTTCGACGTCTCCCACTTGCGCGCGCTGCCGAAGAACCAGACGCGGTCGCGCTTCAGGGGGCCGCCAAATCCAAACCCCACGTCGTACAACTTCCGCAGCGTGCCGGTCAGGAACGCGCCACGAGCCTGCAGATCGGCGTTGATATTGTTCCCTTGGAGCTCTCGGTGCCCGAAATCGGCGTTCAACGAGCCGTGGAACTGGTTGCCGCCGTCGCGGCCGATCGCGTTGATGATCACGCCACCGGACTGGGCCTCGGCCGTCAACCCGCCCGTCATCTGGACGCTGACTTCCTGCACGACGGCCGGGTTGACACTCGCAGCGAAATTGGCGGCGTTGCCGATGTGCTCGCCGAAGTACATGCCGTCGCGGAGCTGGTACGTCTCGGCGGAGCGCCCGCCGTGCACCGCGAAGACCTGCGTCGATTCGCCCTTGGTGCCGCCAACGTCCTGGTTCGCCAGGTTGCCTTGCGTGGCGGCCGGAATCAGCGTCACATAGATTCCCTGGTTCTTCCCGATCGGCAGCGCGAGCACCGTCTCGCCGGAAAAGACCTGCTGTCCCTGGACGCTCTGGACGTCCACGACCGGCGCGGCGCCGCTCACGGTGATCGTCTCCTCGACGCCGCCGACCGACAGATCGGCATTCACCGTCGCGGTGAACCCGGTCGTCAGCCGAATGCCGTCACGACGCAGCGTCCTGAACCCGGGCAGTGTGAAGGTGACGACGTACTCGCCCGGGCGCAGGTCGATGATCCGAAAACGGCCGTCGCTGTCCGTGGTGGCGACGCGCACCTTCTCGATGAGCGCAGGGCTCGCTGCCTCCACGGTGACGCCCGGCAGCACCGCTGCAGACGCGTCCCTCACCACGCCCGCGATCGTCGCGCTCATACTGTCCTGGGACCATGTCGCGCTTGGCACGAGCAGCACCGCCAGCGCAAAAACCGCAAACCGCAGTCGCTCGACGTTCATACTGTCCTCCCGCTGGAAACGTTATTCGTAGGATGATGGCGACGCTTCGAGGAGGCTGCCGGCGCGAGCGCGGGCTACATTAATACACTAAGGTGAGCTTACCGCTGCGGGCTTCTTTTCCCGAGCGCGCCGTCGTTGTTCGTCGATAGTATTTTCCTGCGCGTCCATCGGACGGATTATTTCTATCCCGTTGGGTCGGGTCAATCGCCTGAAGAATAATCTGGGCGAATCGATGTGCGTTGGATTACCGGTCACCGTGATGCGTTCGCCCGCAACGATTGAGCGCTCCGTCCAGCCACCTTCCGTAAGATTCAGCCTCCCATCGAACTCGACAGTCCATTTCACGACTCTCCCGCTGGCCTCGGTGACGTCGATCAACATCAGCGAATGCGGGTTTACCAGCCTGAACTCGGTCACGACACCTTCGACGGTGATGGTACGCTTCTGGTCGTACACGGCCGCAAATGAATGATGTGCACTAGCCACATCAACCGAAACGGTCAGCGCCGGAATCAGGAGGAGCAACGAGTGTCGAACTGTCGTCATGACTACTTACGTGTCGCTGATTCGTTCGGTCGTTGGCAGTCTTTGTATGGGGCGATTTCTGCGCCCGGGGCCCAGCGCCAGACTTTTTTCAGCACGACCGGTTCACGAAGACCCCACGGGTCGGTCATGCTCAGGCTGAGCTGCAAACGCTGGCCATCCGCTGAGCGCGTGTAGCGTTCAATGGTGCGTAGTTGGTCGCTATGCGCCGACCGGAATTGAGTCCAGCTCGGTGCTACGCCGGAGGTTTCGATGACGAGCGCACCGCCTTCATATCGTCCGACCGAATGCCCCATCAGGGTCGGCGCCTGACCCGCCGGTCGCGGGCGTCCATCCAGATACACGATCCGGTGGGCGTCCCATTCTCCATAACGCATCTCGAGCCTGTCAGGACCGGTACGCCGAATCTGCAACTGGTGGCGTGATGTGACCTGGCGTGCGAATCCCCATGGTTCGCAGCGGGTGAACCCGGGATCGGTCGCGACATCAAGCGGATAGGTTTTCAATGCCGCCGCACTGAGCCGCGGGCGAATGTACTGATTCTCCTGATGGGCGTTCGCCTCTGCGACCAGTTGCCCAAACGGGCGAGCGTCGTTGGCGGGATCGGCCAACAGCGCTCTCAGCCGCTCTACCCCGGCGTCAGTGCACCACCACGAACAGAAGTTATCCTCCGGAGTCACCGGGGGATCGCTCCACATCCCCTCGAATGTCTGCGGTGATTGGCCTGTCGCTGAAGCGGCACACGCAAGCACGACGCCGACCGTTGCTATGACAGCGGAAATCCGATGCATTGCACCCTCAGCCCGAAAGGAACGCCTGCGAGGGAAGCCGGAAAGCCCGAGTTGTCGTGAGACCGCCGCGGATTATAGCAGCGGTTACGTTTCTGGCAAGTGGGAAATACAACCACGAAGGGCACGACGGACACGAAGAAATCAGATGGTTCTACGGCGCGGGGCGCGGGGCCGTATAGGTGGTCGACGTGTCGACGGTGAACTTGCGATAGTTCGAGAACTCCGACACGCCGCGCAGCCGCAGTCGCTTGATCAGCATCACTCGCGCACTGGCGGTCCACGTCACTTCGGCCGGCAGCCACACTTCATCATTCACCATCCGTCGCTGAAACGTAGCCACGGTGCCCTTGTGCACCCGCGCCAGCAGGCCGAGGCCGAACGAGAGGTCATCGATGGCCTCGATCTCGACACGGGCCAGTTCGTAGTCAGCTTCACTGATCCAGGCGCGCGCCTTGAAGTGGCGCATGATCTTCCCGTCGCCGGTGAGCGGCTTCGCGCCCGGGATCGGTGTCAGCGTGGCGACGATGGTGTCGTGGCCGTCGAGCGATTCGCGCCGGAGCATACGGATGTCGTAGATGCGGAAGATGTCGTCCACGGCCGCGGAATACTCGCGGCGTGCCTTGTCCTGCTCGCGGGTGGCCTTCGTGCGCTCCGATGTGATCGACAGCTTTCTCGCGTAGTCCTCGACCTCTTTTTGACGCGAGCGATCCCGCTTCGCCAGGTCGCCGGCAGGAACGGGCCGGCCGTCTTCCTCGATGAGGCGCCGGTACCGCTCTTCACCCGGAAGGCCTGGATAGACCTCGAACACCTTCACCGACTCATCTTTCGACCGCCCTGATGCATCGAGCTTCTGCTCAATACGTTTCTCGAGGAAGGTGTAGCCGCTCTGGCGCTCCTCATCCGTGGCAAGATGGCGCTTCACCTGCGCCGCAAACGCGTCCTGGTCGGGAAGAGGCCGGTCCTGCGCGGCTGGCGTCGCGAGTACGATCAGAGCAAGGACGACCGCGCGCATATCGGATTATCGCACCGGCAAGGCCGCGCGACCCTCGGCATCCTCGACGCGCATTGGTCAGACGACTGCACCTCGACCGTTACCTCGCGACCGCTGGAGATATTCGAGCATCTGTCGCCGATGCGCGATTTCGGCACTGGTCAGCTGCCGCGCGTTCGAGAAGAACGCCGGGAGCGGCAACGTCGAAGGAACCGCCTCAAGGCGCTCGGCTCTCTGGCGATTCACCTCGGAGCGATAGCACTCGAAACAGAGCACAGTTCCCCGCCGAATAGACATCTCGACCCTCCATCCACAGGATAGAAAAGCGCCGTGACAGGGTAGGTCACCTCGAGGGAACAGACGGCGTCGCCTCGGAGCCAGGTTCGCCGGTCGGAGGATCGGGCTGCGTAAGCGTGCGCAGGTCGAAGCGTCGGAAGCCCGAATAGGTCGCCACCGCCTCGATGACGTCCGCGTTCTTGCGGCTCGGGGTGTCGTAGCGTTCCCGCATCTCGACTGGCACTCGGAAGCCGAGCGATGGCTCCTGGCGATAGGTGACGGTGATGGTTGCGCGCTCGCGCAACCGTCGTGTTCCGCCGAGAATCATCTCTGAGCGAACCACGACGCCCGTGTCCGGTTCGATCCAGAAGCGGCCGTGTGCGGGAGTGTCGCGCCCCCCTTGCGTCGCACTGAACGTCGGGCCTTTGATTTCCTCATAGTTGACGACCCAGGTAGGGGTGCTTTCGATATCCTCCTCGCCCGCTTTTTGATAGCGGACTCTGCTGCGGCTGATCGGTCGCAGGAGCCGTAGCGCGAAGGTCGGCACGTTGATCGTGCGGTAGATGTCGCCCAGGTTGAAGCGTGCGTTCTCTGCGGCGATCGCCATCGCGCGATCGGTGACGGTTTCGCGTGGCCCCGCGAACAGCTGTCTGAACCTGGCCGCATGATCATCAACCGGCATGCCGCCGACCTCGTACACATCGCGCAGCGCAAACCAGTCCTCCTGTGGCGGGAGTTGGAAAATGAGGTAGTCCGACCGCAGCACGCGATCGATCTGCGGCTGTCCAATGCGATCGAGCCGTTGCTGGTAGTGTTCACTTGCAATGACACTCGAGAGCTCGTGGTCCTCGTAGACCACGACGTACTCATGGGCTCGCCGCATCACGTCGGCGAACGTGTCGCTCTGAGCGGCCCCACCCGTGACCAGCAGCGTCGCGATGACTGTGATGGCCCTCACGTGCGATCCCTCGCGTTACCGCCGAGGCGTTCGACCGAGCGCATTCGCTGATCCAATCTCTGTAACCCCGTCATGTCAAGGAATAGTCAGGCGCCCAAGGCACAGCAAGAAGCGCTGAACGTGGAATGGACCTCGCGTCTGCCCTGACGTTACCAGACGTCGCCCGGACGCCAGGTAGCGCGGAGTCTCACGGGGCCAGGTGAAGACGGCAGGCTCGAATATCTCTTCACCGTGTGCGGGTGCAGGCGGTCGTAGTGCTGCTTCCATGACGCCGCGACATCGTGCGCGCGGTCGACGACGAGGTGCGGCAACCCCACGCGCCGGAGGCTCGCGGACGCGGCGAGTCCCCCAGGACCCGCCCCGATGACAACGATGTCCTCATCCCTCATGGCGGGACGAGATTATAGGACGCCAGACGCTATGGATAACTGACGTGAAATCAGTTCTCTGTTCTTACTTCGGAGCTAGACGGTCAGCAAGCGTATCCGTGTGGTAGGCGGAGTGCTGGCGAATCTCCGACCATCCATCTTTGCCGGACCCAGTGCTCGGCACGCTCGCGGCTTCGCTGGCGCCGTAGTCCTGCCACGAGTTATACCGATCGAGGCTCAGGAACTGCCACGGTCCACCCTCGAGGTGCGCCAGGGTGATGTGGCTCACGGGGATCTTGGATGCCGGGTTGGGCTGGCTCAAGACCGCTTCGAGCTGAACCCGGTGTCCCGGTGCTGCCCGATGTACCGACACGACGTAGACCGAATTGGCAGTCTGGCCGCCGGCCAGCCCCATCGCTTTCGAGAACTCCGCCCACGAAGGACCGGCGACGAACGTATCGGTGTGCCAGGCGCTCAACGGCGTGGCGTTCGCCGCCGGAGGCGTGCCGACAGTGACCGTCGCGCTCGTGCCCATGTGCTCGATCAGGCAGTAGTCCCAGTCGTCCCCCTCCTGGTGACGTAACAGAAGGATGTGCCCCGGTTGGGGCGCCTTTGGATCCTGTTTCTTGAGGTCGACTGCCAGTGCGGCGGCCTGGCCGGGAAGAGCCTTGTTGAAGTGGACGTGGTAAACGTCGGTCATCTTGTTCGGCGGTGGCGCCTGGGCGAAGACGACCGAAGACACAGACAACGTTAGGCCCACGGTGATGCAATGGAACGTGCTCATTTCTCAAACTCTCCTTTTAGTAATTAATGAAATGGGGATCTCGGAACCGCGCCAGCCAGTCAGCGTCAGCAGCCACAGCCGCAGGCGGCACCTTGACGGCGACTTGACGCTTCAGCTTTGTGTGGGTGGCCCGAACACCTGGTCCATCCCGCCCTCGCCGATCCGCGCGGTGACTTCGTGGACGGCGAGACGGGTGCCGGGAGTAAGGGCCAATGGTGAGGTAAGTATAGGGGCAGAACCTCGCGTCGCCCTCATTCGGAAACGGCCGTGGTAGGGTAGACCCACGGCAGCAGGGCTCGAACCGCCCGGGGGGACATCATGAAGGTCGTTGTAGATTTGAGCATATGCGACCTCCACGGGCTCTGCGTGGAGGCGGCGCCTGAGGTGTTCGAGATTGGCGACGACGGCGCACTGCACGTCCTGAACGAGACGCCACCGGAGGGTCTGCGCGCGAAGGTGAACGAGGCTGTGAGGGGTTGTCCAACGGGTGCGATTTCGATCGAAGAGTGACGGGCTCCAATGCTGCGCCGAATCGCAATCGTGGGCGCCTCGCTCGGGGGTCTGCGCGCGGCCGAGACGCTACGCGACCGAGGCTTCGACGGTGCGCTGACGCTCATTGGCGACGAACCGCATCGCCCCTACGACCGCCCGCCGCTCTCCAAACAGGTGCTCCAAGGCACATGGGAGCCGGAGCAGGCCTTTTTCCGCAGGAAGGACGGGTACGACGCGCTCGCGCTCGACATGCGGCTTGGCGTGCGCGCGACGTCGGTCGACCTTCGCGCCAGACGCGTGACGCTAGCCGATGGCACGTTCGCCGACTATGACCGGCTGATCATCGCAACGGGTGCGCGTGTCCGGACCCTCCCGGGCGTTGCGCCACGGGCAGGCCTGCTCGTGTTGCGCGGTCTGGACGACGCGCTTGCGCTACGACGGGAACTGAGGGACGCGCCCCGTGTAGCGATCGTGGGCGCAGGGTTCATCGGCCTCGAGGTCGCCGCCTCCTGCCGCGCTCGCGGCTTGCACGTCACTGTGATCGAGTCGCTTTCCGTCCCCCTCTCCCCCATCCTGGGACCGGCGCTCGGCGAGATGATCGCGGCCATGCACCGGGACAACGGCGTGGACCTTCGCACCGGGGTTACCGTGACCGACGTCTTCGGCGAGTCGCGCATCGCCGGGATCGCCCTCTCCGACGGCTCACGGATCGACGCCGACGTGGTGGTGGTCGGTATCGGGGTCACTCCAAACACGGAGTGGCTCGCAGGCAGCGGACTCACGCTCGACAACGGCATTGTCTGCAATGGCTCCGGTGAGGCCGCGCCCGATGTATATGCGGCCGGCGACGTCGCCCGGGTCGCAAACCGGTGGCACGGCGATTCGCCGCGAATCGAGCATTGGACCAACGCGGTTGAGCAGGCGGTGCACGCCGCGGAGAAGGCGCTCGCCGGCCCCGGGGCGTGCACGAGCTTCTCGTCGGTGCCGTACTTCTGGTCGGACCAGTACGACCGCAAAATCCAGTTCATCGGTCACGCACGTCCGCACGACGAGATGGTGATCGTCGACGGGTCGCTCGCCGACCGACGGCTGACGGCGCTCTACCGGCGCGGCGATCGCGTGGTGGCGTGTCTTGCCGTCAATCAACCGCGCGCGCTGATCACGTACAGGAAGCTGCTCGCACGCGGCACCCTGTGGGAAGCGGCCCTGTCGGGAACGGCCGCTTCGTAGTCAATCTCGTTGAGGTGGTGTATCGCGCGCCCCGCGATCTGTCTGCGAGAGCCGACGCGGGTCTGCAGTGTATGCGGCGACGCGGCGCGCGCTTTCCTGCGTACGCTCGCCGGCCTCGAGCCGCTCGGCCCCGCGCGCTGAACGGTTGCTCTGAGATCGAAAGAGTTTCGCCCCCGCTCCGACGCGGTGTCCCCGATCACATCACCGATCGGCGCGGCTCGTTGTGTTGCTCGGACGCTTTGTCAGCCAGTCCCAATGATCGCCCGCGCGCTTGACAAGCGCCGGGACATCGTCTGCCAACAGGTACCCGTCTTTCACGAGCGGCGCTGCCGCATCCTGGATCCGCTTCAGAAACGCCTCCCGCGACGTGTACCGCTCTTCGATGGACGGCCGGGGATCGTGCGTCCGCTCGCGCTCCGACCGGGTGCTCGCAAACGGTATGTAGGAGCCGAGCAGCGGAAACAGGAGATGCGTGCCGCCGATCTCGGCCTTCCGGAAATTCCAGCCAGCCGTCGTCGCCAGAGGCACCACGACTTCGGGCAACCGAAGTCCTCCGAGCTCGTTGCCGTCTTTGTCCACCTGCGACACCAGTAGTGGCAGTGGCGCGCCCGCACCGCCGTTCCTGGACACGAGGCTGTTCACTCCGCGGGCTCCAGGAA
>Ga0209515_10010524_pt1 | contig 10276 bp, 6 predicted proteins | sample Subgroupgradi54m_FD_187454 | JGI IMG/M metagenome (GOLD analysis project Ga0209515, IMG submission 187454) | Subsurface groundwater microbial communities from S. Glens Falls, New York, USA - GMW60B uncontaminated upgradient, 5.4 m (SPAdes)... ...
GACGCCGCGGAAGGCGGGCGGCTCTTGAACTTCAAACTTCCTCCACCGCCTCCTGTCCTCGTTCCGCCTTCGAGGCGGCGATGATCTTCGCCTGGAACTGCTGCGGCACCTCGTCGTAGTGCGAGTACTCCATGTGATACGTGCCGCGGCCGCCGGTCGCCGACGTCAGGTGCTGCTCGTAGGTCAGCATTTCGGCCATCGGCACCTGCGCGCGGATGACCGTCAACGTGCCGCGCGTGTCCATGCCGGCGATCCGTCCGCGCCGCCCGTTCAGATCGCCCATCAGGTCGCCGGCGAAATCGCTCGGCGCGTAGACCTCGACGTTCATCACCGGCTCGAGGATTGTCGGGCGCGCCCTCGTCATCGCGTCCTTGAACGCGAGCGACCCCGCCATCTTGAACGACATCTCGTTCGAGTCCACCGCGTGGAAGGAGCCGTCGAAGACCGTCGCCCTGAAGTCGACCATCGGGAACCCGGCCAGGAAGCCGCGCAGGCGCGAGTCCTGGATCCCCTTTTCGATCGCCGGGACGTACTGCCGCGGGATTGATCCGCCGAAGATGTCGTCGACGAACTCGAAGTCGCTGCCGCGCGGCAGCGGTTCGACCTTGATCTTGCAGTCGCCAAACTGGCCGTGTCCGCCGGTCTGCTTCTTGTGCCGGCCGTGCGCCTCGGTCGCGACGGTAATCGTCTCGCGGTACGGGATCCGGGGCGGCTTCAGGATCACCTCGACGCCGAAGCGGCGCTTCAGCTTCGCGACCGTCACCTCGATGTGCAGCTGTCCCTGTCCCGCGAGCAGCAGCTCGTGCGTCTGCGGATCGCGGGTGTAATTGATCGACGGATCCTCTTCCTTCAGGCGCCCCATCGAGGGGCTGATCTTGTCTTCGTCCGCGCGGCTCTTGGGCTCGATCGCGTAGGCGAGCACCGCCTCGGGGAACTTGATCTCCGCGAGCTTCACCTTGGTGTTCTTCTCCGCGAGCACGTCGTTGGTCCGCGTGTCTTTCAGCTTCGCGACCGCGCCAAGGTCGCCGGCCCTGAGCTCGGGGACCTGCGTCTGGGTTTTTCCCTGGAGGATCAGCAGGTGGCCGAAGCGCTCCGAGCTGTCGCGCGACTGGTTGTGCACGTTCGTGTCGGCCTTGAGGGACCCGGCGATCACGCGAAGCATCGTGATGCGCCCGGCAAACGGATCGGCAATCGTTTTCCAGACGAACGCGGCGTAGGGCGCCGTTTCGGAGGCCTTGATCGTGGTGGCGTCGCCGCTCTCGGTGAGCGCCGGAAAATCGCGCTCGGCGGGCGACGGGACGTAGCTCACGATCGCGTCGAGGAGCGGCTGGATGCCGATGACGTGGAGCCCGGACGTGCACACCAGCGGGAAGATCTTGCCGGCCATCGTCGCGCTGCGGAGCCCCTGGACCAGCTGCTCCTGCGTGAGCGTTCCCTCCGAGAAGAACGTCTCCATCAGCTGCTCGTCGGCTTCCGCCACCATCTCGATCAGCTGCTCGCGCGCCCTGGCCGCGCTGTCTGCAAGAGCGGCGGGCACGTCTCCCTCCGTCATCTTGCCGCTGCCGTCTGCCGCACACGTCAGCGCCTTCATGCGCACCAGGTCGACGACGCCCGTGAACGAGCGCTCCTCCCCGAGGGGGAGCTGAATCGGAATGATCTCGCGCGCGCAATCGCGGCGCAGTGACTCGAGCGTGCGCTCGAGGCTCGCGCGCTCGCGCTCCAGCCGGGTCACGACGACGACGCGCGGGAGATTCAGCGCGGCGGCCTCTTCCCAGAGCTTTTCCGTCTGGACTTCGACGCCGCCAACCGCGTCGACGCACACGAACGCGCCTTCCGCGACGCGGAGCGCCGACTTCGCATCGCTGAGGAAATTGGCAAAGCCCGGCGTGTCGATGATGTTGATCTTGGTCTTCTGCCACTCGAGGAAGGCAAGGCTGGAGGAGAGCGTGTGCTTGCGGGCAATCTCTTCGTCGTCGAAGTCGGTGACGGTCGTGCCCTCGTCGACCTTGCCCAGCCGGTTGACCGCACCCGCGACGAACAGCAGCGCCGACACCAGCTGCGTCTTGCCGCATCCGCCGTGTCCAACCACGGCGACGTTCCGGATGGCGGCGGCGTCGTAGACCTTCATAAGGGGTATCCTCCTGGCCCGCGAAACTTCAGCGAAGTGATGTGTACCGGCGGATCATAATGCAAAGGGGGAAAGGGGAAGGGGGAAGGGGGAAGCAAGAAAGGGGAAGGGGGACGTGGAGTCGAGGGAGGCGGGAGGTGCGGTTGTCGGAAGCGTGAAGACAACATTTCTGTCATGGTACGTGCGATCGTCGACGAATATGTTCCATCCATAACCAACGCGGGCCGCAGAGCCGCGGCACCATTCTCCGCGAGGCCGTGCGCACGACCGGCGCGCGCCGCGCGCGCCATCAACACCAACATCGTTGTTGTCGTTTTCGTCTGGCCGAACATTTGTGTTGGTACAGCCCGCCGGTCGAATGACCTGAATCTGCGTTTTCCCGAACGAATCGTCGCAATCATGATCCGGCACCGGCCGCGCATCGTGGCGTCCATCTTGCTCATCCGCGCGTCGACTGGAGCGCTGGCCGGCCGCCCCCGGGGTGTGGGCGCGGCGGCCTAAGGTCACTCACATGCGGCGGCGCGTCAGGCGCGGCGCTGCGATTCCGCTCGGAGGACCGATTTCATTGAAACGCACTGTGTCGAAGTTTGCGCTCTCGTCACTCGGGGCTGTGGCGCTCGTCGCGTGCGTGGCCGCGCCGGCAGCTGCACAGGCGGCTGCGGGAACCGGCGCCGACCCTGCGGGCGCAAATCAACAGCCGGACGCCGGTGCGAAAGGCGCCCCCGCTGTTCTTCACGGCTTCGAGCTCGGTGGCCTGGCGGACGTGTACTACACCTCCTACTCCACGGAGCCGGAGGGCGATGCGCTGTTCCGGAACTTCGACACGCGGCACGACGTCTTGCGCTTCAGCATGGCGCAAGTCTGGCTGACCAAGGCGCCGACTGATGATTCACGCGCCGGAATGAACCTCAAATTCAATTTCGGCCATGCGTCAAAGCTGATCAACGCCTACGAGCCAAGCTCTGCTCGCGTCCTCGAAAACATCGAGCAGGCGTACGGCAGCTACCTGATTCCAGCTGGCAAGGGCCTGCAAGTGGATGCCGGGAAGTTCGTGACACAGCACGGCGCGGAAGTGATCGAAGCCAAAGACAACTGGAATTACTCGCGATCGCTGCTGTTCGCGCTGGCCATTCCCTATTACCACACCGGCGTGCGCGCAACGTACACAGCCAGCGACAAGGTCACGCTGATGGGCGATGTCGTCACCGGCTGGAACAGCGTCAAGGACAACAACGGAGGCAAGACGGTTGGAGCCCAGATCATCCTCAAGCCGGTCTCGCAGGTGACCATCGTGCAGAACTACATGACCGGATACGAACAGGCGGACAACTCGGCCGACCTCCGTCATCTCCTCGACTCGACGGTGACGATCACCCCGACCTCGATGCTGAGCCTGATGGCGAACTACGACTACGGCAAGGATTCGTTCGGTGGCCTGCCCGTGGCGTGGCAGGGAGTTGCGGCCTACGCGAAAGTGCAGGCGACGCCATGGTTCGCGGTCATCCCCCGCGTCGAGGTACTCGACGATCCCGATGGGTTTACGACGGGTGCCAGCCAGACATTGAAGGAGGCCACCCTGACGGCTGAATTCAAGGCGAAGGGCGGACTGTTGACACGCGTGGAATACCGGCGGGACGTTTCCGACGTGGCAAGCTTCTCGAAACCGACCGGCCCAGTGACCTCGCAGAGCTCGTTCGCGGTCGGAATCCTATACACGTTCGCTGTGAAGTAATCGAACCGGGAGGAATCGGTCTGTCGTACCAGGCACGCGAGCTGGTCTTACCAACGGAGGCACACGATGTCATTTCGATCGCAGCACGTTGCGTCACTGATTGTGACGCTGGCAGCTATGGTGTTTGTTCCATCGATCGCCCTGGCAACACCGAGTACGTCGTACTGGGCGCCGTCCACGGCAAATTGCCAGGCGAAAGGCGTTCCTCACATCACGTATGACACCTATTACGGCAAGGGGACACCGCCGCCAGGTGCGGGAGCGCCGGCGTATCCGATTGACACCGGGCTCACCATCGGCGTTCTCCCGTCCAGCAAAGTCCAGGCGGAGGTCGGCTACGACGTGCTGCTTCCGAGCTCCAATCCCGTCTTCTTCTTCCTGAACGCAAAACTCTGCACCCCGGAATCATCGATGTTCAAGGGGTCGCCGGCGATCAGCTTCGGGATCTGGAACGTGGGATTCAAGAAGGGCGTCACCGACTACAACCCCATTCACCTCATGGCCCAGAAGGCCCTCCCGGGCAATGGGTACGTTGCCGCGGGCGTCTACCACGGCATGAGCGACGTCCTCTTTACGAATAGCGACGGCAAGGTCGTGAAGAATGGAGCGATGGTTGGCTTCTTTTCGCCCGATATCCCGGTTGGCGTGAAGGGTCTCCAGAAGCTGAATTTCACGGCGGACGTTCAAACAGGAAAGAACGTGCTCGGTGGCGGGGGATTTGGCTTGTATCTCTACTTCAACCAATACGTGGACTTGCTGATTGGCCCGGTCTTCTACTTCGACAGCAAGTTGCAGCCGGGAGGCGCCAAGCATCTGTGGACGACACAGGTCGATATCGATATCCCGTTTGGCAAGTGAGGGTCAGATCCGGGATCCATGTGACCGGCTAGCGGTCGCCGGACAGGGACGCCGATGATGATCGTGCCTGAGTCATCGGCAATCCGCCTCCTCGCGAGGCGGCGGAGCGACGCGGGGGCCCGCCTCCGGCCCCCCGCGTCCGCCCCGTCATATGATGGTCCTCGCGAGTCCAGGAATGTCCCCGTCATGTCGGTAACGCAGCCGGATTCGACCGGTTCGGCGCTGAGAGCCTCTCTCGATGCCGCGCGTGAGGAGCTGCGCGCCGCGATCGCGCGCGGCGCCGGCGGCCGCGGCACGCTCGAGCAGTACGCCGATCGCGTCGACGCGCTGGTCCGCCAGCTGTTCACCGATGCCGGTCCGTACGACGGGCCGCTCGCGATCATTGCGCTTGGCGGCTACGGACGCCGTCATCTGTGCCTGCACTCGGACATCGATCTTCTCCTGCTGTTTGGAGGCGGCATCGGCCCCGCCGAAGAGCGCTTCGTGCACAGGTTTCTGAACCCGCTCTGGGATCTCGGTGTCGTGGTCGGCCACCAGGTCCGCGACCTCGGGGATTTTCAGCGGCTCGAGACCGACAATCCCGAGTTCCTGCTGGCGCTGCTCGACGCGAGGCCGGTGGCGGGCGCCCGCCCGGTGTTCGAGCAATTCGGCGCGGTGTTCCACCAGGCGGGCACGCACGCCTTCATCCTGCGCTCGCTGCTCGCGCTGATCGAGGAACGCCACGCGAAATTCGACGGCACGCTGTATCAGCTCGAGCCGGATGTGAAGGAAGCGCCCGGCGCGCTGCGCGATCTCACCGCGACGCGCACGATCGCGATGCTCACCGACCCGCTGCTGCTGCGGCGGGGACCCGCCGACGCGGCGAGGTTCGATGATGCAGAGGACTTCCTGCTGGAGATCCGGTCGACGCTGCACCTCGAGTGCGGACGCAACCAGAACGTGTTGAGCCACGATCTGCAGGAGCGTACGGCGGAGATGCTCGGCTACCCTGGCACGGAGCCGCGCCAGCGCGTCGAGAAGCTGATGAGCGACTACTTCCGCCACGCGCGGATCGTCGGCCGCTCGCTCGAATGGGCCCGGCGCACGGCACCGGTTCCCGTCGGTCCCAACCTGGGCCTGTCGCGCGACGGCGTGCGGTTCATCGATCCGGTGCAGGCGGCCCGCAATCCGGCGTCATGGCTCGGCACCTTCGAGGCCGCGCTCGACGCGGGCGGTGAAGTGTCCGAGGAAGCGCTCTCGTGCATTCAGCAGCACGTGGATCGCTATCGCGCCGACGATTTCTTCGTCGACGCGCAGGATCGCGCCGCGCTGCTCCGCTTCCTGAAACCGAGGCCGGGACTCTACGCGCGCCTGTCGCAGATGCACGACTGCGGGCTGCTCGGGCGCGTGTTCCCCGAGTTCCAGGCGATCTCCTGGCGCGTGGTGCGCGACTTCTACCACAAATACACCGTCGACGAGCACACGCTGCTGACGATCAGGAACCTCGAGCGGCTCACGACGACCGACGCGCCTCATCGCGTGCGCTTCCGCTCGATCCTCGCCGATCTCCAGGCGCCCGAGCTGCTCGTGCTCGCGCTGCTCTTTCACGACGTGGGGAAGTGGCGCGACGATGAGCATGCGCTCGAAAGCGTGCGGATGGCCGAGCAGGTGCTCGATCGCCTGCAGGTCGGCGGCGAGCCGCGCGAGGTCGTCCTGTTCCTGATCCGTCATCACCTGCGGATGTCGCTCGCCGCCTTCCGCCGCGACACCGAGGATCCGGAGATCGTCAAGCAGTTCGCGGCGCTCGTCGGCACCGAGGAGCGGCTGAAGCTGCTGTGCCTGATGACGGTCGTCGACATCGAGGCGGTGAGCCCGGAGACGCTCACGCCGTGGAAGGCGGAGCTCCTCTGGCGCCTCTACGTCGACACGTACAACCACCTGACGCAGCGCTACGGCGACGAGCTGATCGAGCGGAACGAGGCGGGCCTCACCGATCTGCTCGCCAACCGGCCCGCCGACGTGAGCGCGACCGAGATCACGGGATTTCTCGAAGGGCTGCCGCAGCGGTATCTGCACGTGTTCCCGCGCGACACGATGTACCGCCACATCCGTCTCGCGCGCGACATCAAGCCGGACGAGGTGCACCTCTCGCTCGAGCAGAAGGGCCCGACGTGGGCGCTCGCGGTCGCGACGCTCGACAAGCCGTTCCTGTTCTCGAACATCTGCGGCGTGCTCTCGTCGTTCGGCATGAACATCCTGCGCGGCCACGCGTTCACGAACCCGAAGGGGCTCGTCCTCGACGCGTTCGAGTTCACCGACGAGGAGCGGTTCTTCGAGCTGAATCGCGACGCGCAGGACCAGGTGCTGCGCGTGATGCAGGACGTCGTCTCGGGGCGCGCGGACGTCACCGCGCGGCTGCGCGGGCGCGAGCGGAGTATTCTGCAGGCGCGGAGCGCGCTGCGTTTTCCGCCGGTCGTCCACACCGACAACAAGGCCTCGGGCCGCTACACGATTCTCGACATCGTCACGGGCAACGCCCTCGGGCTGCTGTACCGGATCAGCCGCGTGATCTCGCAGCACGGATGCGACGTCGATCTCGTGCTGATCGCGACCGAGGGTGAGAAGGCGATCGACGTGTTTCACATCACGAAGGCCGGATCGAAACTCACGGAGGCGGAGCAGATCGCGCTGACCTCCGATCTGCAACGCACACTGGAGGGAACCGTATGAAGCTGCTGAAGAGTATTGTCCGCCCGAACAAGGTGGACGAAGTGAAGGACGCGCTCGCGAAGCTCAATATCGCGGGCATGACGGTGACCGAGGTGCGCGGGCACGGCAAGCAGAAGGGGCACACCGCGATCTACCGCGGCAAGGAATACAACGTCAGCCTCCTGCCGAAGATGGAGATCGAGGTGGTCGTGCCCGATTCGATCGCGGACGAGGCGATCAAGGCGATCGTGCAGGCCGCCCGCACCGGCGAGATCGGCGACGGCCGCGTGTTCGTGCTGCCGGTCGCGGAGAGCTACCGCATTCGCACGGGAGAAATAGAGCGATAGCTGGCAGCTGGCAGCCGGCAGCTGGCAGTTGCTTCTACTGCCTACTGCCCGCTGCCTGCTGCCCGCTGCCCGCTATTCATATCGCAATGCCTCGATCGGATCGAGGCGCGCGGCGCGAATCGCGGGCACCATGCCGAAGAAGATGCCGACGGCGGCCGAGAAGCCGAGGCCCAGCGCGAACGACCACCACGGCAGCGAGATGGGGAAGCCGGTTGCGGCATGGACGGTGATCCCGATGCCCGCCCCCAGCAGGATGCCGATCAGGCCGCCGACCGACGTGAGCACGACCGCCTCGGCGAGGAACTGAAACAGGATCTCGCGGCGGCGTGCGCCCAGCGCCTTGCGCACGCCGATCTCCCTCGTCCGCTCGGTCACCGAGATGGTCATGATCGCCATCACGCCGATGCCGCCCACCATCAGGGCGATCGATGAGATCACGACCAGCCCCAGGAACGTCGCCTGGCTGACCTGATCCCAGACCTTCAGCGCCGCGTCCTGCGTCACCACGTCGAAGTCATCCGGCTCGTCGAGCTTCAGCCCGTGGCGGATGCGCATGATCTCCTCGACCTGCGCGAGCGCCTCCTCCCGGCTGGCGCTCTCGTACGGGAGCACCGCGATCATCGCGCTCCCCTGCTGCCCGCGGAACACGCGCCGCGCCTGCGTGCCGAAGAGCGCCTGGTGGGTCGATTCCGGGATGAGGACGAAGTCGTCCTGCTGGGTGCCGAGGTTGCCGACCGAGGGGCGCTTGTCGAACACGCCGACCACCGTGTATTCCCCGGCGCCGAGGCGCACCTTCTTGCCGATCGGATCGAGCCCGCTCCTGGCGAAGAGCACCTCGTACGGCGTGTCGCCAAGCACGACGACCTTGCGCTTGTGCTCGACTTCCGAAGCGGTGAACAGCCGCCCGTCCGTGATCTTCACGAAGGTGAGCGCCGCGTACTCCTCGGTCGCGCCGATGACGTTCAGGAGCTTGGTGCGGTTGCCGTTGTAGAACGCCCGCTCCTGCACGTCGCCCGCCGCGCCCAGCCAGATGTCGACCGTCTGCACCGCGGGCGCGAGCTTCTGGATCGCGCGTGCATCGGCGACGGTCAGGTTCGGCCGGCGGATCAGGTCGGCAAAGTTGCGGCCCGCGACGACGCTGAGGCCGCTGAACTTGGCGACGAAGAGCGTGTTGGGACCGAGCTGGCGGATGCTGTCGCGCAGCGACTGGTCGAAACCGCGGATGAGCGACGTCATGCCGACGATCGCGGTGATCCCGATAACGACGCCGAGCACGGTCAACGCGGAGCGCAGCTTGTTGACGCGCAGCGTGTCGAGCGCCAGCAGCACGACTTCCCGAAGCAGCGCGACACGGAATCCGAATTCCATCTACTCGCGCCTCAACGCTTCGATCGGATCCAGCCGCGCCGCCCGCGACGCGGGGTACAGCCCGAAGAAGAGGCCTACCGCCGCGGTGATCCCGATCCCGAGCGCGACCGACCACGGTTCGAGCCGCGCCGGCAGTGGCGTGACCGCCGCGATCACCTGTCCAATGCCGGCGCCGATCGCGATGCCGGCGATGCCGCCGCACATCGACAACGTCACCGATTCGGTCAGCACCTGCCACATGATGTCCGAGCGCCGCGCGCCCAGCGCCTTGCGCAGCCCGATCTCACGCGTGCGCTCGGTGACCACCATCAGCATGATGTTCATGATGACGATGCCGCCGACGACGAGCGACAGCGCCACGACCCCGACGAGCACCGCGAAGATCCCGGTCGTCGCCTGGTGATACAGCGCGAGCACGGTGTCCGACGTCACGAGGCCGAAGTTGTTCACCTGTGCTCCCTTGAGATGACGCGCCACCCGCAGCGCCACCGTCGCATCGTCCATCGCAATCGGGAGCAGAATCGGAGTCACCGGCTTGACCGACAGCGAGAGCGACGGCCGTGGACCGAACAACTTCATGTACGCGCCGAGCGGAATGACGGCGAACGAATCGAACGAGTTGCCGAGGAAGCCGCCCTTCTTCTTGCTGACGCCGACGACGCGGAAGTGCACGCCTTCGACCCGGAGGATCTTGTCCAGCGGATTGGCGTCGCCGAAGAGGCGCAGCGCCGTCTCCGTGCCGAGCAGCACGACCGGCCGGTTGCGGTCGACCTCGATGGCGCTCATCATCCGCCCGCGCTCGGCGTCGAAGTTGGCGAAATCCAGGTACTCGGAGGTGACGCCCTGGATCTGGACCCGATCGAGCACCTGATCGCGATACGACACCGACGCCCCCTGCTGCGCCTGCGCCATGACGGATCGGATCGTCGGGCTGAAGCCGCGAATCGCGTCGGCGTCCGTGAGCGTGAGGAGCGGGTTTGCGCGCACGCGCTCGATGTCCTCGTCCGTGCGCGTGAACGGCACGCGCTGGATCGTGAACGCATCCGCGCCGACCTCGGTCACGATGGCGTTGGTCACCATCGCGTTCATCCCCTGAATCAGCGAGACGACCGTCACGATCGAGCCCACCGCGACGATGTTCCCGAGCACGGTCAT
>Ga0209515_10010525_pt1 | contig 10276 bp, 10 predicted proteins | sample Subgroupgradi54m_FD_187454 | JGI IMG/M metagenome (GOLD analysis project Ga0209515, IMG submission 187454) | Subsurface groundwater microbial communities from S. Glens Falls, New York, USA - GMW60B uncontaminated upgradient, 5.4 m (SPAdes)... ...
TCAGCTCGACCTCGAGCCACACCGGCATCGGATAGATGCGCACCGATTCGCCCGTGACGCTCGTGACGAACACGTCCGGGCCGTGCAGGTCCTGAATGGCCCCGCGGAAAACCGTCGGGATCTTCAGTCGACCTTTGTCGTCGATTCGCGTCTGGGCGCTGCCCCGTAGGCCTAATTGGTCCATTTTCGTCCACAAAAATCCACTCGGATAGTAAAACCTGAGGCATTCCATGTCAACCGCCAAATAGTTCACAGATCTCGACTTACGTTAAATTTTCGCCTTCGTTTCGACTGCTGGGTTGGAGTCAGACTCGGGTGATGAGCCGTTCGCGAGTCAGACTCGCAAACGGAGCGACTCAACTTCGCGTGCTAGGCTGGGCATTCATGCTTCGCGCGGCGTTGATCGGCCTTCCCTCGAGCGGAAAAACCACCCTGTTTCAGCTGATGACGAGCATTCACGAGACGCCGCGCGGCAAAGGCGACGTCAACATCGGGATCTCGAAGGTCCCTGACGACCGGCTCGACACGCTGACCGCGATGTACAACCCAAAGAAGCGCGTCCCCGCGACCGTGGAGTTCACCGACGTCGCCGGGCCCGCCCGCAGCGGCGCCCAGGCGCTGGTCGACGTCGCCGGGTACAAGAACGCGGACGCGCTGGTCCACGTGATCCGCGCCTTCCGCGACGCCTCGGTGCCGCATCCTTCGAGCTCGATCGATCCGGCGCGCGACGCGCAGGCGATGGAGGACGAGCTGATCCTCGCGGATCTTGGCGTGGCCGAACGGCGGCTCGAACGGATCGAGAAGGATCTGAAGAAGGGACGATCGACGGAGCTCGAACGGGAGCGCGACCTCGTGCAGCGATGCAAGGACGCGCTCGAGCACGGCACGCCGCTGCGCGCCTTGCAGCTGGCGGGCGACGATCTGAAACGGCTGCGCGGCTTCCAGTTTCTCTCCGCCAAGCCGCTGCTGCTGGTGATCAACCTCGATGAAGCGGACGTGGGGGACGTCGGCGCGGACGTCTCGCGCGCCGCGGAGAAAACCGGCTTGACGGCGTTTCTCGCGCACGCGTCCACGCGGGCGGTGGCGCTGTGCGCGACGATCGAGCTGGAGATTTCGCAGCTGGAAGGGGCGGACGCGACCGCGTTCCTTTCGGATCTCGGGCTCGCGGAGTCAGGTCTCGACCGGGTCATCCGCACCAGTTATGACCTGCTCGGCTACATCTCGTTCTTCACCGTCGGTGAGGACGAGTGCCGCGCGTGGTCGATTGCGCGCGGGACCTCCGCGGTGCTGGCGGCGGGCGAGATTCACAGCGACATCTCTCGCGGGTTCATCCGCGCCGAAGTCGTGGCCTACGATACGCTCATCGCCCGCGGCGCGATGGCGGCGTGCCGCGACCACGGCGAGGTCCGCCTCGAAGGCAAGGAATACGTCGTCCAGGACGGCGATATCATCAACTTCCGCCACGCCACCTAGTGACATCGCTCCGCGTACTGATCCTGGAGGCGCAGGTGCCGTTCGTGCACGGCGGCGCGGAGATTCTGGTGCGCGAGCTCGCCGGCGCGCTGACCGCGCGCGGCCACGACGCGGGCATCGTGTCGGTGCCATTCAGGGATTACCCGAAGGAGGAGCTGTTCGCCGGCGCCGAGGCGTGGCGCCTGCTCGACGTGACGCAGGCGGCCGGCCGCGACGTGGACCTGGTGATCGCGACCAAATTCCCCACGTACTTCGCGCGGCATCCGCGAAAGGTACTGTGGCTCGTGCACCAGCATCGCGCCGCGTACGAGCTGTGCGGCACGCGGTTCAGCGATTTCTCGCACTCGGAGCGCGACGTCGCGCTGCGACGACGCCTGATTGACATCGACACGCGCATGCTCGGCGAGTGCGTTGGTCACTTTACAATCGCGAAGACCGTGTCCGAGCGGCTTCTGAAATACAACGCGATCCAATCAGAGGCGCTCTACAACCCGCCGAAGCTGGCGAATCGTCTCCGCAGCGGACCCTTCGGCGACTACGTGCTGACCGTGACGCGCCTCGAGCACGTGAAGCGCGTCGACCTCGCCATCGATGCGTTCGAGAAAGCGGCCACCTCGGTGCGCCTGGTGATTGCGGGCGACGGCTCCGCCCGGCAGGAGTTGAGCGAGTACATCGACCGCCGCGGCCTGCGCGATCGCGTCACGCTGCTCGGCCGCGTGGATGACGACCAGTTGATCGAGCTGTACTCGGAATGCCTGGCGGTGCTCTTCGCGCCGTACCAGGAAGATTATGGATACGTGACGCTCGAATCATTTCTCTCGCGCAAGCCGGTCATCACCGCGCGTGATTCGGGCGGCCCGCTGGAGTTCGTGACCGACGGCGTCAACGGCTGCGTGTGCGACCCGACCCCCGAGTCGCTGGCTGCCGCGGTCAATCAGCTCGCGTCCGATCCCTCCCATGCCGCCGCGCTCGGCGATCGCGGGTACGACGTCGCCCGCGGCATCACCTGGGATCACGTCGTCGATCGCCTCGTGGGCGCTGCCCGGGCGGCCACGACGGTTGGAGCGGGGGCATGAGGTCCCGCCTTCGCCCGATGACAGCGGGCTACGGCGAGGCCTCGCCGAAGCGCGACGTGGACCCAGGCGCGCGTAGGCGGATCCTTGTCGCCGAAGCGCGCGTGCCGGGGGTCCGCGACGGAGCCGAGCTGCACGCGCGTTCGCTGGTCGCGGAGCTGCGCAAGCGCGGGCACGACGCGGAGCGCGTCGCGCTCCCGTTCCACGCCACGAAGTCGGAACTGCTCGCGCAGGCGTGCGCGTGGCGGATGCTCAATCTGTCGAGCAGCAACGCGCGTCCTGTCGATGTGCTGATTGCCACGAGATTCCCGACCTGGTTCGCGCGCCATCCGTGCAAGATTGCCTGGCTAATGCATCAGCATCGCCCGGCCTACGAGCTCTTTGGCACCCCGTACAGCGACTTCACCGCAAGCGACGACGACACTCGGCTGCGGCGGGAGATCATCGATCTCGATTCACGGATGCTCGGCGAATGCGAGCGCATCGTCACGAATGCGCAGAACACCGCAGATCGCCTGCAGCGATTCAACAACATCAGCGCGCGGCCGTTGTATCATCCGCCGCCGCTTGCCGATCGTCTTCGCGACGGCGCGTACGGCGACTACGTGCTGGTCGTGGCGAGACTGGAGCCGCTGAAGCGTGTGGACCTCGCGATCCGGGCGATGGCACACGTTCCCGCGCCGATTCGCCTTGTCATCGTCGGCGACGGCTCTCAGCGCGCGGCGCTCGAGCGCGAAGCGGCGGAGTCGGGCGCGGGCAACCGGATTGAGTTCGCCGGCGCGGTCTGGGGCGAGGCCGTCGCGAGCCTCTATGCGGACGCGCTGGCCGTAATCTACGCACCGTTCGACGAAGACTACGGCTATGTCACGCTCGAGGCGTTTCTGGCGTCGAAGCCGGTGATCACGGCGGCGGATTCAGGCGGCCCGCTCGAGTTCGTCGTCGATGGAACGAACGGCTTCGTCTGCGAGCCGGATGCGCGCGCGATGGCAGCCGCGGTTGGTCGCGTCGCCGCCGATCGTGCGCTCGCCGAGCGCCTCGGCCGCGCCGGACGCGCCGTGGCACGGGCCATCACGTGGGACGGCGTCATCGAGCAACTTCTTGGCTGAACCTTCTACCGTGTCGATCGTGATCCCCGCGATGAACGAGGCGGACGCCATCGGTGGCGTCGTGTCGCGGCTGCGCGGCGCCGCTGCCTGGCGCGAAATCATCGTGATCGACGATGGGTCGGCTGACGACACAGCCGGGCACGCGCGCGAGGCGGGCGCGTGCGTGATCCGCCATCCCTACAACAAGGGCAACGGCGCCGCGGTGAAGACCGGCCTGCGGCGCGCAGGCGGCGAGTTCGTGCTGATCATCGACGCGGACGGCCAGCATCCGCCGGAGGATGCGCAGCGCATCGCGGCGCGGCTCGGCGAGTACGATCTCGTCATCGGCGCGCGCGCGGCGGCCACGCAGGCAACCGCGGCGCGGCGGGCCGGCAACGCCATGTTGAACGGGCTCGCGAGCTATTTGACGAGCCGGCCGATCCCGGACCTCACGTCGGGCTTCCGCGGCGCGCGCACGGAGTGCCTCCGCGAATTCATCCATCTGCTGCCGAACGGCTTCTCGACGCCGACGACGACGACGCTCGCCTTCATCAAGGCCGGTTACAACGTCGCGTTCGAGCCCATCCACGCGCGGCAGCGCGCCGGGCGCTCGAAGATCCGCTTCGCGCACGACGGCGCCAGGTTCCTGCTGATCCTGTTGAAGATCGTCACGCTCTTCAGTCCCCTGCGGATCTTTCTCCCCATCGGCGCGCTCTCGTTCGCCGCCGGGTCGATGTACGGGCTCTGGAACATGGTGACCTACGGCAAGATCCCGAACGGCGCGGTGATCCTGATCCTCTTCGCCGTCGTCGTCTTCCTCGTCGGGCTCATCTCCGAGCAGATCACGTCGCTGCGATTCGAAGGCCCCAAGAAGTAGGGCGCATGCGGCCGCTGGTCATCGTCCCGACCTACAACGAGCGCGACAACCTGCCCGCCCTGCTCGAGCAGCTCCTGGTGATCGACGGTCTGCGCATCCTGATTGTCGATGACTCGTCGCCGGATGGAACCGGGCGGGTCGCGGACGAGTACGCGGCGGCGAATCGCGCCCGCGTGCAGGTGCTGCACCGGACCGGCAAGCGCGGCCTCGGCCTCTCGTACATCGACGGGATGTACATCGCGCTGCGGACCGACGCGACGCACATCCTTCAGATGGATGCGGACCTCTCTCACAATCCGGCGGAGATCCCCCGGCTGCTGGCCGCAACGGAGCACGCCGAGTTCGCGATCGGGTCGCGATACGTGCCCGGCGGGCGCATCGAGAACTGGCCACCCCGCCGCCGCATGCTCAGCGCGTTTGCGAACTGGTACATCCGGGCGATCACGAGGCTCGCGATTCGCGATTGCACCAGCGGGTTCCGCTGCTGGCGGCGCGAGGCGCTCGAACAGCTGCCGCTCGCCTCCATCCGCTCCAACGGCTATGCCTTCATCGTCGAACTCGCCTGGGAGGCATCGAAGGCGGGGTTCCGGTGCGGCGAGGTCCCGATTACGTTCGTCGAGCGCAGAAAAGGCGCCTCGAAGCTGACCGTCAGGGTGATTGCGGAATCCGCGATCCTGCCCTGGCGCCTGGTGGCGCGCCCAAAATAATAAACCTCTGTTCTTGCCCGCAAGCTGTTCCCGTGGTACGGTTTATCGCTCCGATGCCAGACCCGCGCTCGACCCGTCCCGCCGGGCTCAGCATGTTTTTTCCCGCGTACAACGACGGGGGAACGATCGCGAGCCTCGTGATCCTCGCGGTGCAGGTCGCGGGACGGCTCACGCCCGACTTCGAGGTCATCGTCGTCAACGACGGCAGCACAGATTCGACGAAAGAGATCCTCGACGAGCTCGCGCGGACCTATCCGCGCGTGCGGGTGATTCACCACGCGCGCAACCGGGGATACGGCGCGGCGCTGCGCACGGGCTTCGCCGCGGCGACGAAGGATCTGGTGGCGTATACCGACGGCGACGCGCAGTACGATCCCGCGGAGCTCGAGGTGCTGTGGAACAGGATGACGCCGGAGGCCGACATGGTCACCGGGTACAAGATCCGCCGATCGGATCCGTGGCATCGCGTGGTGATCGGTCGTCTCTACCATCACACCGTGAAGCTGCTGTTCCGGCTGCGCGTGCGCGACGTCGACTGCGATTTCCGGCTGATGCGGCGCGAGATCTTCGATCGCGTGAAGCTGGAGAAAGACACGGGCGTGATCTGCCTGGAGATGATGCGCAAGATCCAGGACGCAGGCTTCCGCGTCGTGGAGGTGCCGGTGCATCACTATCACCGGCTCCACGGCCGTTCGCAGTTCTTCAACTTCAGGCGGGTCTTCTGGACGGGTGTCGACGTCATCAAGCTGTGGTTCAACATCGTCGTGCTCGGCCGCGGCCGACAGAGCTCGCCCGCGCTGTTCAGGAACTCCACCATCAGCGGCGTCGTCCCGCCCGAATCCACCAAGCCGTGACTGCGTATCGCGAGTTCTATCGCGATCGCCCCGTGCTGATCACAGGCGGTCTCGGCTTCATCGGTAGCAACCTCGCGCATCGGCTCGTCGCGCTCGGCGCCAGGGTGCTGGTCGTCGATTCCCTCATCCCCGATTACGGCGGCAACCTGTTCAACATCCACGGCGTCGAGGATCGCCTCCGCGTCAACATCGCCGACATCCGGCAGCAGAGCACGATGAATTACCTCGTGCGCGGCCACGAGGTGATCTTCAACCTGGCCGGCCAGGTGAGTCACATCGACAGCATGCAGGATCCCTACACGGATCTCGAGATCAACTGCCGCAGCCAGTTGTGCGTGCTCGAGGCCTGCCGTCACAACAATCCCGCCGTGAAGGTGGTGTTCGCCAGCACCCGCCAGGTCTACGGGCGCGCCGACAGGCTGCCGGTCACCGAAGACCATCTCGTGCGCCCGACGGACGTCAACGGAATCAACAAGGCGGCCGGCGAGTATTACCACCTCGTGTACAACAACGTGTTCGGCATCCGCGCCTGCTCGCTCCGCCTGACGAACGTGTACGGCCCGCGGCAGCTGCTGAAACACAACCGCCAGGGTTTCGTCGGCTGGTTCATCAGGCTCGTGCTCGAGAATCGGGAGATTGAGATCTTCGGCGACGGCACGCAGCTTCGCGACTTCGTGTACGTCGACGACGCGGTGGATGCGTTCCTGCGGGCGGGAGCCGACGAGGCGTCGAACGGCCAGGTGTTCAACGTCGGCGGGATGGAGCCGATCAGGCACAGCGACCTCGTCGATTTGATGATCCGGACCGCCGGCTCGGGTCGCGTCCGGTGCGTGGCGTGGCCGCCCGAGAAGAAAGTGATCGACATCGGCGACTTCTACGCCGATTCCTCGAAGATTCGCCGCGCCCTCGAGTGGCAGCCCGTGACGCCGCTTGCCGAGGGCCTCCGGCGCACGTTCGCCTTCTACCGCGCACACTTCGATCAGTACGTCCCCGCCACCGGAGAGCAGGTCGCGAGCCTGTGACGGCCGACCGCATTCCATTCATCGATCTCACGCCTGGCGAAGACGACGCGGCGGTGCGGGGCGCGATCGATCGCGTCATCACCCGGGGGTGGTTCGTGCTCGGGCCCGAGGTCGAGGCGTTCGAGTCGGAGTTCGCGTCGGCCAGCGGCGCGGCCCACGCCGTCGGCGTCGGCACCGGCACGGACGCGATTGCGCTGATGCTGCGGGCGATGAACGTCGATCGCGGGGACGAAGTGATTGTTCCCGCGCTGACGGCCGCGTACACCGGCCTCGCGGTGCTGCTCGCCGGCGCAACGCCTGTCTTTGCGGATGTCGATCCCGACAGGCTCACACTCGATCCTGCGGCGTGCGAAGCGGCGATCACGTCGCGAACGGTCGCGATGGTGCCGGTTCATCTGTACGGCCAGGCGGCCGACATGGACGCGCTCGAGGCGATCGCGCAGCGCCGCTCGCTGGCGGTGATCGAGGACTGCTGCCAGGCGCATCTCGCCACGTGTAACGGCGTCCCGGTCGGCACGCGCGGGACGGGCGGCGCGTTCAGCTTCTATCCGACGAAGAACCTGGGCGCGCTCGGCGACGGTGGAGCGATTCTCACCAACGACGCGTCGCTCGCCGAACGCCTTCGCCGTCTTCGCAACGGCGGACAGATCGACCGCTACGTCCACGTCGAGGCCGGCGGCAACAGCCGCCTCGACGATCTCCAGGCGGCCGTGCTGCGCGCGCGTCTGCCGCTTCTGTCCCGCTGGACGAGCCGCCGGCGAGCGCTGGCCGCCGCGTACCGGCGCGCGCTGCCCGATACCGTGAACCCCCTGCGGGAACAGGACAGCGGTCACGTGTACCATCTGTTCGTCGTGCGATCGCCGGAGCGCGACGCGCTGCAGGCGCACCTGCGCGCGTCGGCGATCGAAACGCTGATTCACTACCCGGTGCCGCTTCCGAGCCAGCCGGCATTCGCGGGCATCGCACGCGAAGATTGCCCGGTGGCCGCGTGCGCGGCGCAGGAGATCCTGTCGCTGCCGATCCATCCGCGGCTCACCGACGCCGATGTCGCGCGCGTGTGTGCGACGATCGGCGCATTTCAGAAGGGACGTATCCCCGCGTGAAAGCCCTCATTACCGGAGGCGCAGGGTTCATCGGATCACACCTTGCGGAGCGGCTCCTCGAGGACGGCCACGAGGTCGCGGTCCTCGACAACCTCTCGACCGGATCCATCGACAACATCGCGCATCTCAAGGGTCGCGCGGGGTTCTCCTACACGATCGACTCGGTCACCAACGAGTCGCTGCTGGCCGAGCTGATCGACGGGTGCGACGTCGTGTTTCACCTCGCAGCGGCCGTCGGCGTGAAGCTGATCGTCGAGCAGCCGGTCCATACGATCGAGACGAACGTCCACGGCACCGAGGTCGTCCTCAAGCACGCGAACAAGAAGAAGAAGCTGGTCTTCATCGCGTCGACCTCCGAGGTCTACGGCAAGAGCACGGACGTCCCGTTCCGCGAAGCCGCCGACCTGGTCCTCGGCCCGAGCTCCAAGCATCGCTGGGCCTACGCCTGCAGCAAGTTGATTGACGAGTTCCTCGCGCTCGCCTACTGGAAGGAGAAGAAGCTGCCGGTCGTGATCGTGCGCCTGTTCAACACGGTCGGACCGCGTCAGACCGGCCAGTACGGGATGGTTTTGCCGACGTTCGTCCGGCAGGCGCTCGCGGGACAGCCGATCACCGTCTTCGGCGACGGCACGCAGTCCCGCAGCTTCACCTACGTCGGCGATGTCGTCGAGGCGCTCGTCCGTCTCGCGCGCGAACAGCGCGCCATCGGCGAGGTCTTCAATATCGGCAACATGGGCGAGGTGACAATCAGCGATCTCGCAGAGCTCGTCAGGAAGATGACCGGCAGCTGCTCGCCGATTCAGTACATTCCCTACGACCAGGCGTACGAGGCTGGTTTCGAGGACATGCCCCGCCGGGTGCCGGATATCACCAAAATCAGGGAATTCGTGGGCTACGAGCCGAAGGTGCGGCTCGACGAAATCATTCGAACCGTCATCGAGCACATGCGTGCAAATTAGCGCACGGCGGGTACAGCCAGTACAATGAGGGGTCCCATGAACTACCGCGGTATCGCTCTCATCGTCGTGCTGATGGGCTGTGCGGCGGTCGTCCGCGCGCAGCAGCCGTTGCGGCTGCAGATTGCCGGCGGCCGCGTGACGCTGCACGCGCAGAACGTCCCCGTGCGGACGATCCTGACGGAATGGGGGCGGCTGGGCGGAGCAAAGGTCGTCAACGGCGACCTCGTCGCCGGCGCGCCGTTGACCCTCGATCTCGAAAACGTTCCGGAGCGCCAGGCGCTCGACATCATCCTGCGCGGCGTGAGCGGCTATATGCTCGCGGCCAGGGACCCGGGTGCGGCCGGCGCATCGATGTACGACCGCATCATGATCCTTCCGACGAGCAACGCGCCTCGGAATCCTCCACCCGCGTCGTCGGCGCCGATCTTCTCGAACGCGCCGGGCGGCATCGTCCGGCCGATTGCGCCGCGCGTGCCGGTCGTGTCGGGCGTGCAGGGCGATCAGGATGGGGACGACACGTCGAACGGCGACGAGGATGGCGTTCCGGCTCCGCGTCCAGTCACCATTCAGCGTCCGACGCCGAATCCAGTTGGCGCGCCCGTCATGCCATTGCTGCCGCCGGTTGGCGTCGCGGATGACACACCGCAGCCGACGACGCCGGGCGTGGTGGTGACGCCGTCCAATCCCTTCGGCCTGCCTCCTGGTTCCTCCATCAGGCCGGGTGTGGTCACGCCTGCGCCGGCAGCGCCGCCTCAGAACGCACCGCGCAACGGCCCGGCGAACTAGCCTTGGCGGGCCCTAAAGGGCCCGCCCTACGCTCCGGTCTTATTACTGCCGCCTGCCGCCTGCCGCCTGCCGCCTGCCGCCTGCCGACTGCCGACTGCCGACTGCCGACTGTAAAATAGCGATCTCGTGTCCGAGATCGATCGCTTCAAACCCGACGACCAGCGCGGCGTCGATACGCTGTATCGCCGCACGCACGGCGCCGATGCGGCCAACGCCCTGCGCCTGCGCTGGGACTGGCAGCATCGCCGCAACCCGTACAACCAGACTGGCCAGCCGGAGATCTGGGTCGCGCGCGAAGGACCGACGATCATCGGTCACTACACGACGCTGCCCGTCC
>Ga0209515_10010527_pt1 | contig 10276 bp, 3 predicted proteins | sample Subgroupgradi54m_FD_187454 | JGI IMG/M metagenome (GOLD analysis project Ga0209515, IMG submission 187454) | Subsurface groundwater microbial communities from S. Glens Falls, New York, USA - GMW60B uncontaminated upgradient, 5.4 m (SPAdes)... ...
CCATCGTCGCAATCAACAACATGCCACAGTTAATTGGCAATTTACAAAGAACAGTGCCCGAGAGAAATTCCATAGATTTTATGACGCTGTCAATAATTAACGTTCCAGAATACTAGAGCCTCTTTTTTTCTTTCGATCCCCTCTTTCAATATCTCCCCCACCAGAGAAGACTTCTTTAAGTAATAAAGGGGTCACACCTATTTTTCGCTCTTGAAAAATAGGTGTGACCCCTTTATTTGGACATTTTAGGTTGGAGTTTTGACTTTACTGAAATGTATGCCCTCAAAAATCTCAAACATCTTCCTCGCCCCGTGGAGAAGCGAGAGGCCGGGCTGGAGAATGTCGGCTGATTTGATTTCATAGATTTGATTTTTCTTCACGGCCTCGATTTGATCCCATCCGGGTCTTGAGATGATTTTTTCGGGCTGGACTTTCTTCCCGCACCAGGAAGCAATGATCACTTCCGGATTGCGGTGGATGACTTCCTCTGGCTTGAATTTCCGCTGAGAAGCAGTCTTCCCTTCGGCAAGTTCGGGGAAAATGTCGTCCCCGCCCAGTTTTTGAATCAGTTCCCCCGACCACTTGATTCCTGAAATGAGAGGATCGTCCCATTCTTCAAAATAAGTGCGAAGCCTTCTGGGAAACGCCTCCGACTTTTTCTCAAGCACATCAAGTTCGCCATAAAATTCCTCGCAAAGGCGTTCGGCTTTCTCTTCAAGTCCAAGCAATCGCCCGCAAGCCAGGATAACCTCGCCGATCTCTTTAAGACTTCTTTGATTGGTGACAAAAACCATATAGCCTTCTTCCGTAAGATCGCGGACAATGTCTTTTTGAAGATCGGAAAAAGCAAAGATCAGATCGGGTTTCAAAGCATGAATTTTATCCATACGCGCGGAAGTGAAGGCGGAAACTTTTTCTTTAAGCCGCGCCTCAGCGGGTCTCACGGAATAGCCCGAAACACCCACAATGCGGTCGCCCGCCCCAAGGGCAAAGAGAATTTCGGTGACCTCTGCCGTGAGACAGATAATACGTTGCGGCCAATCGTTGAGTCCGCTCAATTTCAATCTCCTTATTCAGAAGGCGCTAATTCATATTCCTGAGTGCCCGCCGGATCATAAAAATGACGCTGGGCGAGGCATGGATGTTTTCTATTTTTATGTCGGGATGGCTATTTTGGAAAACCCGAAAGATTTCGTCTGCAAAACCTTGTCCAATGCCCTTCACTCTTTTAAAATCCAAGACGATTCTCCTAAACTTTTCAAGACCATAGAGAATCCGTCTGGCCTGCGATCGTGAGATATACTCACCCGATTTTTCTGAGAGATGAATTGTCATTTTGGTTTTGTCAAACTCGTAATCTCTATCCGTGTATTCATCGAAAAGAGCCTTAAGATCTTTGCGTGATCTTTTCTTCAATGAGAAGACAACTCGTGTTCCTTTCAACTTTGGCACATCCCTCAGAAAAACATCTTTGATGCGATTATCCACCACAAGCCTTAATTGGGCACTCTCCAAGTTAAATTCATCTGCGATTTTCGAGGTGAAAAATATTCCCTGACCCGAATGATGCGCCGGATCCACCGATTGTTTTCCCTTGAGGAGATGCTCCGCTGCTTCGAAATGGTTGCGTAAACGGAATTTCCGACGCACACTCTCAAAAGCGCCAATACCATAATCCCTTATCTCAAAGCGGAAATACTCATTCACATTTTCACAAGTTGCTACAGCAAAACGGCTTTGGGAATGATCGATCGCGTTATTGAACATTTCCGTAAAGGCGTAGGCTACAATGTGATGGGCCTGAGACGAAAGCATTTTGATCAGTCCCATCTTAAGTTCCAATTCGCGGAAAACAGAAGCTTCATCCAGATTTTGAAGATGATATTTCGATGAAAATTTCTTTTCCTTCTCTTTGACACGGACGTGACGGACATCATAGAGGACATAACGGGCTGACCGGGTTGAGCCTAGTTTAGCAAGTTTTTTCTGGGCAACAAGTGTTCGCAAATGCTTGGCAGCTGCCTGCCTCGAAATGCTAAATCGTTTGACAACAGCAGTGCTTGTGATAACACCCGCTTTTGCGGCTTGCGAAAGAATCTTATTCTTTGTGGACATCGTGGCGTGCATGACCTTTGTAAACTCATTGTCAACTTGCTACAAGTGATTAATTGTAAACCCCCTGGGTCATCCAGTCAATAGGAAGGTAAATCGGGGGTGCCTACCACTTCATACAGTACCCGACATTGCGAGCCGCAGGTGAAGCAATCTTAATGACAACAGGGATTGCTTTCAGCAATCCCTTGTTGGAATTGATCCTGAGCGCAGCGAAGGATCCCTCACTTTGTTCGGGATCAATTCGGCCTGTCAGTTGCTGAAAGCAACTGACGGCCTCATTGAGATTGCCACGTCGTCCCGTCCCGCCGTTGGCGGGAGACTCCTCGCAATGACGTGTGAAACAACTGCATCAGTGGGATGCGCCTGAAAATCGGGGGTATCTACCACTTCATCCAGTTAAAAAATAAGCTAAATTGGTCGAATCCATAGGAAACAGGAGGATCTCCCCTCTGGATCGAGCAGAGAAAGGCGGCGACTAACGGCAAGGCCCCTAGCTTGGGGCACAGACGGATTCCTCGTAAGAAATCTACACGCGAGAAAGGTAAATCAATTGTAAACTTATAACTCGTTGCTACTTGTAAATCCTCTAAAACCAACTGGCTTTCTTCATTTCCGCGCGCTATAATTTCGGCATGGTAAAAGATAAAACAACGCTCAATCGATTCTACAAGCGCTTAGCCGGCCGCGAGAAAATCTCCTACCATAAGGCCGTGGCCATCTATGAAGCGCTTTATCGGGAGGCTGTTTCTTTAGGTGTGATTCCCGCACACAATAGGCTCGAAGGTCTCGAAGTGAATATCCGAATGGCGAAGATCATTCATGGACTCAAGCCGTGATTGAATCCCTCCTTAAGAAAACCGCTTCTCAGCTGGATAAGGCAGAAATCTCCTATATGATCATTGGAGGACAAGCGGTCCTTCTCTATGGATCCCCTCGGCTCACAAGAGATATTGATATCACCGTGGGTGTGGATTCGGACCGTTATCAGGCCATCGCGGCCATTTGTAAGCGGTTGGGTTTGAAAATTCTCGTGAAACAGGCTGCTGATTTCACTAGAAAAACCAAGGTTCTGCCCGCCGAGGATCCAAAATCAAAAATCCGTATTGATTTTATTTTCTCCTTCACACCTTATGAAAAAAAGGCCCTGAGCCGCACAAAACAGGTTAGATTAAAAGGTTACCCGGTCCGATTTGCCTCTTGTGAAGATGTGGTCATTCACAAACTTTTTGCGGGAAGGGCCATTGATGAACAAGATGTGGTGAGCATCTTCATAAAAAATAAGCGGAAAATCGATCGAAAATATATCAAGCGAACGCTTGCCGAATTCGCAAAACTTCCGGGCCAAGAAAAAATACTCCAGCGTTTCAACCATTTATGGAAAGAAGCGTAAAGAGCCCCAACCGCACAATAGGTCAAATTCGAAACGAATCCTAGAAATCCCAATTTTACCCCGTCTTCGCAGGTCGGAATCCGGCGATTCCGACACGCTCGCGGGAACCTGATGTTCCCGTCTTCGCAGAAAGCCTCCCGCCTCTGGCGGGACGACGACGGGATCTCCCGCCGTTGCGGGATGAAAAGCCGTGGGGCTCCACAATCGTATCTTTTAAGCACTGTCCCAACCGGATCGGCATTCTATTCCCGAATTGGTCATTTCCTTGATTCCTTTGTCATTTGGAATTGGCTATTGGTCATTCAGCGCAAATATATGTGGATCATCGGGGCAAGTCCATACTGAGGAAAGTATCTTTCTAGACATGTGAAAGGTTCACGCATCAGCCTTAGTGATTGGCCATTAGCGATTCATTTGTCGTTAGAGTTTTGGATTTTCTCCTTCGGTATTTCACAGTGCTTTTCTTTCTGAAGGATAAGGCTTCGATCAGGGAGGGGAGGATTATGCAGCAACGGCAATCTTGTTCTGATTTTTCAAGGCCGTGTAAACTTTCTCAAGGAGGGCCACGAAACCGCTGCCGACTTCCCAGTAACCTTCCCGATTGAAGTGGAAACCAAGTTTCTCGAAATGATCGGGATGATCGGCAACTTGCCTTAAAAGTCCCACGGCCCATCCGAGGTTGATACCGGCGTCCTGCAGGGTTTTCACGTCAAATCGCACTCGAGTCATCTCGCTCAAGGTGAGCGCTGAATCTCCCGCCTCACGAATGCCGCTCACTGATACCAGCGGATTGTCCATGCGGCGAGCGGTTGAAGCAAGCATGGAATTGGAAACCAATGCCTGTGGAATCGCCTTGGCGCGGAAGTGGCCCTGCTTGGCTGCTTGATAAAGTTCGCTCATCACGAGACGATCCGAGCCGCTTGCCGTTACCACGCCCAGAAATAAATCTTCAGGCTGGAGACTGTTCGCGATTCCTTTTGCTATTCGAGCAGCCTCAGCTTTGGAGAGCCTTCCTTGATTTTCGCCCAAAATTTCATTCACAAAAACGGCCAGAGGCATTTTATTCTTCAGAGGCGTGATTCCAAGATAATTAAGAACATCTTGCCCCTTGAAAATACCTTTGTCAATAGCCGCAGACCATTCAGAAATCAGTTTAGAAACTTCCGGCTCTTGGACCAGACCAAGCCTGGCCCGGTAAAAATTCACTACTGCCGCCACGGCATCCTTCAGCCAATACAAGTCAAACGTCACCGCATCCGCAATATGAATGATGGATTCCGGACTGCTCCTCCCCTGAAGCTCAGAATAATTTAGAACCTCCGCATCAATTCCTCCTGCTGATCTACCCAAACTTTGGGCCGCAGGACCCTGGCCTGCAGCACTACGCTCGGCCTCGACGGCCTTCGCGTCGTCGGCAGGACTGGGTGGGGTAATGTCACTGATTGGGGTAACGGATTCGGAAGGCTGTTCCGCCAAAATCGAAAGAAGTTGTTTGAGAATGCTCTGGGGATTTTCAGGAACATGTTTTGTGAATCGGGATTCCGTAGCGAGATAAGCGATATAGTCGATGATGATTCTCGAATCGAAGTCCGACACCGCCAAATCAATCCGCTTCTGCGTGCCATTTTCAACCCATCGATCCTTCAAAACGCCCACCAAACCGAATACAACACTATGAACTTCTTTTTCTTTCTTTGACGGCGTGTGATAAGCCCCTTCTCCGCCGATCGCCTCGTTTATAGAATTCAATTCTTGAACCAACTGGTCCATCGCATCGGGAGTTTGCGTGAACCATTGTGAGATGGCTTGATATTGATCCGAACGGATTCTGCGCAAAGGTCCTATGAAATCTTTTTCGTGCTCTAGAAGCAAAGCGTCCAATTCCTCAGGGTAATAACCTGCCCTATTGATGAACATCACATTGGAAAATCTTTCTCCCTTAGATCCCGTGTATTGCCATGCAATATCATAAGGAATGCCGTTCGTCGGTGCTGCATGTTCAAAAGTATTGTCTGCACCTTCATATTTTAAACCACTCATCTCCTGAAGGAGTCTGCGGAATATCCAAGGCGATCCTCTTTCTTCACCAACAGCATCTGAATCTTGATAGTGAACGGCTCCCTCTTGGGAATCCGGGAAATAAGGCTGAAACGTGTACATGGGAAAACGGACCAGAGGGGATTGGGTATCAATATTCTTGCGTGCCGTAAGCCAGCGGGGATCTTCCCAGCGGGGTGCGACAAAGGAAAGAAGCCAGTTGTATCTTAAAGCTTCTTTTGCTAATTTTTGATCAATGTTGCCTTTGACCAATCCTTCAGCGAGGATATCCTCGAGCTTTTTCTGAAGCACCCAGGCAAAAATAGGATGCTTCTCAACACCATCTTTTTCCCCAAAAGATTGATTCGCTGTCTCCTTGAAAAAGAGAGTGTCATGGTAAACCTGCGATGTTTTAGGGTTCATCGCTCGAATCTCAAGCTTAGAGGGAAAAACACTTTTCACTCTGACATTACTTCCCTGACCTCCGCGCATCCATTGAATACCCTTCTCAGGAGCCGTCTCCGTCACCCCCAATTCTTCAATCCCAGCCAATGTGTCAGATCTGCCTCTAAAACCTTTCACAATAGGACGGGTGAGATCATAGTATTTGATACCATCCTTCACGACATTGGGTTCCAGAAAAATGAGAACTCTTATAAGCTCCGACTTAAGAACCTGTCTTGGATTTTCAAGCTCTTCTCGGCTTTCCTTCCAAGTTAATCCATAAGCGAGTCTGATTCTCCCCGCATCAAGATCCCTGGCAATATTCTCTAAAGTCTCATCCAAAACGGGTAAATCTTCTCCTGGCCTGAGTTCACCTTCTTCTCTTTCCTTGCGCAATTCCTCTTTAAGCGTTTGAATCACAGCTTCCGCCTCGCTCTTTCCTAAACTCGCGGCGGATAGCAGAACCGTATCTCGTCCCTCGTGAAGCGTATCTCGTAAGTTAGAAGGTAAAGTCTCACGATTCACGAGATCTTTCCCAAAACTTGACGCGGAAGGTTCTCGTTGATAACTAATAGCTAATGGCTGATAGCCCGGTTGACCGTATTGGGGAATTGTGCTATCTTTTCCGGTGGTGGAGAAAAAAAGATGAGCAATAGCCGCTGGATTAGCGTCGATCAAGACATATGTCATGGGAAACCCGTATTCCGTGGAACCCGAATTCCTATCACCACGGTTCTTGAACTCCTCGAGGGCGGCATGAAGCTTGAGGATATTCTTCGGGGATTCCCCTCCCTCAATGAGAAAGCGATCAAAGCGGCTATCCATTACGCCATCCTGAGAATTCAGCAAGAAGAGTTCATCTCCTTTGCCAAGATTAAATAAATTCCGATTTCTCGTCGACGAAAACATCCACATTGACATTACCCAGTTTCTTAAGAAGGAAGGCCATGATGTGATCTCTGTCCCAAAAGGACTTAAGAATGGCGCCATATTCCGTATGGTGGTTTCTAGCAGAAGGACATTGTTTACTGGAGACAATGATTTTTCCAATGTGGGATTGTATCCGCCATCTGCAACTCCAGGTATTGTCGTGGTTAGAATCCATCCTCCTTTACCGTCAGAGGTAATTCCCGCGTTAAGTTCACTTCTTGAAACTTTGCCACCCAAACGCGTGAGAGGCAAAACCATTTTGCTTGAGGCCAAAGGAATCCGCGTATGTTGACTATCAAACACGCCCAAACTTGAGGCGGATTTTGGCTCATAGCCAATAGCAAATAGCTTATGGCTATACGCTATACGCTCCACGCTATACGCTTCTTTTCCCTCCCCCAAACTCGCGGCGGCACGGGCCTTCACTTCGGCAGGGGCGAGGGTATATTCTTTGGAAGCTTCGATCATTTGTTCTCGAACGCGCTCTTGTCTCGCCTTAACTTCTGCGACAAAATTTTCCAGATAAGGCTTTATTCGGCGCTTGTATGACAACACATTCTCTTCCCTCTTTCTCCCAAACATTTCAATAAACCCATCCATCAACACACCACGCCGACCCAGCTCGGTGATAATCACTTCAAGCTGCCATTCTCCCAATTTGCCCTCTGCTAATATTTCCTTATCAACGAGAAGACGAAGGGTATCCACCGCTTGGTCTATTTTGCCACTCAGCTCTTCCAAAGCCTGGTCCTCAATAGTCTCGCCTCGGTGAAAGGCTTCGAGCCGATGATGCGTGATATAAAATTCATCTTTCAACGTCGGCTTAAGCCATTCATTCCAATTGCTGTCCCACAACTTTTTCATACCGTCCTCATTATTTTTGATCTTTTCTCGGAGAACGTGGTATCGTCGAAGAACATAATCTCCTAGAGTGAGTAATTCTTCATAAATGAACCCCTTTATGCGGGCCGCTTCATCTTGATAATCCATTCCTATTTTGCCTCCATTGACGCCAATAAGGGCATGCAGCGCTTCGTGCCTGGGCATGTTACCCTCCCACTTTCGCGCTCTTGCGTTTTTTGTGTACGATCTCGGTGCAACCATAACGGTGAATCCCTGCTGTGGGGCCAAAAAGCTGGTTGTGAATGCGTTTCCTTCTCTTATCATGTTCCGCAGCCTTTGAGCCGCCTTACCCCTCAACACGACTCCGCCTAACCCCTTATAGAATTTTTTGAATGCTGCTTGTTTTAAAATTTCATCAAGCTCGCTGACCCGGAAACGGTATTCTTTGGGATTGTCCTTATTATCGCCTTCGTGATCATAGGAAAGGAATTGATAATCGTCGGAGTATTCTGTTTCTAGGATGCCGTCACGAGTAACGCGTTTGCCCTCCGGATCCATGAGCCGGCCCATTTGGCGCTTCTCTTCAACAAGCGCATTTCTCAAGTAGGCCCTTGCCTGTTGATTGAGTTCCGAATCTTTAGGTGCGTTGAGACCCTTGAGGATCTCTTGGCTTCGCTCCAGCAACGCATGACGCAAACCATCCACGAAATCAATCGCTTCAAGGGAGGCTTGTTGCTCATCATCGCCAGCTTTCATACGACGTGTTTTCCAGTTCTCCAAGATCCGATCATGAAGGGATTGAACCACCTGAAGGAGTTTAATTTCACTCCTTCCTGATCTCAGATAGGACGTTCCTTTCAGAATCTTTTCCATTTCAAGCGTGAACCATGCCAGCTTGCTATCAGGCCAGTTACCGATCGTATCTTCAATCTCTTCTCCAGAATTAATCAAACTTTCTATTTCTCCCGCTCGATACCGCGAAGTTTGAATGACCTCATTCAACGTTGCGAGATCTAACCTTTCTACTTTTCCCAAACTCGCGGCGGATAGTTCGCCGTTTATTTTATGGAGCAGGGTTTTAAAATTTTCTAATCCTATTGGTTTTTCTAATACCTCCTCACGAATTTGACGTGCTTCTACCAATTTATTTATAGCGGCTTGGTTAAGATTCATTTCTCCGGTCATCATAATGACCAGAACTGTGGTTGCGCGGCCGTCGGGATTGATTTTACGAACCATGGCGGGGCCATCCATGTTCGACATGTTAATATCGGTTATCACCAAATCAAAAGGCTTCTCCGCCTCTACGGCCTGGCGATATTTCTCAAGCCCCTTTTCCCCATCTTCCGCTGTCTCTACCTCAACTGAACTACCCCACAACTTTATATACGCAGAAACGATTTCTCGAATGTAGTCGGTGTCATCAACCACGAGGACTCTCTGAATCCCCTTCCCCAAACTCGCGGCCGCAGGACCCTCGCCTGCGGCACTCCGCTCGGCCCCGATGGCCTTCGCTTCGGCGGCTGGTTTTTTGATCGCATACATGTTGCCTTCCAGAATAGTTTCCACTTCAAGTCTAAATTTTGCAAAGTGCTCAAGAGCAGGATCGGCTTCATCGCCGCTAATTAGATAGAGTACGCCTCCCGGCTTGAGTATGCGGGCTACCTCGCCGGCCACATCATCATAAAATTCTTTTGGATGAGTTTCATACATGCGGTCATTCTGGAGATACCCGGTGATAAAAGCGACATCAATGGACGCATCCGCAATTTTACCTTTGAGATTTGTGATATCGCCCTGAATGAGAAAAGGCTTTGCGGCATCCGCCTCACGATCAACGCCACGAACATTGCTAAAACCCAACCCCCGAAGCTGACTCACCACCTCCCCCTTGGGGCCGCTAAAAAGGTCCACCACATTCTTTTTGTCCATCAGGTTGAGCAGGGTGCGAATGATATCCGGCCGGCGGTTGTAGCGTAAGGCCAGTTGAACAAGCAATAACCTTAGTTCCTTCAAATTAGCCGGCGCATCCTTGAACTGCGGATGGTCCACATAATCGGTAATCAATTGCAGAGTTTCATCGTCAATCTGCGCCTCCACTTTGGCTCTGATCAGGGGGTAATGATCGAGCAGAGCCAGGAAAATTTCTTTCTTGAAAACAAGAACGGTAAGATCTCCTTTCGCTCGGACAGTAGCAGTTCTTTCAAGATTTCCTAAAATGGCAATATGTCCAAAAAGATCCGCCCTCTCTAGCACGATAGGTTGCCCGGATTCCTTATCAAGAACGGGGTGAAGATCGGAACCTTTCCCTTTGAGAATTTCAGCTCCGCCACCCACCACGAGAAAGACTTCGTCGCCCTGATCTCCTTCTCGGAGAACAATTTCGCCGTCTTTATACACCCTTTTGTCTGCATTTCCGGCCAAAACTTCCAGTGCGAAGTTGAGAAGATCCTGAAACACGGTACTCGCCGTTCTCTGAACCCATTCCTCCAAGACTTCGATATTTTCTTTCACCCA
>Ga0209515_10010528_pt1 | contig 10275 bp, 6 predicted proteins | sample Subgroupgradi54m_FD_187454 | JGI IMG/M metagenome (GOLD analysis project Ga0209515, IMG submission 187454) | Subsurface groundwater microbial communities from S. Glens Falls, New York, USA - GMW60B uncontaminated upgradient, 5.4 m (SPAdes)... ...
TGGCGTCGCATCTGCCGACGCTGCTGGCGGCCGCGCTGACGCGGGTGCCGTGCGTCGTCAGCTTGCGGGCGACCCGGGCGCTGACCCGCCGTGAACGTTTCTGGGTGCCGCTCGTGCGGCGATTCCTGGCCGTCTCGGAGGCGACCCGGCAAGCCTATGTGGCCGCCGGCATTCCGGAAGGGCAGATTGAGACGATGCTCGACGGCATCGATGTGCAGCGCTTCGCCCCTTCGTCCAACGGCCACGCCGCGCCCCCCGGCATTGCGCTAGCCCCGGGCCGCCTGACCGTCGGTTTTGTCAGCCGGCTGATTCCGGAAAAAGGTGTTGCCGAACTCTTGCGCGCCGCCGGCCGCATCGTGCCGCAGCTGCCGCAGGTGCGGTTTTTGCTCATCGGCGGCGATCCGTCGGAGCGCCATCTGCCGACCTGGCAGCGCATGGTGCAGGAGATGCGTCTCGGCGGGCACGTGGAGTTCACCGGCTGGCGCAAAGATCTCGAGGCGCTGACCCCCTGTTTCGATGTGGCGGTGCAGGCATCCAAATATTGGGAAGGCTGGGGCATGTCGCTGTTGGAGGCGATGGCCTGCACCAAGCCGGTGGTGGCCACCCGCATCGGCGGGGTGCCGGAAGTCGTCGAGGACGGCGTGACCGGCTTGCTGGTCGAACCCGGCGATGAGGCTGCGCTTGCCGAAGCGCTGCTGCGGCTGCTGAAGGACGCGGCGCTGCGCCGGCAGATGGGCGAAGCCGGCCGGCGGCGCGCCGTCACCCTGTTCGATCAACGCGACCAGGTCAAACGGATGGAAGCGCTCTACGAGCGGATCCTGGAGGTTCGCGCATGACCCTTCGACGCGCTTCGCTTGCTCAGGGTCATGGTGAGCGAGGCCGCCACAGCGGCCGAGTCGAACCATGAGCCTCTACGCGCTGCGCCGCCGCACCGCGATGGCCCGGAAACAGAATCCGGCGCTGCCGCGCCGCATGATCACGGGGCTGCTGGCCATCATCCTGGTCATGGGCTACCTGGTCCAAACCGACCGGGAATTTCCGAGGCTGCTGATTGCGATCATGAGCCTGTTCGGCGCCATGGTGGTCTTCTCCATGGGGCTGCGCAAGCCGGAGATTCCGCTGTACGCCTTGGTGGCCTACCTGCCGTTCAGCAAGCTGCTGGCCGGAGATTTCGGCGGCATCATGATGGCGCTGAACCTCACCAACATCCTGATCGTCATCGTCCTGGTCTGCTATACCAGCAACGCGGCCACCGAAGGGCAGCTGAAGTTCGAGTCGCATCTGCTGCACGGGCCGGTGTTCCTGATGGTGCTCTGGGGCATCATCGCGCTGGCCGTCGCCTGCGCCCAGCATCCGGGCGTCTACCCGGCCCGGGCGATTCCGGAGTTCAAGCGGTGGCTGGATCCGTTTCTGGTCTATTTTCTCGTCTTCCACGTCGTCCACACGCCCCAGCGGTGGAAGGGGGTCGTGGCCGTCCTCATGATCGGGGTCACCATCGTCGCCCTCATGGCCACGCACGATTACATGACGGTCCGCGAAGGCACCAGCCTCGAGAAGGCGCGCATCGGCGGCATCGCCGATCAGCCCAACATCCTGGGCGCCTTCTTCGTCTACTACATGTACATCTTTGCGGCGTTCTGGCTGGAGCGGATGAAACAGCCCCGGGCCTGGCTCTGGCTGATCCCCTTTGGGCTCTGCTTCCGCGGCATCATGGTCACCTTCTCCCGCGGGGCGTATTTGGCGTTTGCCCAGGGGCTCATGGGGCTGGCCTTTTTTAAGCACAAGATGCTGTTTCTGCTGGCCTGCGGCGCCCTCCTCTTCGCCGTCCTGAATCCGTCGGTGCTGCCGGAAGGGATCCGCTACCGGATCATGACCACCTTCCACGGCGACCAGACGCAGCTGGCCGACGCCTACTCGCAGGGAAACCCCGAGCAGGAGCTGGACAAGAGCGCGGGCATGCGGGTGATTATTTGGCGCAGCGCAGGGCAGATGATCCAGGAGCATCCCTGGTTCGGCGTCGGGCTGACCCGGTTTCCGATTAAAATCCAGGAGTACATGCCGGCGGCCTACAGCAAATATATCGACGCGCACAACGCCTACATCATCACGGCGGCCGAAATGGGCATCCCGGCCTGCGTCATCTTTCTGCTGACGATCCTGACGCTGTTCTATGTCACCTCGGTGGTCCGCACGCACCATCCGGATGCGTTCATCCGGACGACCGCGCTCGGATTTCTCGGAGGGCTCTCCGGGCTGCTGATGGCCAACATGTTCGGCTCCCGGCTCAATTCGATCGAGGTCTCCGGCTATTTTTGGATTCTGGCCGCGCTGATGGCGCGGGCGTTTCTTTGGGCCAGGGAGGAGCGGGCGAAAAAGCGGCGCGCCCCCCGTCAGCGGTTCGCGCCTTCTCCCATCAGGAGTGCCACGGCATGAGCGCTTCGACGACGACCTCCGCCTCTTCCGTCACCGTTTCCGCCCGCAACGGCGGTGCCGGCTCCGGCGCGCTTCGCACGGTCGCCCGGCTGCTTCGCGTCGAAGAGTGGGTGAAAAATCTCTTTGCGTTCGCCCCGGCGCTCTTCTCGGGGCAGCTGACCCATCAGGCCGCGCTGGGCCAGGTGGCGCTCGTGACCGCCGCGCTGTGCCCGTTGGCCAGCAGCATCTACATCCTCAACGACGTCATCGACGCGGACCGGGACCGGGAGCATCCGAAAAAGCGGCACCGGCCCGTGGCCTCCGGCCGCATTTCCCGTCCGCTGGCCGCGGTCATCGGGATTGGGCTGGTGGCGGCGGGCTTTGCGCTGCTGGCCGCCGCCCGGGTGCCGGCGGCGGTGGTCTGGTACAGCGTGGGATTCCTGCTGTTGAACCTGGCCTACACGCTCTACCTCAAAACGAAAGTCATCATCGATGTGTTTTCCATCGCGGTCGGCTATGTCCTGCGGGTGCTCATCGGCGGGGCCGTCATCGGCGTCTGGGTGACCCACTGGCTGATCCTCTGCACCTTTCTGCTGGCCTCGTTTCTGGGCTTCAGCAAGCGCCGGCACGAGCTGAAAACGCTGGGGGAGGGCTCCGGCCGCCACCGTCCGGTGCTGACCCTGTACACCGAAGCGTTTCTCGACCGGATGTCGATGCTGACGCTGTCCATGACCCTGACCTGCTACATTCTTTACACGATTTCACCCGACACCATCGCCCGCTTCGGCACCAGCGCCTTGGTCTACAGCAGCCTGATTGTGATGTTCGGCCTGTTCCGGTATCTGTTTTTGATTCATGTCAAACAAATGGGCAGCCCCGTGGAAGTGCTCTACCACGACCGGCAGATCACGCTGGCGGTCATCCTGTGGGTGCTCTATGTCGTCGGCATCGTCTATACGTGGCCGTGGTGGCGGCAGAGTTTGCGATGAACGGGCAGAGCGCCGCGACGACATGGCAGCGGATCGGCTTGTGGGTGGCCAGCCTCGGCGGCGTGGGCTATTGCCCGATCGCCTCCGGCACGGCCGCCTCGGCGGTCAGCGCCGTCGGCATTTGGCTGTGGATCCTGCCCGCCTCGCTGACCGCCCAGCTGACGGTACTGGGCGTGGTGATCGTCGTGGGCCTCTGGTCCTGCGAGATGGCCTGTGTTGCCTCCGGCCTCAAGGATCCCTCGTGCGCCGTGATCGATGAGCTGGCCGGCATGCTGATCGCCTGCCTGATGCTGCCCCAGACGCCGGGGCATTTGACGGCGGCGTTTCTGCTCTTTCGCCTCTTCGATATCGGCAAATGGTTTCCGATGAAGCAACTGGAGCGCCTGCCCGGCGGCTGGGGCATCATGATGGATGATCTGGCGGCCGGCGCGCTGGCCCGGGCCTGCTTACTGCCATGGACGTAAACCGCGTGGTCGGGCGGATTCCCTCGGAAGCGGCGCTGGCGTGGAGCCGGGCGCGCGCGGTGACCGTATCGCCCGACGCCATTCTGGGCGGCCTGCTCATGCTGGCGGCCGCCTGCGGCTCTTTTCAGTTGAGCGGGCGCATTCCGGCGCCGATGCTGCAGGCCAGGAACTGGCAGGCGCACAGCGTCTGGTTCGAGGCGGATTTGCCGAACTACGTTCAGACGATGACGGATCGGAATAGCCGCAACGGCGTCTCGCTGGTGCATCCGCTGTATCCGCTCGCGAGCTACCCCGCGGTCTGGTGTTTCCGCGCGGCGCTCGGCCTGGATCCGCTGATGGCGATCCGCGGCTTTCTGGCGGTCATCGCCGCGCTCTGGATGGCGGCGCTGTTTTGCCTGTTGCGGCTGATGGGATGCGCCCGAACCGACGCAGCACTCTTGAGCCTCCTGGCGATGTCCAGCGCGGCGGCCGTGTTTTGGCTCACCGTGCCGGAATCCTACGGACTGGGGTCGCTCACCATGCTGCTGGCCTGCGGGACCGTGCTGGCTGCGCCGCGCCGCGCCGCGCCGGCCGCATGGCATGCGGCCATCGGCGCCTCGACGCTGGGTATCACGCTGACCAACTGGGTCGCCGCGCTGCTGTCGGTGTTTGCCGTCGTCCCGTGGCGGCGCGCGCTGCGCATCAGCCTCCTGGGGTTCGGCGCGGTGGTGGCGCTGACGGCGATGGAACGGCCGTTCTTTCATGGCGTGCTGCAGTTTCCCTTTACGGATTTGAAACGCACGGAGTTCATCCTGCCGGAGGAAGCCGGCGGCCCGGTCCACATCGTCCGGTCGCTGGTGTGGCACTCGATGGTGATGCCGGAGATTCGCGTGGTGGACCGGTACGCCCGTGTGCGGCGCGGCGCGCCGATCATGACCACGCAGGCTTCACCGGTTGGCTCCGGCAGCGGATGGGGAATGGCGGGTGCATGGCTGTGGGCCGGGCTGTTGGGGATGGGGGCCTGGAGCATGCTGCGGTGCCGGCAGCTGCAGCGATGGCGCATCGTGGTGGCCTTGATGCTCGTCAACCAGCTGGCGCTGCATCTGTGTTTTGGGGAGGAAACGTTTTTGTACGCGCTGCACGTGATGCCGTTTCTGATCATGGTGGCGGCGTTTGCCATGTTGACCCCGGCGCGCCGCGTGGCGCGCGGATTGGCCGCGGGATTGCTGGTTTGCGCTGCGGCCAATAACCTGCTGCAATTTGGCCACGCGTCCAGGATTGCCCAGCGGCTGGACCTTCGCCATGCCACGGGGGTGAAACAGCCATGACGGTTGCCGTGCGAGATGCATCGGTGATGTCCCGGTCCGCAGCGCCCGCACAGTCCCGGTGGTTGAGCGCTGATCTGCTGCTGGGGCTTGGCCTGTCGGTGGTGGCGGCCCTGGGCTCCTTCCACTTGTCCGCCCGCGTTCCCGCGCCGGTGATGACCGCTCCCTCCTGCGTGGATGTGTGGTTTGAGGCCGATGCGCCCTATATCTTCGACAGCATGACCCACGGCGACAGCCAGCACCATCGCCGCAGCCGCCGCCACCCCTTGTTCTCGCTGGTCAGCCGGCCGGCTGTCCGGGTGGTGCAGATCTTGCCGCTGACGCCGCTGCAGGCGGTGCGGGTGGTGATGGCGCTGGTCACGGCCTTGTGGGCGGCGACCCTCTTCGCCCTGTTGCGGGTGATCGGCTGCCGCCGGCCGGAGGCCTTGTGCTTCACCGCCGTGGCGATCGTCAGCGCCCCTGCGGTGTTTTGGTTTAGCGTTTCGGAGACCTGGGGGTTTGGGTCCCTCACCATTCTGCTGGCGCTGCTGATTGTTGCCATCGGATTACGCCGCGCGTTGTCGACAGGCTGGTATTTGCTGGCCAGCGCGCTCACGCTGAGCATGACGACGACCAATTGGATGACCGGCTTGGTGATCCTGGCCACCCGTTTGCGCTGGCGGCGCGCGCTGGCATATGCGCTAGCGACCATCGGCGTCGTGGTGGCCTGCGAGCTGGTGCAAAAACAGCTCTTTCCGCATGCGGCATTGCGTCCGAAGACCGGCCAGACGTCGCGGTATATTTTCCAGCTGGACTCCGGCGGCCCATTGATGACCACCCAAGTCTTTTTTGCCGGGGCGATGGTTATGCCCAAACTGATGCAGACGATCCGCTCCAGCCACGCGCGCGCCCTGATCCCGGCGCTGCGGCTGACCGCCCAGCACGCTCCGCCCGGCTCGGGTAGCCCGTGGGGCGCGGTGGCGGTGATCCTGTGGCTGATCCTTCTGGGGCTGGGCGCCTGGGGCGCGCTGACCACGGTTCGCCTGCGGCCGTTTGTGATCGTCGCCGGGCTGACCCTGGTCGGACATTTTTTGCTGCATAACGTCTACGGCGGCGAAGAGGTGTTTCTCTACTCGCTCCATTGGGCGCCGGTGCTGGTCGTCGTGGCCGCTTGCAGCGTCTTTACCCCCGCGCGCCGCGTCGCGCTGGCGCTGGCTGCGCTGCTGGTCATCGCCGCCGGCGTCAATAATGTGCGCGCCTTGGATGAGGGGGCGGCGTTGCTGCGCCGCGAACCTGCCGTCATGCAGGCTCAGGCGCAACAGGTCAACCCGGTGAACTAATCATGTCGCGGCTGGTGTATCTGGTCAGTCAATTCCCCGAGCTGCATGAAACCTTTATCCTGCGCGAGCTGCTCGCCCTGCGCGATGCCGGCGTGCCGGTGCACATCTATTCGCTGAAGCGCTGCCGCGACCGCATCGTGCATGCGGAGGCCCGGCCGCTGCTGTCGCAGACGACCTATCTGCCGATCGACGCGCCGGCGACCTGGGCCGCGTGGGCGGTGGAACTGGTGCGGCACCCGGTGCAGGCGGCAGCGTCGCTGGCCTGGACGCTGCGGCACCATGCCTGGCCGCCGGTGACGCTCTTCAAAGCGGCGGCGGTGTGGGTGCAGTCATTGGCGCTCACCCGGCGGCTGCGCCGGGAAGGCGCCACGCACCTGCACGCGCATTGGGCCACGATGCCCACCACGGCCGCCGTCCTCATCGCCCGCAGGCTGCGGATTCCGTTCAGCTTTACGGCGCACGCGTGGGATCTGTTCGTTCCCAATCCTTCGCTGGGCGAGAAGATCCGGCGCGCCGCGCAGGTCTATATCTGCACGGCGTACAACCGGCAGTGGCTGCTGGAGCGGCATCCGGCCGCGGCGGAGAAGATCCTCCTGAATTATCACGGCGTCAATCTTGACCGGTTTCAGCCGACGGCGCGCCGATCCGGCGAGCCGCTGCTGGTTTCGGTGGGACGGCTCGTGGAAACGAAAGGGTTCGCCGATTTGCTGGAGGCCTACCGGCTGCTGCGCCAGCGCGGGGTCGCGTTCCGCGCCGTGATCGTCGGCGAGGGGCCGCTGCGCGCTTCGCTGGAGCAACAGCGCCGCGCGCACGGCCTCTCCGAGATCGTTGAGCTGCGCGGCGCGATCCGGCAGGAGGAGCTGCGGGCCCTCTACGCGCAGGCGGCGGGCTTCGTCATGCCGTCGGTCATTGCGCGCAACGGCGACCGCGACGGCATTCCCAACGTGATGCTGGAGGCGATGGCGATGGGCCTGCCCGTCATCGCCACGAACGTCTCCGGACTGCCGGAAGCGGTGCAGGAGGGGCGCACCGGATGGCTCGTTGAGCCGCGCCATCCCGAGGGATTGGCGCAGGCGTGCGAGTCGCTGCTGCGGCAGCCGGAACAGGCGGCCGCCTTCGGCGCCGCCGGCCGCCGGCTGGTCGAAGCGCGCTTCGATCAACGGTCGCATTTGCAGGTCTTCACCCGGCAGATGCAGGAGCGTCTGGGCGGCGTGCGGCCAAAGGTGAAGCTGCTGTTCGTCATTTGGTCAATGGCCATCGGCGGCGCGGAGCGGGTGATCGCGCTGCTGGCCCGGCATCTGGACCGCAGCCGGTATGAGCCGATGATCGCCTGCCTGAATGAGCCGGGCGCTTTTGCGGCGGAGCTGGAAGCGGAGGGCATCCGCGTCATCGCTCTTCACAAGCTGGGATGGTTTGACATCCGGGTCCTGTGGCGGCTGATGCGGCTGATCCGCCGGGAGCGGATTGCGCTCGTGCACACGCACCTCTGGGGCGGAAATTTCTGGGGCCGGCTCGCCGCCGTGCTGACGGGTACTCCCTGCGTGACGACGGAGCATAATACCGACTACTGGAAGCGGCGCTGGCAGCTGTCGATGGACCGGTGGCTGGCCGCCCGCACGCACCGCATTGTCATGGTCAGCCGGGCGGTGCAGCAGTTTTATACGGCGCGCGGCCTGCCGGCCGACCGAATGGAAACGATCTTAAACGGGATCGAAACGCAACGGTTTGCCCAGGCCGAGCCTTCCGCCCTGTATGCCCAGCTGGGCTGGAACGCCCAGACGCCCGTGTTTCTCTCGCTGGGCCGGCTGGTGTGGGCCAAGCGACTGGAGGCGTTCGTGGAGGGAATGGCGCAGCTGCTGTCGCGCTGCCCCCAGGCGCGGGCGCTGATCGTCGGCGAAGGGCCACTGCGCGAGAATTTGCAGCGGCAGATCGCGGAGCGGGGATTGGAGGGGAAGGTCGTGCTGGCCGGCGTGCGTTCCGATATTCCGCAGTTGCTGGCCGGGGCCCGCGCGCTGGTGCTCACGTCCCGCCGCGAAGGGCTGCCAATGGTGCTGCTTGAGGCGATGGCCGCCGGCGTGCCCGCGGTGGCCGCCGCCGTCGGAGGGATTCCGGAAGTGATCGAGGAGGGGCGCACCGGCTGGCTGGTGCCGCCGAATGATCAAGCAGTATTGGTGGATCGTCTGGCGATGCTGGCCCAGGATCCCGCCGCAGCGCGGCAGGCCGGGGCCGCGGCCCAAACGGCGGTCCGCGCGCGATGGAGCGTTGAGGAGATGGTGCGGCGGCACGATACGCTCTATCAGCGGGTGCTGCGACGGCCGCTGCGCGTGGCCTATGTGATCGACGACGTCGGCATCGGGGGCGCCCAACGGCAGCTGCTGGAACTGGCGCGCCATCTGCCGGCCGGAGAGTGCGAAGCGACCGTCATCGCCCTCTCCACCGTGAAACAGGAGCTGGCCGGCTCTTTCCGCGACGCCGGCGTGCCGCTGGTGCTGATTCCGCAGTCGGGCAAATGGTCGTGGCGCTGCCTGCTGACGCTCTATCGGACGCTGACGCGGATTCATCCCGATGTCGTGCACACGTGGCTCTTCACCGCCGACTTGTACGGCCGGCTCGCCGCCTGGATGACCGGCGTGCCGGTCATCATGAGCGCCATCCGCAGCGTCGATCCGGGCAAACCGCCCCACTATGTGGCGATGGACCGGTTCCTTCGCCGCTTGACGCACGGCTTCACCGTCAATGCCGGCATCATCGGCGATGTGCTGCGCCAGCGCGAGGGCGTGCCCCCGTCGATGGTGCACACCGTCTACAACGGCGTCGACCTGCGGCGGTTTCATCCAGCGACGGTCAACGGCGAGGTCCGCCAGCGGCTGGGGCTGCGCGACCACGCCGGCCGCATCATCGGCATCATCGGCCGCTTGTCGCCCGAAAAAGACCACGCCACATTTCTGCAGGCCGCGGAGCTGGTCTGCCGCCGGCAGCCCGATGCGGCGTTTCTCATCGTTGGCGAGGGGCCGCTGCGCGCGGAGTTGGAGCATCTGGCGGGCCGGCTGAAGCTGGCCTCGCAGGTGTCGTTCGTGCCGAATCAAGCCGACATGGAGGAGATCTTCGCCGCGCTGGATGTCCTGGTGGTGAGCTCGCACTACGAAGGCTGCTCCAACGTCATTCTCGAAGCCATGGCGATGCGCAAGCCGGTGGTGGCCACCGCCGTCGGAGGCAATCCGGAGCTGGTGATCGACGGGGAAACCGGTTTTTTGGTGCCGGCCCGTTCGCCGGAGCCGCTGGCCGAGGCCATTCTGGAAGTGCTGGGCGATCCGGCCAGAGCCCGGACGCTGGGCGAGGCCGGACGGCGCCGGGTGGAGGAGCGGTTCAGCATGGAGCGATCGGTGACCGACACGCTTGAACTCTACGCGCGGTTATTGCGCAGCTCCCAGGACGCCTGACGATGCGCCGGCGGTCCATGCTTATTCTCGTCGTCATCGGCGCGGGCATTGGCTCGTGGCTGGCGCTTCGCGGCGGAAGGGCGGCGGCGAATCCCAACCCCGCGGCAGGCGCCAGCGGTGAGCTGTGGCTGGGCGATTTCGAATCGGCCGGAGATCTGAAAAAGTGGCAGGGCCGCAACGCGGCAGCCGAGCTCTCCGAGGAACACGCCACCCACGGCCGCCATGCCGCGAAAGTGACGTTTGAGAAGACCGAAGAGCCGGCTTTCAGTCTCCACGGCAACCTGGACCGGCACGCCAAGGACTGGCGCAACTATGACGCCCTCGTCTTCGACATTTATAACCCGCAG
>Ga0209515_10010529_pt1 | contig 10275 bp, 11 predicted proteins | sample Subgroupgradi54m_FD_187454 | JGI IMG/M metagenome (GOLD analysis project Ga0209515, IMG submission 187454) | Subsurface groundwater microbial communities from S. Glens Falls, New York, USA - GMW60B uncontaminated upgradient, 5.4 m (SPAdes)... ...
CAATTCAGTCAGCTAGAAGTTATATTGGCAAAAGCTTTGGGAAGCCATATTTACCATCAGGCCCAAGGGTGTATAAGTCCAAATCCAAAAACGCCCAGGAAGCGCATGAGGCGATACGTCCTACTGACGTAAGTATTAAGTATCAAGAATTAAGCATTAAGGGCAATTTCAATAGAGATCACGGTAGACTTTATGATCTAATCTGGAAAAGATTTTTAGCCTGTCAGATCAGTGAGGCAGTTTTGGATCAAACTACCATCAACGTCATTGCGAGCGCAGTGAAGCAATCTCTAAATTCCGACCGAGATCCTTCGTCGCCTGCGGCTCCTCAGGATGACAATGGAACCTTAGACGAAGTCGCAAGCGCTGCTTATTTATTAAGAAGTGTAGGTTCCATTGTCAAATTTGACGGCTGGTTAAAATTATATGGAAAGACTTCGGATGAGGAGGAAGAAAAAGCAGAAGGGGATAAAATTTTACCGGTGTTGACAGAAGGGGAGTTATTAAAATTATTACAGTTACTTTCCACGCAACATTTTACCGAACCTCCACCACGATATACGGAAGCCTCCCTAATTAAAAAACTGGAAGAGCTGGGAATTGGCAGGCCTAGTACTTATGCCCCGATTTTATCAACCATTCAGGAGCGGTTTTATGTTGAAAAGGTTGAGCGGAAGTTTAATCCGACTGCTTTGGGTTTAACGGTAGCTGATTTTTTGGTTAAATATTTTCCGGATGTTTTTGATTATCAATTTACCGCCGCTATGGAAAGCTCACTTGATGAAATTGCCGAGGGGACAAAAGAGTGGGTGCCGGTGATTAGAGATTTTTACACCCCGTTTGAGAAAAAGTTGGCAGAAACAACAGAAACTGCTGAGAAGGTAAAACTGGAGATAGAATATGTCGGTCGAAAATGTCCGGATTGCGGCAAAGAGTTAATTGTCAGAACCGGCCGTTTTGGAAAATTCCTGGCCTGTTCTGGTTTTCCTGATTGTAAACACACTGAAACAATTGAGGAAAAAATTGATGCTAAATGCCCGGAAGACGGTGGGGATATTGTAGTTAGAAAAACCAGAAAAGGCAAAACCTTTTACGGTTGCAAAAACTGGCCAGGGTGTAAGTATGCATCATGGACTAAGCCAAAAACTTCGGCGGAAAACACTAATACATAAGAAATTAAATTATGACTACAAGTCCCGAAGGCGAACCACAGAACTCGATTCCAATAGGTAGATTCAGGTCAGTTTTAAATAATTTAAGAGAAAAAGTCCATTTTATTAGAGGAACTAATGTTGAAAAACACCACGATAAATTTGAAGGTAAATATGGTCTTTATACTGAAACAGGGGAGCCGATTTTTGAATCGCCTACTTTAAGTCAAATTCAAAGAATAGCTGGTGACCCAAGGATTGAATATTTCCCCTTCCAAATTCCCGACGGAGAAGTCACTAGAGTTGTAAATGATCTAGGAGGGGTTGCTATACTAAACGATCCAAAAGTATTAAGGGAAGGATTAGTCACGCTGCCTTTAGAAGACAATAGATTGCTTTTGCTTAGAGAGGGGAGGGGCGGGACAGAGAAACTATTTATGAGATATATTATTGATTTTCTCGTTCTTCATATGAAAAAAGAATTAGGAGAAAAGTTCTTGGTTGGTTTAAGAGGTACTTGTTGTTCAGTAGATGGGTCAATAAATGCCGGAGGTTTGCAAGTTATGGATATAAAAGATGTTGTCCAAAAAGGGAATGAGAGAAGTCATAATGAAGCCCCAATGACTGGTTTTGGAGATGAAAGTAATGAATTACATTATAGAACACAGCAATATCTAGTTTGGAGCGCTCAACATTTAAGGAGAGATTTATCTGAGTATCCAGAACAAGCGGCTAAAATATTTCCAGTATTACTTGTTTATGATAAAAGTAAAATGAATATGCAAGAAGGAGGTGCGTATTTAAAAGTTACCTTACCAGATTCTGAAGAGGAAGCATCACAAGCAATTATTAAAGCTTATGTTCTTGATTTTCCAGGACAAGGGTATTAATTTAAATTCCCACTTGAAAAATAAAATGTGAAATTGTATTATATTGAGGGCCCTAAAAAATCCTCAGGGTTCAAGAGCAGGCTCCCCAATGGTTATGAAATATATTTTTGTCAGTGGTGGTGTTATTAGTGGTATTGGCAAGGGGATTGCCACCTCTTCAATTGCCCTGCTTCTAAAATCCGCCGGCTACAGAGTTTCCCCTCTTAAAATGGACCCTTATTTAAATGTTGATGCCGGGACTATGAATCCGCTGGCCCACGGTGAAACCTTTGTTTTAGATGATGGTCGGGAAACCGATCAGGATTTGGGTCACTATGAGCGGTTTCTTAATCAGAGTTTAAATTCCACCAACATTGCCACCCAGGGCAGTATTTATTTATCAGTTATCCAAAAAGAGAGAAATTTGGAATATGACGGGGATTATGTTGATATACACAATATTACTCAAGAAATAATACAAAGAATTATTCTGGCCGGCAAGGCCGGAGGTGCCGAAATCGTGGTTATAGAAATTGGCGGGACCGCAGGCGAATACCAAAATGTGCTATTTTTGGAAGCCAATAGACTGCTCAAACTGAAAAAACACGATGATGTAATTCATATCCATATCAGCTATTTGCCTGTTCCGTCAAGCTTGGGGGAAATGAAAAGCAAGCCGGTACAGATGTCTGTTAGAGATCTGCATGCAGTTGGAATACAACCGGATATTTTACTGGCCAGGTCTGAGCTCTCAATTGATGAACCAAGAGCTAGTAGATTGTCCGTTAATACCGGTATTGATCCGGAAGATATCATTCCGGCGCCTGATGTTAAAAATATTTATCAAATTCCGCTGGATTTTGAAAAGTATAATCTAACGGATAGAATTCTAAAAAAGCTTAAATTAAGAAGAAAAAATGCAGATCTAAAAGAATGGAAGGAATTTGTAAAAAAGGTCGAGGATGCAAAAAGACCTGTTAAAATTGGAATTGTCGGGAAATATTTCACCAGCGGAACCGGAGTTTTAACTGATTCATATATATCAGTAATTGAGGCTATAAAGCACGCCTCCTTTACTCAAGGTTTAAAACCGGAAATTGTCTGGATTGATTCCGGGAAAATTTTGACCTCGATTAATAAATTAAAAGAGTTTGACGGGATAATAGTTCCGGGAGGTTTTGGGTCAAGGGATATTGATGGGAAAATTGCTGCCATTGAGTTTGTCCGAAAAAATAAAATTCCGTATTTAGGACTTTGTTATGGAATGCAGATGGCAGTTGTTGAATATGCCAGGAATGTTTTGGGGTTGATGGGAGCCAACACTACTGAAATTGATCCCAAAACCAAATATCCGGTGATACACATCATGCCTGATCAGGAAAAAAAGATGATGGAGAGGGATTATGGGGCTACCATGAGACTCGGTGCTTGGGACTGTGTTTTAAAGGATGGAACTGCGGTCAAAAAAGCCTATGGGAAATCTGAAATTTCGGAAAGGCATCGTCATCGTTATGAATTTAATAGTGAATTTTTAAAAAAACTTACAGACAAAGGAATGGTTATTTCCGGAACCACCCCGGACGGAAAATTAGTAGAAATAATAGAATTAAAAGATCACCCGTTTTTTGTAGGAACCCAGTTCCATCCGGAATTAAAATCAAGACCTCTGGATCCGCATCCGCTTTTCATGGAGTTTATTAAAGCAGCTAGTAAGTAACTAGCCGCTTGAAAAATATTTTGATAAAGAATATTATTTTAGAGGCGGCATGGCAGAAGTTATAAGACAGTCATATTTTGAGATTGAAGGAAATCATTTTATTGATAGAGGTCGTTCTACGGTTATAGCTGAAAAGGGAAGAGGGCGACACTTAAAAAGACTCGGTTTATTTCTTGCAGTTTTCCCAGGAGTTACTGCCCTAGGATACTATGGTGTGCAAATAGCAACTGGTGCTATTATTGGTGTTCCTCCTGAAGCATTATTTGTCTCAAATCCAGCGATTGATATGTCAAAACATTCCTCCACCATGAGTCTAGCAGCATTGTTTGGTGGGATTGGGGGGATGACTGCCTCAATCCCGATAACAGAGGGACTAGAGAGATTATTCGGAATTTCTGCAAATCGCTAATTTTCATCTAAGAGATGTTATTTTTACCTCTTGAAAAAGTTTGCCATTAAGCTTAAATTGATTTATCATGCCAAGAAGAAATAAGATCCTGAATCAAGTGGAATACGCCCCGCTTCGCTTGCAGGATGACATTAAAAATATGGTGGGGACACTTCCTGACTGGGCGATTCGGGAATATATTAAAAAAGGAATTATAAAAATTGATCCTCTGCCGGAGGATTGGGAATCATCGGTTGATGAGGTGACTATTGATTTTCACCTTGGCAATAAATTAAAAGTTTTTACACACGGCGGATTAAATACCATTGATACCCGGTATACGTCTCAAGAGGAGATGGAGTCGATGATGCAATACGTTGAGTTAAAACCGGGCCAGCCGTTTATTTTAACTGAAAATGATTTTGTGATTGCCTCGACAAAGGAGAGATTAACAATTCCCACGGATATTATTGGGCATTTACATGGAAAATCTTCACTGGCCAGACTCGGAATAGTGGTGCACTCCACAGCTGCCAGATTTGATCCGGGTTGGGACGGACATCCGGTTTTGGAATTCGGGACATTTTTGCGGGGCAAAAAAATTGTCATATATGAGGGGGCACCGATTTGTGCCTTTTCTTTTGAAAAATTATCCGGCAAAGTTTCCCGCTCGTATAAAAATAACCCTTATACTTATTCCGGATCAGATATGCCGGTTGTTTCTAATATTTCCAGGTTGACTAAAACTAATGGGGTAGATAACAGATTGAAAGTGACTCGTCAGCGCACAAAAAAGCGTTCGCGCACTTTAGCTGGATAACATTTTCCGCTATCACTGCGCTCGCTTATTGCTCGTCCCGCACCGACCATAAGTGTGGGACTCGCCATATTTTTTGATTGCTGCTGACTTCGTCACTTTATAAGGAGTATATGTCTGTTGTTGGTTTAGATACAATACTTGAGTTAGTAAAACTAGAGGAAAAACTTATTGAGGATTTGGGCGAAAGAGAATTAGAAAATCCCGAGGGGGTTGGTTTGGACTTGCGGCTTGGGGCAATACACAAGATTGTGGAGGGAGGAGCTTTTATAGAAGTTGATGGGGTTGGGGGTTTGGGAAAAAGAAAGGGTGTTAAAACTAAAGAGTTGGCAAAATTTGATAAAAATTCAAAGAAACAAAAAGAGATAATTATAAAACCCAAGGAATATTATTTGGTTCAGACATTTGAAAAGATTAATACTCCGAATAATTTAATGCCCTTAGTTTTTCCGAGAACCTCTCTTTTTAGGGCAGGGTTGCTACTTTTAAATTCCAAAACAGATCCCGGTTATAAGGGTCAGCTGACAATGGGTTTAACAAATTTATCTCCGTTCCCGGTTAAACTGCAAATGGGTGCCAGGATTTGTAATGTGGTATTCTTTAAAATTGAAGGAAAAAGTGTAAAATACAGGGGGCAACATCAGGGAGGAAGAGTTAGCCCGGAAAAAGAGGAGCAACAGGTATGAAAAAAGATCATCCGGAATATCAATATTTGGATTTGCTAGAAGAAGCGCTTAAACATGGAATAAAAAAAGTCGATCGCGGAACGGATATTGTTTTGTATTCTCTTTTCGGTAGACAAACCAGGTATGATTTGTCAAAAGGCCTGCCGCTTTTAACAACCAAAAAAGTTTACTGGAAAGGGGTTTTACACGAACTCTACTGGTTTATGTCCGGTCAAACGAATATTAAATATTTGGTAGATAACAATGTCCATATTTGGGATGATTATCCATATAAGATTTTCAAAGTGCAAAGTGCAAAGGGGAAAGTGAAAGGTCTGACACGGGACCAATTTATAGAAAAGATCGCCACGGATAAAAAGTTTGCCAAAAGGTGGGGAGAGCTGCCGAAAATTTATGGAGAAATGTGGAGAAGCTGGCCGACACGCAAAAGAACAAAGACTGTTGATCAACTAAAATGGGTTTTGCAGGAGTTAAAAGATGACCCGGATGCCAAAAATTTAATTGTTAATTCCTGGAATCCGGAATATTTATATACTATGGCAGATAAAAAAGATGCCTCTTTATTTCCGATTTGCCACAACATGTATCAAATTTCAAACAGAAACGGAAAACTGTCTTTGCAGCTTTACCAAAGATCAGCCGATTTATTTTTAGGAGTGCCTTTTAATATTGCCAGCTATTCATTATTGACCATAGTTCTGGCCAAAATTGCCGGGCTGGAACCGGGAGAATTTATACATACTTTTGGGGATGTCCATATTTATGAGAATCATATTCCACAAGTTAAAGAGCAATTAAAAAGAAAACCTAAACTATTTCCAACTGTTAAAATTGACCCGTCTGTTAAAAGTCTGGATTCGTTTAAACCGGATCTGGTAACTCTGGAAAATTATGATCCGCACCCGTCAATGAAAGGAGAACTGACCATTGCCGGAGGACTATTTGACCCCTCAACCCGAAAAATGGCAGGACTTATATGATAAGCATTATTGTCTCAATTGATTCTAAAAATGGTATTGGTAAAAACGGGCAACTACTTTTTAAAATTCCGGAGGATCATAAAAGAATGAAAAATCTCTCAATGGGACACCCAATTGTAATGGGCCGAAAAACTTTTGAAAGTATTGGTAGAGTTTTATCTGGAAGAACTAACATTATTGTAACCCACAACATTAGCCTCAAAAGGTCTCACCTTGCAAACCTAAACGTGGCTGGATCATTGGAAGAAGCTATGGATTTGGCCAAAAAAAGCCCGGGGGCAGATGAAATTTTCATTTTTGGCGGAGGAGAAATTTTTAAACAGATTATGGATAAAGTTGACAGGCTATATTTAACTTTGGTGGAAGGAGATTTTAATGCCGATACTTTTTTTCCTGAATATTCTGATTTCAAAAAAGTGTTATATCAGGAATCCGGACAATTTGAAAACTATAAATATAAATTTGTAGATCTGGAAAGATGAAAAAAGGGAAACTAATTGTTTTTGAAGGTACTGACGGATCCGGGAAAGCCACACAGGTTAAATTACTATCTGAGAAAGTAAAAATTCCGCATGAAGTGATTTCCTTTCCGCGCTATGGAAATAATTTACATGCAGAGCAAGCGAGAATTTTTTTAAGAGGTAAAAAAACAAAAATTAGCCCCAAGAAAATAGCTTTGGATTATGCCGGAGATAGAAAATTGGCAAAATCTCAAATTGAAAAATGGCTCAAAGATGGAAGAGTAGTAATTGCCGACCGCTATGTTTCATCCAGTAAAGCCCATCTGGGTGCCCTGCTGCAGGAATTTGAACGGGCAGAATTTATCGATTGGCTGGATGAGATGGAATATGCAACTAATAAAGTCCCCAGAGAAGATTTAACGATTTTTTTATATGTTCCGCCGGAAATTAGCCAGAAAAATATTATTGGCAGAGGAAAGGATATTTTAGAAAAAGATTTAAAATATCAAAAAATCGCCAGCCAAGTTTATTTGGACCTGGCTAAAAGTCAAAACTGGATAACTATCTTTTGTGTTAAAGATGGAAAAATGAGAAGTAAAGAAGAAATCAGTAGAGAGATATTTGACATTTTATCTCCCCACCTCTAAAATACACGTATTACACATCCATCATCGTAATTTCCTGAAACTATAGATGGTAGGCGAAAGCCTGATTCGCTAAAGCGAATTGGAGAGGAAAAAGGAAATGATTATACCAACACTGCAACAATTATTAGAAGCAGGTGTTCATTTTGGACACAAAGTTTCCCGTGGCAATCCCAGGATGGGCCGCTATATTTACGGAGCCAGAGAGGGGGTTCATATTATTGACCTGGAACAATCAGAAAAAGGCTTAAGGGAGGCCGTGGAATTTGTTAAAAACTTAGGGAAACAAGGAGGAGTTTTGCTTTTTGTCGGGACCAAAAAACAAGCCCAGCCAATAGTTGAAGAAGAAGCAAAAAAAGTGGGAGCCCCTTTTATGACTTTCAGATGGATCGGAGGATTTATTACTAATTTTGAAGAAATCTCCAAAAATATTAAAAAGCTAAAAGAGTTAACTGAGCAAAAAGAAAAAGGGGAACTTAATAAGTATACCAAAAAAGAACAGCTGCTGATTGACAGAAGAGTTGCCAAGCTAAAACAGGATTTAAGCGGAGTAATAAATCTGGAAAAACTGCCTGATGCGCTGTTTGTAACTGATGCCGCCAGAGAAGTGGTAGCATTGAGGGAAGCCCAGAGGGCCGGAATAAAAGTCGTGGCTATTGCCGATACCAACTGTGACCCAATGTTAATAGATATCCCAATTCCCGGTAATGATGATGCCATAAAATCTATTAAAATAATAGTAGAGACTATTACGGAAGCATATGGGGAAGGTAAAAAGGAAGCCGGAAAAATTGCCGAAAAAGCCGAGGCCAAAAGGGTTAAAGATGAGGAGGCGGAAAAGCTAAAACTGGTCGAGAAAGTAGCCGATGAGGTGGCTGCAGCGGAGGAGAAAATTGAAAAAGCATCAGTTGCAGATGCTGAGAGGAAAACGGCATGATTGACGAGATAAAAAAACTTAGACAAGAAACTGGGGCCGGAATAGCTGATTGCAGGCAAGCATTGGAGCAGTCAAAAGGTGACATGGAAAAAGCGAAGGAGTGGTTAAAGAAAAAAGGGTTGGATAAGGCTGCCGGTAAACAGACCAGGGAGGTTAAAGCCGGATTGGTGGAGGTTTATTCTCACGGAGGGAAAATTGGAGTGTTGGTGGAGTTGCTTTGCGAGACTGATTTTGTGGCTAAAACAGAGGATTTTAAAAACCTGGCCCATGAACTGGCTCTGCAGATTGCTTCCATGAATCCTCAATCGGTGGATGATCTGCTTTCCCAGGAGTATATCAGAGATAATGTAATGACAATTGATCAGCTGGTCAAATCAGTGGTCGGGAAATTGGGGGAAAATATACAAATAGGTCGATTTGAACGTGTGGCTTTAGGCGAATAATTAGCTCGTTGCGGTATAAAAAAGCGTTCGCGCACTTTAGCTGGATAACATTTTCCACTATCACTGCGCTCACTTGTTGCTCGGAATTTGAATAGCATCTGACACAAATTCCTCGCCACATTTTTTATTACTCGCAACTTCGCTACTTATATATTTAGGATCCGGTATTACAAGAACCAAATCAGAAAATAGAAAACTCACTTGAGCACTTTAAACAGGAGCTCTCCGGAATTCGGGCCGGTCGGGCTAACCCATCTTTAGTTGAGAACATTCAAGTTACAGCTTATGGTAGCAAAATGAAAATGGTGGAAGTGGGGACAATTGCCGCTCCGCAGCCAACCCTTTTGACTATCCAAGTTTGGGACGCAGGTTTGGTGGAGGCGGTTATAAAAGCCATACAGGAGGCAAATTTAGGTTTAAATCCGGCCTCAGACGGTCAATTTGTCAGACTCCCTCTACCACCTTTGACTGAAGAAAGAAGGCAGGAATTTGTTAAATTGCTTCATCAGAAATTAGAAACTGCCAAGGTAGAAATAAGACAAATAAGGCAGGATTTTAGGAATATTTGGATGAGGGTTAAAGACTCAGGAGATATCTCTGATGATGAATTTTTCAGAAGAGAAAAAATCCTACAGGAGTTAGTAGATAAAAGTATACTGGAAGTAGAAGAACTTTCCAAGGCAAAAGAGCAAGAGTTAATGGAGATTTGATGTTTATTACTGTCATTGTTTTCGTAATTACCCTATTAATTTTAGTAGTTATCCATGAACTTGGTCATTTTTTGGTGGCCAAAAAATTTGGCATTAGGGTTTTGGAGTTTGGATTTGGGATTCCCCCAAGAGCCTGGGGTAAAAAAATTGGTGAAACTTTAATTTCCCTAAACTGGCTGCCTTTTGGGGGGTTTGTCAGGCTGCTGGGAGAGGATGAAGTTTCCAAAGAAATTCTGGAAAACGAGAGGAGTTTTGCTGCCCAAACTGTCGGCAAAAGAATTGCTGTTGTTGTAGCCGGAGTAATAATGAACCTAATTTTGGCCTGGCTGCTTTTTTATATTGTGCTGGGATTTCAGGGATTTAAAGCCCAGTTCCCGCTCTTTTTAGACCATCATTTTATCGGAGTGGAGCAAACTAATGAATCATTTGTGCTGGTTCAAAATGTTGCCAAGAGTTCTCCGGCCGAAGGAGC
>Ga0209515_10010530_pt1 | contig 10271 bp, 9 predicted proteins | sample Subgroupgradi54m_FD_187454 | JGI IMG/M metagenome (GOLD analysis project Ga0209515, IMG submission 187454) | Subsurface groundwater microbial communities from S. Glens Falls, New York, USA - GMW60B uncontaminated upgradient, 5.4 m (SPAdes)... ...
GTGATGTTATCGTCCACTTCGCGCGAACTTATTTTGAACATGAACACTAATCTGCTGCGCGACTTCGCAAACAATGTACGACCACTAACCTCCGCACCCCTGCTCGCTCCGCTCGTCGCCCCACGGCATCTCCGTCTCTCGATTTTTTTCCGCCCGCCATACTTTAAATAACGAAAGCGTTTCGCTTACCTTTAATTCTAATCCGAACTAAGCATTTAGACAAAAGATATTTTTGAGCATAGCCATTAGCTGAAAAAGCTAGAAAAATAGAAGCAAAAGTGCTAATCTTCATAAATGCAACCAGAGGCTTTCTCCCGTGTCGTTATCGACCGAAAACTACGTGAATCTGGGTGGGATATTGAGGACTCCCGCCAAGTTGTTTTTGAAGACCACGGAAACGCTGGTAGGTCTGATTATTTGCTCAAAGATTCTTCGGGGAGAGCGATCGCGCTCATAGAAGCGAAGAAGCCCGACATCGACCCATATAGCGCGAAGAAGCAGGCAACGGACTACATAGAGCTCCAGTACCCGCATGTAAAATTTATCTATCTCGCGAATGACAAGCTGATTTATTTTTGGGATCTTGACGGAGGTGGAGATGCACAGGTTGTCCCAGCATTCTACTCCCAAGACGACTTGGTGCGTCGCCAGAGTGTTCGAGCACAGAACCTTGCCAAGAAGCTCACCGAAGAAGCTGTGCTGAAAGATTACTTCACCGATGTCGCCGACAGTGCAATTTTACGTCCTTATCAAGTGACAGCATGGGAAGCTATTGCAAATGGTTACGATGCTGGCAAGCGTGCGTTCTTGTTGGAGATGGCGACAGGTACAGGAAAGACTATGCTTGCCTCACTTATCATTTCCCGCTTCCTGCGTACGAACAATGCACAGAACGTTCTTTTTCTTGTAGATCGAAAGTCACTCGCCATTCAGACCAAGAATACATTTGAGCGACTGCTTCGCGGTGTTTCCGCGGTGGGAACATATTGGGGTTCAAACAGAAAAAATCTTACAGGCTCTAATGTCGTTGTTGCAACAATTCAATCGCTCATGCTTCATGGTGTGCGAGATTTTTCACCTGGATATTTTGATCTCATAATTCACGACGAGGCTCATCGCAGTATCTACTCTCCAGAGGCACGCGCGGCGGTTGATCACTTTGTGGGTGCAACAAAGATTGGTCTCACTGCCACCCCTCGCGATTTTTTAAAGAATATTGATCTCGAACAGCTCGCCGAAAAAGACCCGCGCAAATTGGAGCGCAGAGTGCAACGTGATACGTATTCGTACTTTGGCTGTGAGCAAGGGGTGGCAACATATCGCTACACCATCCAAGACGGAGTGGGAGAGCAGTTTTTAGTTCCTCCGAAGTATCACAAGATGAAGACCTCGATTACCCAGCAGGCGTTGTCCGATGAAGGCATCACCACACTTGCTGATGTAGACCTCGAAGAGGGTGAGAGCATTAAAGTGAAGGATCTCGAAAAGAAGGTGCATTTCCCCGAGCGCAACCGTCGCATGATGCAGGAGTTTCTCGAACACGCAGTGCGTACTCCTGACGGAGAGATTGGAAAGACACTCATTTTTGCAGTATCGCAAAATCACGCCCTCGCGCTGGAGAAAATACTCAACGAACTTAAACCCGAGTACGGGGGGAAATTTGCAATGACCATCACCTCGCGCGTGCAAGGTGCACATGACATCGCAAAAGATTTTTCAAAAGAGACGAACAAGCTTCCTCGAGTAGGAGTGACCGTAGAAATGCTTGCAACGGGATTTGATTGCCCCGAGTTGCTCAACATCGTGCTCGCACGCCCTATATTCGACCCCGTGAGCTATCAGCAGATCAAGGGACGCGGTACACGTCTCTGTCCGGAGATAAACAAGAAAGAGTTTGTGGTGTTCGACTTCTGCGGAGTTGTTGAGTACTTCGACGAAGAGTATGACTGGGAAGCACCCATCGTGCTTCCTCCTGTTGGTGGCGGAACTACAGGCGGGACTGGCACTGGTGGAACAGGTGGTGGTACTGGTGGAGGTACAGGGGGCGGTGAGCCAGAAGAGCGTATTTCACAAACTCCCGACATGGTGCTTTCTCGTGATATCATTACTCTCCCCGAAGGAGATACAGTGGATAAAAACATGTACCGCGACGAATGGACGAAAGCCGTTCAGGACTTCTTGAAAGAGCGCGGTGAGTTGGTTGCATCCGCACTTGAAGATTCAGACAAGGTCGAGGAGCTCATTGCGGAAATTAATACCACACTCCTCAACAAGCCCAAGCTCTATTTCAACGAAGAGAACCTGCAAGTCTCACATCGCATTGTCGCAGGTGTGCGCGAGTTCTTCCTGTCAGCAGTTGGCAAGCAAGCACTCCCGACACGCGACGAACAGCTCGCCGGCTTCAAGGAGGCACTGGTCAATAAGTTTGCACAATCTGACAAGCCAGAGATCACGTTTAAGAAAGCGGTGATGGTCGAGTTTATTGCAGATCAAGCAATTAGCAATGATCATTTCCGAAAGACGGTTATTGAGAAGCCGACACTCGACTTCCTGCGCTGGGATGAGTTTGCGCAGGCATACTCCGTGACCGAGTGGCTGAACGTGTTTACCAAGGAAGAGCTCACCGAGCTTGTGACGGATATTTCCAACGCCCGTATTTTGAAGATTTAATATGGATACAATTTCAACCTACAAGAGCAGGATCGACGGACTGATGAACATTCTTTTTGGTGCGGGGGTTTCTAATCCGCAAACCATCATCGAACAGATCAACTACTTGCTTTTCTTGCGTGCCCTTTCAGTCAAAGACGACGAAGCGGAGCTCCTTGGTATTGCTGATGAGGCGGGCAAAATTTTCACAGGGACTCTCTCAAAGTACAAATGGTCAAATCTTCTTGCACTGAACGCCGAGGATCTGTTCAAAACGCTCGAGGAGTCCTATGACGAAATTCAAAAAGAATCTACAAACGCCACAGTGAAGCTCTTGTTCCGTAATGCCCATGTAAAAATCTTCGATAAGCCGACGCTTCGTCGTGTACTCCACGAGATAGAGGAGTTTTCAAAAGAGCTCGATACAATAGCGCACGACGGAAATAAGGACGTGTTCGGAGACATGTACGAATACCTTCTCTCGAAGCTCTCTGCGGCAGGAACGAACGGACAGTTTCGTACCCCACGCCACATCATCGATTTCATGGTTCGAGTACTCGATCCAAAGACGGGTGAGACAATACTTGACCCAGCTTGTGGCACTGCGGGTTTCTTGGTTGCTGCCTATCGCTACATCGCCGGTGAGTACACGAGCGAGAAGATGAAGAAGGCGGGCAGTCCTCGTGCGATGGACAAGCTGTCATCCGAGGAAAAGAACTTCCTCTACAACCACATGTTTACGGGCTTCGATAGTGACGAGGATATGATTAAGTTCGGAATGATGAATCTCCACTTACACGGACTTACAAAATCACGACTTGTGCGCCAAAACACACTCGTCGATACCACGGGCTTCAAGGAGAAATTCGATGTGGTTCTCGCCAATCCGCCTTTTGCTGGAAAGCTGGATGAGGAAAGCGTGTCAGAGGACATACGCATGAATACCAAGGCCACCGAGATCCTTTTTTTGCGCTTTATGATGGATCACCTATCAGACAAGGGAAAAATGGCAGTCATTGTTCCCGAGGGTGTCATCTTTAATGCATCTCGCGCTAACAGCAAGATTAGGGAAATGCTCATGTACAATGGGCTCTGGGCAGTAGTGTCGCTTCCTGCGGGTGTTTTCAATCCATACGCAGGCGTGAAAACAAGTATTCTTTTGCTTGACCGTGAGATTTCGAAAAAGAACTCTGATCTACTTTTTATAAAAGTCTCGAATGACGGCTTTGACCTCGGCGCACAAAGACATGCGCATTCTCATGACGACCTTCCACTTGCTTTAGAGATTTTAAGCGAGTGGAAGAAGGGCAAGAAGTCAGAGAGTGCAATTGCGGTCTACGTTGAAAAATCAAAGATCAGCGCGGCAAGCGATTACAATCTTACAGTGGAACGATACCGCGTAGGGACTGATTACAGTAATGCCAAATGGCCAATGGTGGAGTTGGGTGATGTCTTGGAATATGAACAGCCAACAGAGTACATAGTGAGCTCTACTGATTATCGCGACGAGTACCCGACACCAGTCCTAACTGCTGGCAAGTCTTTTATCCTCGGATATACAAACGAAAAAGAAGGCATTTTTCATGAGGGGTTGCCAGTCATAATATTTGACGACTTCACAACGGCGACAAAATTTGTCGATTTTTCTTTCAAAGTAAAGTCATCAGCCATGAAGATATTGCGCACAAAGAAAGGTGTTGCGAACATTCGATATGTGTATCACGCGATGCAAAATATCACTTTTACCCCGAATGAACACAAAAGATTCTGGATTTCCGAATATTCCAAGATCAGAATCCCTCTCCCACCCCTCGAAATTCAACAGCAGGTCGTCGCCGAACTTGATGGCTACGCAGGCATCATCGCAGGAGCGAAACAGGTCGTCGAAAACTGGAAACCACAAATTGATATTAATCCAGAGTGGGACAAGGTAAAAGTGGAGAAAATATCCACGCTGGTTCGTGGTAGTTCTCCCAGGCCGCAAGGTGACAAGCGTTACTACGGAGGTGCCATACCTCGCCTTATGGTTTCAGATGTTACTCGTGATGGAATGCACACAACCCCAAAGACCGATTTTCTGACAGACGCGGGCGCAAAACTAAGCAGACCAATGAAGGCGGGCGAAGTCGTCATGGCAGTAAGTGGCAATCCTGGTTTACCATCGATACTTTCCGTAGATGCCTGCATCCACGACGGATTTGTTGGTTTTAGGGAGTTGTCGCCTCGCGTATTGCCAGAATACCTATACTACATTTTCTTGTATCAGAAGGAGGCAAACAACAGGCAATCTGTCGGCGCAGTGTTTAAGAATCTAACCACTGACCAAATAAAGCAATTTGACATCCCTGTCCCACCTCTTGAAGCACAAAGACAAGTCATAGAAAAAATTGAAGCAGAGCGCACCCTAGTCGAGTCCAACAAAAAACTCATCGCCATCTACGAACAAAAGACGAAGGACACCATCACCAAACTCTGGAGCGAGTAATTGTTTTTATGTCAGTAGCACATCTCGATTACCTAAAAGAAAAAGGAATGGCGTGGTTCAACCCCTCTGTCGGTATCGTGGGTTTCTGGCGTGAACACGAAAAGTTAAAAGAAAAACTTGGAGGTGTGGATGTGTGGAGACACAGAGACTTGAAGCGAGCGAAGGAAATATACGCGACTTCAATTGTCGCAAAGGTGTTCTCCGTGACCGAGCTACCCACAACCGATTGGTGGGTACATAAACCCAAAACAGATCCGCCCGATGGTGTGATGGGAACAATTCTTGAAAGAGATGGGATACCCAAAATGCATGTAAGGGAGATTGAGGTAGTCGAACATTTTGAGGGTGATATTCTCGATACGATCAGACAAAAGCTGTCACGAAAAAGATATGAACCGAACACAGCCCTCGCATGCTTCCTGTCTTCAAAAACCGATCTTTACGAGCTTGAGGCATTGGCTGGTGTTATTCAAAAAGAGGAAACAAGCTTAGATCATATTTTTCTAGTATTTCATGGGATGCTGGCATCCGAATTAACTACCAATCTGCAGGACGAGGATCTCGCTAAGTCATTGGCGAAAATCTCAGTCGTACAATTGAAGCCCGTATATGCGGTAACCACGATCTCTTTACCCGAAGTCATTGCTGGTCGAAGGTCGGGAAACGAGAAGGATTTCTTTGTTTTTGAGGGGTTGGGCAGACGAGGCATGCGTGCATATTCGCCCGAGACTCCACCAAAGCTTTTTTAACGCCTTCATGTGTACAACGGGACTGTGCTTTGTTGGGTATTTGCAACCGCGAGGCATTTTTAGTAGTTTTACATGCACATGTCACTGAAAATGCTTTGGAGTCTGCCGCTCGTAACCGTCTATCTTTATGTTGCAACGGTTCTCACCACTGTTGGATATTTTGATTACTATGGACTACCGTCTTATCTAGTTGAAGCATCAATTCAGGCAAACATAACATACTTCTTCACCCTCTTTAACCTTGCGACAGTAATATTTGGTTCGATGCGGTGGTGGATGCTAGTGATTATATTAGTTTTGGGGATCTTAATTTTTCTTTTCTACCACTCTGCACGCTGGAGTCGGTGGCTAGTCACCCTCGCCGTGGCTTTGGTGCTGAGTTGGGCATTGTACCATTCCTCCAATTTTGGTGAATCGCTTGCGCAATATAACACAGTCTACCTTGTTCCATCAGCAGATTGTTCTGCCTTTGGTACGAGCACACAAAGCGTCGGCATCGGTGTCTACCAAGGAAAGGAGATTTTTGTCACCGCTGACTTGGCAACACATAAACAGCTCGGTGGATTTGTGCTCAAAGACTTATCTGAAACAGCTTGCGTCTTTGAGCGTAAAAACCTTTGGCAAATTGAGAAATAGCATGCGCTCACAAAGTCACCATCTCTTGGCGTCAAGGCAAGGGTGCAGATTTACAAAGAGAGTTGAAGTAATCACCAGAATAGTTTAGTATTCATTTAATCATGGCAGGATTAACACTGAAGCTTGCAGCCCAGAAAATACTGGGACAAATACGCTATCGCCCCACTCTTTTGTCGCTCGACGCAACAAAAATCGCAGCAAAGGAACTGGAGGAAAAGTATCTCGACTGGGAGGTTGCTGAGAGCGCAGATATAACATTATCTAGATCAGATCAAAACACTCTGTTTTCTTTTAGACACGATTCAGTCACTTACATTAACGAATCGCGAGAAGATTTTGATGAACTCACGAGACATCTCAAGGTTGCTTTTGAAAAACACATTCTCCCTGCGAACATAAGTGAGGTACGACATATCGGAATTAGAAATGTTTTGATTTTTTCGACAAACTTTCAATTCGACGAATTAGCGGAATACCTCCATGAACTTTTTTACAAAGAAGGGGTGTCGAGTAAAATTTCTGCTGAAAAGATAAGCGACATGATGTTCGCAGTCGATGGAGGCATAAACAAATTTATGAATCACGTCAGAATCGGACCTGTTAGGGGTGACGAGGGGAAGAAATTTTTCAATTCAGCATTTCCTAAGAGAGAGTTACTGCTGACAGGCGAGGCGTTTCTTTTTATGGATATTGATGTATACGCCAAGGGTGAAGAGAATAATCCCAAAAAAAGCATGGAGCAAATTAGCGCGGCAATCATTGAAAACAAGCGCATTGCCTCAGCGTATCTTGAACTAATCAGGAGTTAAAGTATGGAAGAAAGCTATACGCGGTTTGGAAAGGAAAATCAAATTACTCCCGCCAGCTCAACTGGTGGTAGGTACACAGTTGAGCGCGGTGAAAATGGCGATCAAGGAGTACAGACTATCCCGAAAGAATTCATCGTCTCACCTCAAAGATACGACGAAATTTTCCTTGGATACGAAATTCCGACCACGCCGACCCACTCCATTGGTTTCACCCAGACCCAAACAAGGAAAATGGTCGCAGAACTTATGAGCGCTTTCACGCTCTGGGGTGGAAACGAAACCGGTGATTCACTACACGTCATTGCTGGAATACGAAAAACTCTTCAAAAGTACATTCGATACCTTCAAGGCAATGATGAAGCACGGATACTCGTCGGGATGTTGGAGTCAATTTTTAGCACAAATCAGTGGACGGAGCTCTCTCCTGATCAGGTGCAAACGATAGCCAGAGAGTTAAAGAGGTTTGAGGCGGGCACTATTGCTAATGAACAACTGGATACTTTCTCCAATCAATTGCATCGTGCAAGCATCGGAATTGTATGAGTAAAATAAAAGCAATTCCCCCCACTAAATTTTTAATTGAAACATCGCTTCAAATTGAGAGGGTGAAAAAAGGTGGGGACTATCTTCGCACAACACTCGGAAATAACACTGAGTGCTATTCTTCGTATTTTGTATTCTATGAGTATAAGCGTGGACTAATTAAATCTTTTATCGACATCTATTCCTTGATTGAAATAGAGCAGAATGTTTCAAGAGCATTTAATCTGTGGTCTGACAAATTTGCACCTCGTGAATTAAAGAATTTCATAATCTTACAATCAATCATTGCACAAAAATGTGACAGTATTATGACTGCCGATACTGCATCTGCCCTTAGACAGATTGAGTCGGCAATTCGTCGTGCGGTAGCAGACTTTAGTGTTGCAATAAATTACCTGACAGGAGATTTTGCTGGAAATGAACTGGTGAAGTTTCCAATCAGGAAAGCATCTGATTTTCCAGAATTTTTAGAATTATGTAAAAATAGTAAAATTATCCCGCTCATAAATTTTTGGGAAAAACACGCGGATGAGCTTGTGCAACTTACTTCGCTAAAAAAGCCCTACGAAAAAGATGTACGATGGGAGAAAATGTACGATAACCTTGAGGGAATCAGGGCGGGCACAGTAAGTGCAGATAAGTATCATGTCAACCGCTCGATTGGCGACGCTGTTATTAGTGCTGACACAACAAAAAAATTTACCCTCGCATCTCTGGATACTTTATTTGAAGTCCTCTGCGATTTACAGAACAAACCTCACCAAATTGTGAAGAAAACACATAGAAATGCTTAGATATGTGGGAAATGGGGAATATAAGTTCTGGAAATCACCCCTACAATACCCCCCTAGACTCGCGCAAGCCCCAAGGAGCATCACTTCACTTTGCACCTGTGTCATATACGACCCCCTATTTACGTATTTAAGCCATATTTTGATACAATACATATATGGATACTCCCAACCCTCCACAACCTCCTGAACTTGAAATAGAGCCCGCCGGCGAGGCTAATACTACTGTTTCCGCCACTCAGCCAATAAGTGACGCAGTTGAGCTATCACAGACAGAAGCCGTACAACCTCCGCCTGAGCCAATTCCAACCCCGGAAACGCCTCAAATTGAGCCAACTTCCGAGCTAATCCAAACCCCTCCCGAAACCCCAACGCCTCATCTACCGGTAGATGAGGCGTTGCCCGAAACTACACCCGAACCTACCCCGCAGGGCGCCAATCTAATCCACGCAGACGTGGTCGGTCAAGAAGCGCCAGCGGAGGCGACAAAGGTAGAGACTCCAACGCCGTTATCAGCCCCATCTCCTGACGTGAGTCCGTCCGAGGAGACACCTCCCCAAGCTGAGGAGTCACCTCGAACTCCACTAGAAACCCCAGCTCAACCTCAAGAAACTCCACAACCTGAGCAACCGCAAACTCCCCAAGCACAACAAGGAACGCCACAGCCAGAACCCGAGCCAACGCCAACTCCTGCTCTTCCTGCATCTCCTCCCGAATCCCTGCCCGCGCCAGCGACACCCATCCCAACCCCTCCCCAAAACATCCTCATGCTTTTGCTCACGAAAGCACATCTTGTCACACAACTCCGCAAACAAAAGAAACTCATAAAAGTCATGGGACTATTCGCAACCAAGAAAAGCATTACAAACGATGACGTCGAGAAACTCTTACATGTCTCGGATGCAACCGCACTCCGCTATCTCACGCAACTCAAAAAAGAAAACAAGATCATCCAAATCGGAAAAACCGGACAAGGCGTGTCGTACACGAAGTACTAATCTCTAAATAGATATATAATAAAAACATGAAGAAACTCATCGCATTAATCAGTACGCAGGGCAAGAGTAAGGAGCAAATCGTAAAAGAGACAGTAGGGGCATTTCAAAAGTACAGGTCGGTCGAGGAAAAAGTCCGCTCCACGGCGAAAGGGGGCTTGAAGTCCGGAGTTAAGGCAAAGAAGAGATAACGAGGGCGGGTTCTTCGACCACCACCCGTCCGATCTCGCGACAACCGTTCGCCGGAGCACAAACGTGGATTTCCGTCCTCGGGCATTTCCGCTAGGGCGATCCCTTTCTACATCGGGTGAGCGCCGCCCCGAACGGAGGCACCAATAACAGCAGCGAAAGCGACAAGAGAAACTCTGTGATGAAAACGGGGTGGGGGGTTGTGCGAGTGACTGCTTCCGAAGGTCCGAACAACGAAGGCAACGGCTCAAACTACGATGCACTCTTTGGTGCACTGAATACCCCAACAAGTAATACGAGGAAGAGTCCGACGCTGGGGGGAAGGGTCAGCCCTCCCCCCAACTAGAGGCGGAGCGTGACTCGCCGGTTCAGAGTCTTAAAAGTCCAACGCCTCATCTACCGGTAGATGAGGCGTTCAGCCTAGA
>Ga0209515_10010533_pt1 | contig 10268 bp, 15 predicted proteins | sample Subgroupgradi54m_FD_187454 | JGI IMG/M metagenome (GOLD analysis project Ga0209515, IMG submission 187454) | Subsurface groundwater microbial communities from S. Glens Falls, New York, USA - GMW60B uncontaminated upgradient, 5.4 m (SPAdes)... ...
TTGAGCTATCCCGGCTTTAACGGACGCTTTAATCAAGCGATAGCCAACCCCTCCGCCTGCTCAGGCGTACGATAGTGTAAGGACTGATGGATCCGTTGTCGATTGTAGAAGATCTCGATGTAATCGAATATTGCACCGCGGGCCTGTTCTCTGGATTCAAAGACACGACCCGTCGACAACTCGTTCTTTAACGTACTGAAGAAGCTTTCGGCGACGGCGTTATCGTAACAATCGCCTTTTCGGCTCATGCTGGGCGTCAGCCGATACCCGGAGAGTCGTTCGCGGTATTCGTCGCATGCGTAAATCGCTCCCCGGTCCGTGTGGTGGACTACCTCTTCTTCGGGTTGGCGGCGGATCAGGGCCATGTCCAACGCATCCAGCACCAAGCGCTTATCGATGCGATTCGACATCGACCACCCGATGACTTTGCGTGAATACAGATCCAGCAGGATGGCCAAGTAGAGCCATCCTGCGCGGGTCGCGATGAATGTAACGTCTCCCACCCACACCTGGTTCGGACGCGCCACCTGGAAGCAGCGGTTGAGCCGATTGGGCGCGATCCATCCGGTATGCGTGGAGCGGGTCGTGATCTTGAACCGCTTTCTGCGCCGAGCTTCAATCCCATTTGCCCGTCTAATCCGAGCGACTCTGTGCTTCCCGCAGACAAGGCCTTGGGCGTTGAGGCTCTTCCATGTCTTCAGAGAGCCGTACGCTTCTCTGGACTCTTGGTGGATGCGGCGGATTTCCAGGAGCAGACGTTGATCTGATGCCGCCCGGCGGCTGACGGGCCTGACCGCCCACGCGTAGTAGCCACTGGCGCTGACGTGAAGCACCCGGCACAACTGGCGGACCCCGTAGAGCTTGCGGGTTTTCTGCATGAATGCGTACTTCACTTGAGGTCCCTGGCAAAGTACGCCGCCGCTTTTTTTAAGATGTCCCGCTCTTCCTGCACCGCCTGGAGTTCGTGCCTTAACCGGCTCACTTCGCTCATACAGCTGACGCTGGGTCTACCGGGACCCTTGAAGGCCTCTGCCCCATGGCTGCTCAGCTGATCTCTCCAGCGGTACAGCAACGTTCGCTTGATCCCCAGCTGCATGGCAATCTGCGACGCAGGACTTCCACCGTCATTCAGCAATCGCACGGCTTCGAGCTTGAACTCTCTTGGATACTTTCCTCGTTTGTTCACCGGACACCTCCGTGTGTATGTTACCCTTGTTTCGGTGTCCGTTAAAGCCGGGATAGCTCAGTTCATCTCAAGGAAGTCAATGTCTACGGAAACCTTCGTACTAGTGATCGTGATGGCGTTGATCGTGGGGGCTTGGCCCTCCTGGCCGCACAGCCAATCATGGGGATATCGGCCGACGGGTGTGTTGACGGTTGTGCTGGTGCTCTTCCTGGTCTGGGCCATCGCCGGAGGACGACCGTTGTTTAGGAGAACCGTCGGCGAAGAGCTGAGATCCACGGGCCGTGCTGTGGCGGATTCGATCCGGCAGGCTGTGCGATAGGGAGTAGCGGTACCGGGTACCCAGGGGACAGGTGACGGCCTGGCCGGATTGGAGGAGCACCGATGACGAATAAGACGCCCGCATTCGAACTGGAGCTGACGCGCGTGATCAACGCGCCCCGCGCCCGCGTGTACGAGGCCTGGACGAAGGCCGAGCAGATGGCGCAGTGGTTCGCGCCCAAACCGTATACGCTGATCATCAATACCATCGATTTTCGCCCCGGCGGCCGGTTCAGCATGGCGATGCGCAGCCCGGATGGGAACGATTTCCCATTCACCGGGACCTATCGCGAGATCGTCCCGCCGGCCAAGCTCGTCTGGACGGGAGAGTTCTCAAGCGGTCCCGCCGACCAGATCTCCACGGTGGTGACCTTCGAGGAGCAGGGCCACACGACCACGGTCCATGCCCGCCAGACCTTCCATGTGATGACGCCCGAGATCGAGCGCGCCACCCAGGGCGCTCAGCAGGGGTGGACGATGACGCTCGACCAGTTGACAGCGTTCTGCGAGGGAGCGGATCGGCGATGAGTGTCTGTGGGTGAACGGTACCGGGTACGCGGGGGACAGGTGACTGAATTGATGAGCATCATAAGGAGGCACAGATGAGCGAGGAGCAGGACGTGGTGCAAGGGGAGACGAAGGAGCAGCGGTTTCAGCGGTTGGCGACGAAGAGGACCCAGGCGGCTTTGCAGAAGATCAGACTGCTCGGCAATCTCACCAGCTCGAGCTACAGCTACACGCCGGAGCAGGCCGCCAAGATCCTCGGCGCCTTGCGCGCGGCGGTTGGTGAGGTGGAGGCAAAGTTCAACCGGGTCCGCAATACCGGGGCCGCGGAGAGCTCGTTCACGCTGTAAGGGGTAACGGTACCAAGTCCCGAGGGGACAAGTCACGGGGTAGGAGGATGCCGATGAGTGTTTGTGTGATGGTGACATACGCCAAGGATGATGTGGACAAGGCGACGATTGGATTAACCTTGGCTCATGCGGCCTTGGAGGTCGGTGAGAAGGTCCGCGTGATCCTGGCGAGTGAAGGCGTCCGACTGGCGGTCCGGGGCTACGCGGACGACATGAACAACGGCGAGCCGTTCAAGCCGATGCCGGAGCTGCTGCGCGGGCTACTGGACCGGGGCGGGGAGCTCAATGTCTGCACCCCCTGCATGAAGAAGCGCGGCATCGCGGAGGCCAACTTGATCGTGCATGCCAACCGGCGCCTCATCGCCGGGTCCGATGTCATCCGCATCCTCCAAGAGACCGACCGCAGCATCCAGTTGTAGAAAAACGTGCCAGGGTAGTAGTTTACGCAAGGGGCTTGTTGTATACTCAGGAGTGTTATGGCTGCGAGAATCCACATCGACAAGCGAAAGATTGTCGATTTCTGTCAACAGCACCATATCCGAAGACTGGCTCTTTTCGGTTCCGTGCTTCGGGATGATTTCCGACCGGATAGCGATGTCGACGTGTTGGTGGAATTCGAGCCGGGACATGTCCCTGGATGGGAATTCTTCAGCTTTCAAGAAGAGCTTAGCCAACTTTTAGGCCGCAAGGTTGATCTCCACACGCCTGGGTTCCTCAGCCGGTATTTCCGAAACGAGGTGATGGCTTCCGCCGAGGTCCAGTATGACGCAGCATGATGATGCTTCCCGCGTGCATCATATGCTGGATGCCGCTCAGAAGGCTGTCGAGTTTACCAAAGGGAAAGATCGCAAGAGTTTAGATTCTGATGAACAGCTCACGCTTTCGCTGACGCGCCTCCTGGAAATTATCGGTGAAGCCGCGAAGAGTGTTTCATCAGATTTACAGAAGAAATATCCTGAGATTCCGTGGAGGGATATTGCGGGAACACGCGACCGTCTCATCCACGGCTATTTCGATGTGGATTATGATGTTGTCTGGGAAATCGTTTCGGTCGACCTTCCGGTACTCATCGCCCAGCTCAAGAAGCTTGTAGCGTAAGCTTCTCCACGTTGTAGGAACCCCCCTTGTCTCCCTTTCAGCCCGCCTGGTGGTGCCGTCATCGCCATGCCCAGACCATCTGGGGCGCGCTCCTGCGCCCGGTGGGGCCGGTCGCGCTCACCCGGCAGCGGTGGGAGACGCCGGACGGCGACTTCCTCGACCTGGACCGCGTGGCGGGAGCGCCGCGGACGCCGATCCTGATCGTCTGGCATGGGCTGGAGGGCTCCGCGCGCTCCAAGCCAGTGCTGGGGTTGTTGGCGGCCGCGCGTGGCCGGGGGTGGCGGGGGATCGGGGTGAATCTGCGCTCTTGCAGTGGGGAGCCCAACCGCCTGCGCCGCTCCTACCACGGTGGGGAGACGGCGGACGTCGCCTGGATCATCCAGCGGGTGATGGCGGAGGAGCCGGGCAGTCCGATCCTCTGCGCGGGGGTCTCGCTGGGGGGCAATCGCCTCCTGAAGTATCTCGGCGAACAGGGCGAGGCGCTCCCGGCGGCCGTGCGCGCCGCGGTGGCCATCTCGACCCCGTTTGAGCTCGCACAATCCGTTGGGGCGCTGGAGCGGGGGTTCAGCGGGTTCTACATGGGGCGGCTGGTGGGACGGCTCAAAGCGAGGACGCGGGCGACACTGGCACGGTCCCCGAACCTCGTGGACCCGCGCGCACTGGCGGCCGTCCGGACCCTGGCGGAGTTTGATGAGTTAGTGACGGCGCCGGTGCACGGGTTCCGGGACGCGGCCGACTACTGGCGCGCCTCGAGCTCGGCACAATTCCTGCCGAGGATCCGTCGGCCGACCCTGCTGATCAACGCCGAGGATGATCCCTTTCTGCCGGCGCAGGCCCTGCCGCGGGCGGCGGTGGCGGCGAACCGGTGGCTGACGGCGGAGTTCCCGGCGCGCGGCGGACACCTCGGATTTCTGACCGGCCCGTGGCCGGGGTGGCCGGCCTGCTGGGCGGACGAGCGCGCGATGGAATTTCTTGCCACCGCCATAAATTAATTCTTGCACATCATACGTTCATCAGGTATGATTAGCGTGCCATGATCTTAAGCTTCGGGGATGAGGCGACGGCGGATGTTTTTCATGGCGAGAACACCAAGGCCGCTCGGCGTATCTCCGTCTCGCTTTGGAAGATAGCGTCTCGTAAGCTAGACATGCTCAATGCGGCCCATGAATTGCAGGATTTGGTCGTACCGCCAGGGAACCATCTGGAAGCGCTGCATGGAACGTTGGTTGGAAAGCACAGTATTCGGATTAATGATCAGTTCCGAATTGTTTTTCGTTGGAAAGATGGGAACGCTCGTGAAGTACGAATTACCGATTACCATTGATGGGAGGTAGCAACATGATTCCCAAGCATCGCAAGCCGACGCATCCTGGAGAAATCCTGCTTCAGGAGTTTCTGGAGCCGATGCGCCTGAGCCAGGTGGCATTGGCGCACCGGATGGGGGTGCCGGTTCAGCGAGTCAACACACTGATCAACGGGAAGCGGGATATGACGGCGGAGACGGCGATTCTGTTGAGCCGGGTCCTTAAGACCAGCCCTGAATTCTGGATGAACCTGCAGGATGCCCGGGACCTGTACGAGGCCAAGGAACATTTAGCGGACGCCGCGTAAGCCGCTGATGTCGGCCGGGGCATTCGCGCGGGGAATCGAGCACTTCAACCGGCGAGAGTTCTTTGAGGCGCACGAGGTGTGGGAGACGCTCTGGCGCGCCACGCCCGGGCCGGAGCGGGAGCTCTATCATGGCTTGATTCAACTGGCGGTGACCTGCCTGCATCTGACCAAAGGCAACATCCCTGGCGCTCGTTACGAGATGGACCGGGCGCGCACGCACCTGGCCCCATTCCTGCCACGAGCCCAGGGGATTGACCTGGCAGAATTGCTGCAGCAGATCGAGAGTTGCCTGGCCCGGGGTTCGGTGCAGGATCTGCCGTTGGTCGTTCTTCGCCCTGAGAGAGGTGCCGCATGATTCGACGCGGTATTGAAATTGGCTGCCTCGCAATGAGTTTGTTGATGGTGGTGGCTTGTCGGGCGGGGTCGTCAACCTTGGCGCACCGGGTGGAGGCGGGCCGGGAAGTCGTCTGGCTCCTCGAGCGGCGCAGTCCCTCGGTCCGTGGCAGCACTTGGGTGGATGGGGTGATTGTCGCCCCGGCTGGCGCGGGATTGGCCGTGCATTCGATCCGGCGTCAGGATGGCGACCACCGGGTGATCGTCGGGTGGACGGGCACCTCTGGCCAGCCGATCGCCACGCTCAAGCCGCGGCTGGCGGAGCTCCGCCGGGCACAGATGATTCCGTATCCGATTCACATGCGGGGCCGCTGGTCCTCAGCCACTGTCTATGCCCCTCAGGGGGCGTACGTCGTGGCCTCCCCCACCGAGGGTGGGGCGATGGTGGAGGTCAAACTCCCCTGGGATCAGGTCAGGCCGACGCAGAACTTGGGTGAAATCACGGAGCCCCTGAAGCGCCGGTAAGAATCGCCGGCGGCGGTGGGGTTAGTTGAACAGCCCGCGGACGGCGGTGATCGCGAGATTCAGGAACGGTTCTTGATAGAGGCCGAGGAGCAGGATGCCGGCGGTGCAGCCATAGAGGGCGAGCCGGACCGGGCCGCTGACGCGAATCGGCGTGGCCTGCGCCGGCGGATCCACGAACATCCGCTTGACCAGCAGCAGATAGTAGTAGAGTGAGATCACAACCGCCGCTGCCCCGATCGCCGCCAGCCAGAGCAGCCCCTGATGTACCGCCGCCATCAGCAGCAGGAATTTCCCGACGAAGCCGGCCAGCGGCGGCACCCCCGCCAGTGACAGCAGCGCCACAAACATCGTGCCGGCCAGCACCGGGGCCCGCTGCGCCAGTCCCGCGTAGGCGGTCATCTCATCACTGCCGGTCGCATTGAACACTGTGACCACCACCAGGAAGGCCGCCAGGTTGGTGAATAGGTAGCCCATCAGATAATAGGTGACGGCGCTGGCCCCCAGCCCGGTGGCCGCGGCGATGCCGATCAGCAGATAGCCGGCGTGGCCGATCGAGGAGTAGGCCAGGAACCGCTTGATGTTCGTCTGCGGGATCGCAACGAGATTCCCGTAGAGGATTGTGATCCCTGCCAGCACGGCGACGAGCGTGGTCCAGATGGCATGCGCCGGCAGGAACACCCCCATGACGACCCGCAGGAGCACAACGAATCCCGCCGCCTTCGAGCCGACCGAGAGGAACGCGGTCACTGGGGTTGGCGCCCCCTCATAGACGTCCGGGGCCCAGGCGTGGAACGGCACCGCCGCCACCTTGAACCCGATCGCCGCCAGGATCAGCAGGAAGCCGAGCAGGAGTCCCGAGGAGAGTCCCGGCTGCCGCGCGATCGCCGCGTGGATCACCGCAAAGTTCGTGCTCCCCGTGTAGCCGTAGAGCCAGCTCACCCCGTAGAGGAAGAGCCCCGTCGAGATCGCCCCGAGAATCAGGTATTTCATGCCGGCCTCGATGGACTTCGCGTCCCGCCGGAGATAGGCGGTCATCACGTAGAAGGAGAGCGTGATGATCTCCAGCGCGATGAAGAGCAGCAGGAAATCCCCCGCCGAGGCGAGGGTCATCATCCCGAAGGTGGCGGTCAGGATCAACAGGTACAGCTCGCCGACCCCCCGCTCCACATGCCGCTCAAACTCATGCGTCATCAGGATGACCAGCGCGGCGGCGAGGGCGAAAAAGATCTTGAAGGTGCGGGCCAGCGGATCGAGTAGGTACATCCCGCCGGCGGCCGTGGTCGAGGTGGCAAAGTGGCGCAGGCAGAGCGGGACCACCGGCAGCAGGCCCACCAGTGCCATCCAACCGGCGCGCGACCGCTCGCGGACCGGCGAGATCACGTCGTAGATGAGCACCGCGGCCAGCACCACCGCCAGCCAGAGCTCTACGGCCATCGGGGCCAGCGCGCTCATCGGAGCGAGGCCTCCCGCCACCCGTGGGCGCTGGGCGCTGGCCAGAGGGCCGTACCGGCGCTCGATTCAGCGCCGGGTGCCGCCCGGTGCGCGTAGGCCTGCGTGGCGTTGAGCCGATTGATCAGGGCCTGGCTGCTGACGTTGATCGTGGCGATGAGCGGCGACGGCCAGCAGCCGACGGCCAGCAGCACCAGGATCAAGAAGACGTAGGGCAGGCGTTGGAACACCGTCGTCGCATCCCGTAGCGCCGTCCAGCGGGGGTTCAGCGGACCGAACCAGGCGGTGCGGACCGCCCGCAGCATGTAGAACGCCGTGATCACGATCCCGAGCACCGCGAGGATCGCCTGCCAGCGGTACGGCTCCCACGCCCCGACGATCACCAGCAACTCCGCGACAAAGTTTGCGAATCCCGGCAAGCCCGCCGAGGCCATCGCCGCGATCACGAAGCAGGTCCCGACGAACGGCAGCTGCTTCGCCAGCCCGCCCCACTCCGAGAGAATGCGCGTGTGAGTCTGGTCGTAGACATGGCCGATCAGGGCGAAGGCGAGGGCCGTCATCACCCCGTGCGCGAACATCAGCAGCACGGCGCCGTTCAACCCGACGGGCGTGAGCGAGGCGATCCCCAGCAGCACGTACCCCATGTGACTGGAGGAGGAGTAGCCCACGAGGAATTTCGCATCTCGCTGAGCCAGCGCCACAAACCCTCCGTAGAGAATATTCATCATGCAGAGGACCGAGACGAGCGGCAGCCAGACGTAGGCCCCCTGCGGCAGCAGCCCCAGCCCGAGCCGGATGATCGCGTAGGAGCCGAGCTTCATCAGCACGCCGGCGTGGAGCATGCTCACCGCCGACGGGGCCGCGGCGTGGCCGATCGGGGACCAGCTATGGAACGGCCAGAGCGGGGCGATGACGCCGAAGCCGATCAGCAGGAACGGGAAGAGCCATTGCTGGGTGGCGAGCGGCAGCGGGCGCTGAGCGAGTGCGCGCTCGATCGTCACGAGGTCGAAGGTGTGCAGATCCGTCACGAAGTAGAGACTGAGCAGCCCCAGGAGCGCGAGCACCGCCCCGGCCGTCAGGTAGAGCGTCAGCTTCATCGTCGCGTAGTCTTTGATCTCTTTGCTCCCCCAAATCCCAATCAAGGGGAACATCGGGATCACCGCCATCTCGTAGAAGAAGTAGAAGAAGAACAGGTCGAGCGAGATGAAGACGCCGAATACGCCGGCGATCAACAGCAGGTAGAACAGATAGTATTCCTTGACGCGCTCCTTGATGGCGTAGGAGACGAGGGTGCCGGCGAAGGCGCAGATCGCGTGCAGCAGAACGAGGACGACGCTGATCCCGTCCACGCCGACGTGGAATGAGACGCCGAGGGAGGAGATCCAGGGGATCTGCAGGGCCGCCTGATAGCCGCCGAGCACGCGATCGTAATGGACGATGAGGGAGAGGGCGGCGGCGAGCGTCGTGGTCGTTGCTGTGACGGCGATGCGGCGCACCCACTGGGGCTGTGTTGCCGGGGTGCAGAGGATCGCGATCGCACCGGCCAGCGGGGCCAGGATGAGGAGCGCGGTGATCACGGGTGCGGCGTCCCCATGAGCAGGGCCAGGATCAGGATCACCCCGCCGAAGAGGAACATCGCGTAGGTTTGGACGCGCCCGGTCTGGACGAGCCGCAGGGCGTAGCCGGTGGCGCGCGTCGTGACCGCAGTCCCATTCACGCAGAGCCCAATAATGATATATCGCTCAAAGAGATTGCAGAGAATTGCCAGCCGTTCCTGAACGTTGCGGATCAGCCAGCGGTAGAGCTCGTCCACGTAATATTTATTCGTGAGCAATTGGTAGAGCCAGCGCCACCGATACTGGAGTTCGATCGGGATCGTGGACTGCGCGCCGTAGAGCCACCAGGCGGCGGCAAGCCCGGTGAGCGCGCAGAGGGTCGAGACGATCGCGATCGGGATGCTGAAGGCCGCGTGGGTTTGCGCCGGATGGTGCACGAAGGCTGGGATGCCGATGAACCCACCGATCACGGTGAGGATCGCGAGGAACACCAGCGGCAGGGTCATACTACGTGGCGCCTCATGGGCCTCGTGGTGCCCGCGTGGCCGCCCGAAGAGCACCGCCAGGCAGAGCCGCCCCATGTAGAACGCGGTCAGCACCGCGGTGATCGAGCCGAGCCCCCAGAGCACCTTATCTTGCTGAAAGGCCAGTGCCAGGATCTCATCCTTGCTCCAGAATCCGCTGAGCGGCCAGATGCCACAGAGGGCGAGGGTCGCGAGCAGGAAGGTCCAGGCGGTCACCGGCATCCTCTTGATCAGGCCGCCCATCTCCCAGATGTCGTTCGTGTGGAGCGCATGGATCATGCAGCCGGCCCCGAGGAAGAGGAGGGCTTTGAAGAAGGCGTGTGTCGTCAGGTGGTACATCCCGGCCGTGTAGCCGCCGAGCCCGATCGCCATCACCATGTAGCCGAGCTGGCTCAGCGTCGAGTAGGCGAGGATCCGTTTCACATCGTTCTGCACGGTGGCGATGCTGGCGGCGAAGATCGCAGTGAAGCCCCCGACGTAGGCGATGAGCGTGAGTACCTGCGGCAGTTCCGCGTAGAGGAAGAAACAGCGGGCGAGCAGGTAAACGCCCGCCGCCACCATCGTCGCCGCGTGGATCAGGGCGCTGACCGGCGTCGGGCCCTCCATCGCATCGGGCAGCCAGACGTGGAGCGGGAACTGCGCCGATTTACCGAGGACGCCGCAGAACAGCAGCGCCCCGGCCAGCCCCAGCGCCGCCGGGCTGATCGCGTGCGTGGCGACGAGCCCATGTAGCCGCTCCGCCAGTTCCGTGAAGGCAAAGGTCCGCTCCTGCCCCCCCGCGCCCGAGAGGGCCCAGAGCCAGAGGATCCCGAGC
>Ga0209515_10010534_pt1 | contig 10268 bp, 7 predicted proteins | sample Subgroupgradi54m_FD_187454 | JGI IMG/M metagenome (GOLD analysis project Ga0209515, IMG submission 187454) | Subsurface groundwater microbial communities from S. Glens Falls, New York, USA - GMW60B uncontaminated upgradient, 5.4 m (SPAdes)... ...
AAATTTCTATCTCTATGAGCATCGATCGCACGTGCCGCAGGGAAGATGACGCCCTGTGTCGTGTTTGGGTGCGGGGCGCAAGCGCGCTATGTGATCGACAACCTCTCCTCGCAGAGCCAGGCGGTCCCCCACGGGTTGGTGGACGTCGAGGGGACCACGCACATCGGCACGAGCATCAACGGGGTGCTGGTGCGCTGGGGCTATGAGCAGGCGTTGCGCGAACTGGATCCCGCAGCGTATCGCGTGATTGTCGCGCACGGAAAGAACGCCCTGAAGATGCGCATCGTCACAGCCCTGGAGCAGCGGCGATTTCGATTTCTCAATGCGATCCATCACCACGCGATCATTTCCCCAACGGCGCAGATCGGGGAGGGCTGTATTGTCAATGCGGAAGCGGTTGTGCTTCCCAACGCCGCGTTGGAACGACATGTCATCGTGCATTCCGGCGCCGTCATCGAACACGACTGTGTGATTGGGGAGGGGGCCAACATCGGGCCGGGGGTCCAGCTGGCGGGACGCGTCCACGTGGGGCAGGCAGCCTACCTCTATACGGGCAGTTGCGTGATTCCCGACGTCACGATCGGTGCGCGCGCGGTCGTCGGCGCCGGCGCGGTCGTCCTGCATGACGTCCCCGATGACGCGCGAGTCGCGGGCAACCCGGCCAGGCCCATCGGCGATGGCTGAGACGCAGGCCCCTGTGCGCGTTCCTTTCATGCGGACGGACCGCCAGTTCGCGGCCATCCGCGACGCGGCCACGGCGGCGATGCTGTCGGTGCTGGAGAGCGGCCGCGCCCTCCAAGGGCCGGCGACCGAGCGCCTCGAGGCCCGGCTGGCCCGGATGCATAACCTGAAGCACGCCGTCGCGGTGAACAGCGGGACCGATGCGCTCATTTTCGCGCTCGTCGGCCTGGATCTTCCCGAGGGCAGCCCGGTGGCCGTGCCGGCGTTGAGCTTCATCGCCTCGGCCAGCGCGATCCTCCACGTCCGCTGCCGGCCGGTGTTCCTCGACGTCGACCCAGAGACGATGCTGATGGATGCGGGTGCCGTACTAGACCTCATCGACCGACGCGCCGTTCGGGCGATTGTGGCCGTCCACCTCTATGGACAGATGCTGGATCTTGAAGAGATCGGCCGTCGCGCCCGCGAGCGTGGGATCGCCGTCATCGAAGACGCCGCCCAGGCGTTGGGCTCGAGCTGCCGGGGGCGGCCGCCCGGCGCGCACAGCGACGCGACGTGCCTGAGCTTCGATCCCACGAAGGTCATCGGGGCGTGCGGATCAGGAGGCGCCCTCCTCACGAACGACCCGCGGATTGCGGAGAGCGCGCGGCTGTTGCGGTATCACGGCCATGCCGGCAACCGGGTCTACACCCGCGTCGGATTCAACAGTCAGATGGACGAAATCCAAGCCGCGCTCATCGACGTGAAGTTAGATCATCTGGAGGAGTGGCAGGCGGCGCGCGCGGCGATTGCCGCGCGGTTCCAGGAGGCATTCACGGGGCACGAGCATGTGCGCGGCCTGAGGATCCTGCCGGATCGGGTGCACAACTTCCACAAGTTCGTCGTAGCCACCCCAGACCGGGACGGTCTCCAACGCCACCTCGCCTCCCAGGGGATCCAGACCTCGATCCACTACGCCGTGCCGCTGCACCAACAGCCATGCTGCGCGGCGACCGGCAACCAGCCGGCGCTGCCGCATGTCGAGGCGGCGGCACAGACGATCTTGTCGCTTCCTATGTACGCCGAGCTCACTCGGGATGAGGTCGACCATATCGTGGGGACGATCCTCGACTTTAGCCGCGCCGCCCCGCTCACCGCGCGCGCCGGTAGCGCGGATTGATCCAGGCAGCTCCACACATGTCTGAGCGATCACGCATCATCTACGTCACGGAGTACTATCCGCCGTTCGGCGCGGGCGGGGCCGAGCGGACCGCCTCGCTGCACGCCCGGCTCCTCGTGCGCAGCGGCCAGCCGGTCACGGTCGTCACCCCAAACTACGGCGCCACACCCCGGGAGCTTGTGGATGGGGTCGACGTCATTCGATTTCCATTCACGCGGCTCTCGGGGCAGGGCCGGCAGGTCAGTCCATTCCGGTTCTTTGCTCCCGGCTATCATCGGGAGTTGGCGGGGCAGGTCCTCCGCGCCGTCGGGGATCGTCCGGTGCGATGCCTGCACGCCCAAAACACGCACTCGACGATCGGCACCGATCTCGCGGCGCAACACCTCTCAGTGCCGCTCGTCACGCATATCCGGGACACGGCGGGCATCTGCGGGTTAGGGGCGCTGTGCTTGATGGAGCCCGGCATCGACGCGCCGCCATCGAGGTGTGGGATCCGCCAGCACGCCGTCTGCCACGTGACCCGCTACCTGCCGAACTACCAGCGCGGCGCTGGCATGAAGGGGTATGGCGTGGGGACGGCCTACACGGCGGCGGCCTACCTCGATTTCCTTCGGCGGCGACGGGTCTACCGTCGCGCGGCGAGGATTGCGTTCGCATCCGAGGGACTGCGACAGGTGTACCGTCATGTGCGAGACTTCCAGGATGAGTCCACGCATCGCGTCGTCCACGCGCCGGTCATCGAGGACGATCAGCCGGGGGCCGTTCCAAACGGGCTGCCGCCGGCTGTGGACGCCGCGAAGCGCTCCGGCGCGCCGCTCCTCCTCTACGTCGGAAAGGTGTCGCGGGGGAAGGGAGCCGAGGTGCTGGCCGCGGTTCAACAGCGGCTCCGGGCGCGCCTGCCGGCGGTCCGGCTGGTGATTGCCGGCCACATGGATCACGCGCGATGGGGCTTCGATTCAGAGACCACCGTGTCGTTGGGGTTCGTGGACGGGCCGACCTTGAGGGGGCTGTATGCGGCGTGCGACGTCGTCGTGTTGCCCTCGATCTGGCCCGAGCCGCTCGGGTGGGCGACGCTCGAGGCGGGGCGGCACGCCAAACCCATCGTCGCCATGCGGGTCGGCGGCATTCCCGAGGGCGTGGTCGACGGAGAAACTGGGATTCTGGTCGACAAACTGGATGTACACGGGATGTGCGAGGCGCTGGAGGCGCTGCTGCGCGATCCCTCGCGCCGGCACGCCATGGGCCAGCGCGCCCGGCAGTTCGTCCTCGAGCGGTTCGGGGAAGCGGCCGTGCAGCGCGAGCTCGACGCGCTCTACGAGGGACTGTGACGGATGCTGTGGTGGCTCCTGATCGCCAGCGTTGTTGTCCGGGTGGTCGGCATCACCTACGGTCTCCCGCTCGACCTCGTCGCGGACGAATCGTCGCTCATCTTCGGAGCGGCCGCCATGCTCCAACTGAAGACGCTCATCCCGGCCTCGAATCCCGAGGGATTCGCCCACCTCCACTACCCGCCGCTCATTCCATACCTGAACCTCCTCGTGTTCGTGCCGGTCTTGGCCCTCCGCTACCTGGCAGGCGGCTTCTCGTCGATCGCGGCGTTTAAGGAATACCTCGTCGCCCATCCGGAAGTCTACTGGGTTCCGGCCCGCCTCCTCCAGGTGGCATTCGGGACGGCGACGGTGTGGCTGGTCGCCAAGATCGGGCAGCTCCTGGCCGGCAGGCGCGCGGGACTCCTCGCCGCCGCGTTCCTCGCGTTCAGCTTCAACCACGTTGTGCTCTCCCATCTGGCTCGGCAGTGGATCCTCCTGGTCTTCTTCATGACGCTCATCGTCTACCTCGGGTTGGCGGGGCCGCTCCGGATGTCGCGGATGGCGCTCTTGGGCGCCCTCTGCGGCCTCGCGTTCGGGGGGAACGTCGTCGGGCTGCTCTGCTGGCCGCTGGTCCTGGGCCTCTTCGCCTACCGCCATCGACGCGAGGGGTTGCGGCTCGCGCTCGATCGGCGCCTGTGGGTCTCAGCGGTGACGGCGCTGGCGGTCGCGGCGGGTTTCATCGCGCTCCACTGGCCATACTTCGCCTGGCTCTTCACGCAGGGGATGGGCTCCAACGTGACGTGGATGGTGCCGAAGAGCTTGGGCGGCTACGGCGTTGCCTTCATGTTCGCGGCGAAGGTGCTGCTGAACCAAGAGACGATGCCGGTGCTCTTCGGGATCCTGGGGTCGGTCGTCCTCATGGCTCGACGGGCCTACGCGCCGGTGATCGGCGCGCTGGCGTGGACGGTCGCCTACGTGACGTTCCTCTATACTTCCGCGTACATGGCCTCACGTTTCCTTGTTCCCCTCGTCCCGCCGCTGTGTCTCTTCGCCGGGTTCGGCCTCGACTGGCTGGTCGGCCGCCTCCAGCCGGCGCGACCGTCGCTCGCCCGCGCCCTGGTGGGGGGCGTGTTGCTGGTTAGCCTCGTCCCCGTCGTGCGCGTGGACTGGCTCCTGAGCCAGCCGGATACCCGGCTGCTCGCCAAGGCGTGGGTCGAGGAACATGCGGACGGGACGGTACTGCTTTTCAACTCAGGGACCTCCGGGGTGCACGTGCAGAGAACCCGCGACGCCTTGGTGGCGCAGGAGCGGTATGGGACACTGGGCCTCGGGGAAGCGGCGCGGTTGGAACGGCTGATAGCTGGGCGCATCCCTGATCGCGGGCTCTTCGCAGTCAACATCCAGGGCTGGGATCCGCACCACCAGACCCTGGAGACCGTGCGAGAATTCCTGGCGAGGTACGGCCGCCCTGACCAGCCGGTCTACTTTGTCGCGACCTACACGACGCCTGATCGGTTGACCGAGCTCGATCGAGCGCTCATGCGGCAAGGACGGCTGGTCAAGCGCTTTGACAACGGCTTTGGCCCGGTGGCCATCGGGTACGATTCCACGGAGCCGGTCACGGTGTTGTTCCGGCTGGCTCGCCTGGGGACGGTGGTGGATATCTATCAGCTCCACGACACCCCGCACGCTGTGGCCAAAGGCGGGAACGGAGGGATCCCATGACCCCACGCGTGAGGGGAGGAGGGCCAGGGGCTCAACGGCTTCTTCGCATGCTCAACCCTCTTGAGTGGCTGGCGCTCGCGGTCACGATCCTCTTGCACTTCACGAATCTTGGGACCATCGAGTACTTCGGGGAGGACGAGCCGTGGGTGGAGTTTATCTCGGCGACGTTTGCCCATCACCTGTCGACGGGGAGCTGGAAGTCAGCCCTCGAAGTCCTCGTCAGCGGGTGGCATCCGCCCGTCCGCTACCTGGTGAGTGCGCTCGGGGTTGCCTTGTTTGGTCCGTCCGAGTTCGGGACGAGGTTCTTCCACGCCTGCTCGGGCATCGCGATCTTCTTCGCGCTCCGGAGACTCATGAGCCCCGCGTGGGGGCGCGCCCGTGAGGCAACGCTCCTCCTCTACGCGGTGACAGGGCCTGCTGTTCTCAACCGGCTGAACCACGGCCACGGGATGTTCATCGCGCTTGTCTTGTGGGCCTTCGTGTGGCTCGAGGCTGGCGAGCAGCGGCGCAGCCTCCGTGACCTCGTGGGCGGCCTTGGATTGCTGGTGGTCGCGTTCTTCACGTCGTACGAGGGCATCCTCTTCTACCCCTATGCGTGCTGGCGTCTCTGGAAGATCCGGCGGGAGTTACCGCTGCGTTGGCTCGTGCTCACCGGTGGGATTCTCCTACTGCCCCTCGGCGCCGTCGCCGGCATCTTTGCCGTCAGAGGGCTCGATGCAAAGGGGATGGGTCTGGGGCAGCTGACCATGCGCGGCGGCACCGTCCTCACGCGGGGGGTGGTCTGGAATGTGCCGCAGAAGTTCGAGTTATACATCTCCGCGATGAGCCCCTTCTACGTTGCGATGGTGTTGATCGCCGCCATCCTCGCATGGCAATGGATGCGGCGGCGGATCGCCGCGGTGCCGGAGTCGATCGTCCGCCTCATGCTGTTCTACGCTTTCCACATCATCGCGTGGCTGGTGGTCTTCCCGGGCCCTATGTCGCACACCCTCTGGGATTATCCGGTGTGGACCGCCTTCGCCGGGTGGGCCTGGGGGATCTGGTGGCAACGGCAGCGGTGGGTCGCGCCCGCTTTCGCCGCCACGGCGCTCGCCATGGGGGTGTTGACCTTCGAAGGGTTCAACCGCATCGGAGATTTCACGCGCAAGGTGAACCGCTTCTACGCCACCATGAACGTGCCCGCTTGCCCCTCGAGCGAGCGATGGGGCAAGCGGGCGCTGGCCGCCAGGCTGAACGACCGGTTCGGCTCGGGTGAGACCGCGGTCACGGATTTCGGATCGGGGTTCCTCATCGCCTACCTGCGGCGCCCGGTTCGGGGCGACTACCAGCAGGTCTTGGCCGACGCTAGAGCCGGCCGGATCCCAACCGATTCCACCATCAAGGCGATGGTTCTCCATTCCTTCGGGAAGGATTTTGAGTCCGTCAAAGCCTCATTCCCGTTCGCTCGGACGGTCCTTCCCGCTCTGGGTCTGGATGGACCGAGCTTCCTGGTCGTGTGGTTCGATTTCCCGGGTGATCGTGTGATGCCGCTCGAGGCCATCCCGGCGACCCGGCTGGCCGCCGACGCACAGCCCTAGCCCTATGGTCTTGCGATTTCTCCGCACCGTCTCCATTCTGATGGCGGCCAGCCTCATCATCGCGGGACTGGCGGACCGGGCTCGCCCGGCGGCGCTCCCACAGTGGTTGCTGGTGGGCTACCTGGGCATTCTCTGCGGCAGCGGCTGGCTCGCGCTCTGGAGCCTGCGCGATCCTCGGCACGCCAGAGCGGCGGCGACCGCGTTCGCCACGTGGCGGGCGCACCAGCCGTGGGTCTCGTGGGCCGCCCTGGGGTTCCTGTGCGGCGGTTTGGGGACCGCCGGCATCCTCCTGCCACGCCTGATGCCCGGCGCGGCGTGGACGGTGCGCTTGTCGCTTGCCGGAGTCACCGTGCTCGTCGTGATGCTCTTGGTGTTTGCTGGGCTCGAGGCAAAGCCGTTCCGTGCCCGGGTGCGGCGGCTGGGCTTCGATGCGTTGATCCTGGCCGCCGTGATGCTGGCCGTCGAGGGGATCCTTCGGGCGGCGCTCTTCCGGCAGGACAATATCCTCCGCTCGAAGGACGGGATCTACTACGTCGGGAGCGAGCCGCTCGTCAGCGCTGGGCCGTTCGGCGATCTCCCGCCCGGGGAGAGCGTCTGGCTGATCTCCGACCTGCGCCCCTATACGGTGGTGGTCAACCGCCAGGGGCTCCGACACATCGAGGACGTCGATCCGGACGCCATCCGGATCCTCGCGGTGGGCGACTCCTTCACCTTTGGGCCCTACGTGGCCAACGAGGACACCTGGCCTGTGCAGCTGGAGAGCGAATTGAGAAACGCGTATCCGACAACGCCCATCCAGGTCTTCAACGCTGGAGTTGCAGGGTATGGGATCGTCCAAGAGCTCAGCTATCTGAAAGAGAAGGGTCTCGCCCTGAAGCCTGACCTCGTCATCCTCGCCTTCTACCCGAACGATATCCGTGACATGCAGCTGGAGCGGCAGCAACTCTTCCAACGTCCCACAAGAAAGTCATGGGATGCGCTGGCCTGGTTGACGCGAAACACCGTCCTGTTCCACACAGTCCGCTCGGCGGTGGTCAAAGGGATGCTTGCTCGAACCAAGCAGAAGGCCATCGCGGTGCGTGACGCGACCCCCGTCGAGGCCCAGAGAGCAGCGTACGACGCAGGATACCGAGCGCAGTTTGCCGAGATGGCAGCTCTCCTCAAGCGGGCCAACATCCCATTCGGCGTGGTGGCGTTCCCCCAGGCGGACCAAGTGCCCGTGGGTCAATGTCCCAACACTGAGGGGCGATTCATGAAAGAGCTTGCCGAGGCGCATAACGTGCCATTCCTGGATCTGCTGGGGGCGTTTCGCCAATACCGCCTCGATGAGCTCTATTTGTTCCGCTACGATCGGAGACTTCCGCTCACGTCAGAGGGCTGTTTTGCGGAGCGTGAGCGATACCAGGGGAACGGGCACCCGGCTCGATTTGGGTACCAGGTAGCCGCCCGAGCGATCGAGCCGTGGCTGATCTCACTGGGGGTGATTCCTGTCCGCGATGAGCGCGCTCGCTGATCGACCGGTCGAAATTTGTGGCGACGTCCCGTTGTCGTATCGGGAGCGGTGGCGATACCTCGCCTACGGCCTCCTCATCCGTAAACCAGCGGAGGCGGCGTGATAGCCCTCCTCCGGGCGGTGTGGGCTGGCTTGCCGGAGCCTCTGAAACGCCCAGTGCGGAGGGTGCGTGAGGGCGCCAAGGCGCTGCCAGGCACGGTCGCCGTCCTTCGTTCGAGTCGGCCGAAACCCGGCGAGATCCGCGTCTTTTACGGCGCGCCGCGCATCCCGCGGCTTCACGAGACGAGCCATGGTGGTATCGTGAAAGTCCAGTACATGCAGACACGCTTCCCCAACTCCCCCGACCAGTTCAATATCCTCTACCTGGTCAGCAGCCGGCTCCCTGGGGGTGCGGTGCAGATGGCGCGCCTCGCCGCGCGCCGCGGGGTCCGCATCGTCTGGAATCAAAACGGGGTTGCCTATCCGGCCTGGCATGGCGCGGGGTGGGAGCGCGTCAACGCCCCGCTGGCGGCACTCGTGCGCGCCGCCCACCACGTGTTTTACCAAAGCGAGTTTTGCAAGCTGAGCGCCGACCGGTACCTGGGAGCACGCCAAGGGCGCTGGGAGATTCTCCACAACCCCGTGGATCCCCAGCTCTTCACCCCGGCCACTGCCGACCCGAAACCCGGGGGACTCGTGATGCTCTTGGGCGGGACGCAGACAGAGTGGTATCGCCTCAAGACGGCCCTCGAAGTCTTGGCGTACGTGCGACGTGCCCGTCCGGAAGCAGAACTGTTAGTGACCGGCCGCCTCTGTTGGATTCCGGATGAACAGCAGGCGCTGCGCATTGCCAAGCAGCGCGCTAAACAGCTCCAGGTCGAAGACCGGGTGACGTTCTTGGGCTCCTACAGCCAAGTCGACGCCCCCTCCATTTTTCAGAGCGCGCACCTCTTGCTCCACACGCAGTACAACGATTCCTGTCCAGGAGTGGTGCTGGAGGCGATGGCGTGCGGCCTTCCTGTTGTGTACTCCGATAGCGGTGGGGTACGAGAGCTGGTGGGAGAGGAGGCGGGGATCGGGGTGCCGGTGGAGTTGAGTTGGGAGCGGGTGACTCTTCCGGATCCGGTGGTGATGGCGAACGCGGTCTTGGAGGCGGGGGAACGGCTAGAAGCATTCGCCCAGGCGGCTCGTCAACGTGCCACGGAGCAATTTGACCTTCAACGTTGGCTCAGGCGCCATCAGGAAGTCTTCGAGGGGTTGTGTCGATGACACGCGGTCGTGGAACCGAACCCCATTGGGCCGCTGGCGCCACCGGGGCAGCGATCGGGCTCTTGGCCGTTGGGGCCGCAGGCTTGCTCGGCGCATCCTGCCTTCCGTTTGATGTGGTCAGGTCATGGCTCGATGCCTGGACGGCCGACGGTCACGCCGATCTGTTCACCAAGGAACTGTTCGACCGCATCGTGATCAAGGCCAGGTTGGGCAGCGGCGCGCTCGCCCTGGTGTGCGCGCTCGGGTACGTGGCGAGGCGACCCATCGCGCGGTACCTCGACCAGCTCGTCTCCGACGCCGTCACGGCGATCGCCGCGGCGCGCCGCCTGGGCGACACCATCCGTCGCGAGCCACCCAGCCACTGGTGGACCTTGAGCATCATCGTGCTCGTTGCGATCGGGACGCGGCTGTGCTTCCTCTCACAGCCGATGCGGTACGACGAGGCCTTCACGTTCATGCAGTACGTCTCCAAGCCGCTCGTGGTTGGACTGTCGCGCTATTTCCCAAACAACCACCTCTTCCACACATTCCTCGCGCACCTCACCGCGGGCTTCTTCGGGACCGCGCCCTGGGCGATTCGGCTGCCCGCGTTCCTGGCGGGCGTCTTGCTCGTCCCGGCCGCGTACGTCGTTGCGCGGCAACACTACGGCCGGCACGCTGCGCTGGTGGCCGCCGGGCTCGTCGCCGCCTCATCGCCGCTCGTCGGATTTTCGACCGTGGCCCGCGGCTACACGCTCATGTTGCTGTGCTTCTTGACGATCGCGGCTCTCGCGCCGTCCCTCCTGCGGCAGCGGAATCGGGCCGCCTGGGCGCTGTTCGCGCTCGTCTCTGCGCTTGGCTTCTACACGGTGCCCCTCATGCTCTATCCGTTCGGGGTCGTGGTGGTCTGGCTCATTCTCTCCGTGGCAGCGGGAGAGAGCCCGCTGCCACGCCAGCGCCGGGCCGTCGAACGCGCGTCCTGGGGGAAGCAACACGTGGGTTCGGATGAGCTGAAACATGACATCGTAAGGCGCGAACTTCAGGCCGAAGACGCGGAACTCATGCGCGTCGCTGGAGCC
>Ga0209515_10010538_pt1 | contig 10266 bp, 9 predicted proteins | sample Subgroupgradi54m_FD_187454 | JGI IMG/M metagenome (GOLD analysis project Ga0209515, IMG submission 187454) | Subsurface groundwater microbial communities from S. Glens Falls, New York, USA - GMW60B uncontaminated upgradient, 5.4 m (SPAdes)... ...
GGGGGGGAGCCGACGAGCGGGTTCCGGTTGCTGCGCAGCATGAAGAACCGCTTCGGCGCCACGTTCGAGCTCGGCGTGTTCCACATGATGGCGGAGGGGCTCGTGGAGGTGAACAATCCCTCGGAGCTGTTCCTCAGCGAGCGCACCGAGCAAGCGCCGGGCTGCATGGTCACCGTCAGCCAGGAAGGCAACCGGCCGATGCTCGTGGAGATCCAGGCGCTCACGAGCCCGTGCGGCGTGGGATTTCCGCGACGGCGCACGACGGGCGTCGACGCGAACCGCATGAGCATGCTGCTCGCGGTCCTCGAGCGGCGGGTGGGGCTGCGGGCGCTCGCGCAGCAGGATGTGTTCGTCTCGTCGCTGGGCGGGTTGCGCGTCACGGAGCCGGCGTGTGACTTGGCGATCTCGCTGGCGATCGCATCGAGCATGAAAGACAAAGCCTCGCTGAAGGGCGATGTGGCCATCGGCGAAGTCGGCCTCACCGGCGAGGTGCGCTCGGTCGTGAACCTGGCGCAGCGGCTGCACGAGGCCAAGCGCGTCGGGTTCCAGCGCGCGTTCGTCGCGGCGAACTCGAGGTCGGCGACGGTCGAAGGGTTGGAGATCGTCGGCGTGCGGACGGTGCGCGAAGCGGTCGCCCGCGCGCTGGAGTAGGAGATTGATGCAGGCAACGTTGCGGCCCATCGGCCGGGAGCTGGACGCGTAATGGATCTGCGGATTATCCGGTTGGGTTTCATCATTATCGGGGCATTGCTCGGCATCCAGTTCATGGCTGTGGATGCGTCCGTCCCGTGGTGGATCCGCGGCCTCGTCGGCGGCATGATCGGCTCGGTCGTCGTCGTGATCGAGGCGATGCTGCATCGCGTGGGCCGCGTGTCGGTCCGCGGTTTCTCGGCGGCCGTATTCGGCATGCTCTTCGGCCTCATCATGGCCAAGCTCGTCTCCGATGCCATCGAGCTCGCCGGCCTGGACCTGATGACGATGAGCACCGTCAGGCTGGCCCTCACGTGGGTGTTCGCCTACATCGGGATGGTGCAGGCGCTGCGTGGCCGCGATGAGTTTCATCTGATCATTCCGTATGTGCGCTTGTCGCGCTCCAACCGCAGCGAGGAACTGTTCGCGGTCGACACGAGTGCGATCATCGACGGACGAATCGTCGACTTGTGCCGCACGCGGTTCCTCGAGGGGCGGTTGGTGATCCCGCGGTTCGTGCTGCACGAGTTGCAGGCGATCGCGGACAGCACCGACTCGCTCAAGCGCAACCGCGGCCAGCGCGGGCTCGATGTGCTGCAAGAGCTGCGCAACCAATCGCACCTCGACGTGCGCATCCACGAGGAAGACCCGGCCGGCAATCTGCCGATCGACGCGAAACTGGTGAAGCTGGCCCAGCTGCTCGGCGCGAAAATCGTCACCAATGATTACAACTTGAACAAAGTCGCCGAGCTCCAGGGTATCGCGGTGCTCAACGTCAACGACCTGGCGAAGGCGCTGCGGCCTGTCGTGCTGCCGGGCGAGTCGCTTGAAGTGAAGCCGATCCGCGAAGGCAAAGAGCTGAACCAATCGGTCGCGTACCTCGACGACGGCACGATGGTGGTCGTCGAGCAGGGGCGCCATTTGATCGGGCAGACGGTGCGCGTGGTCGTCACGAGCGTGTTGCAGACCTCCGCCGGGCGGATGGTGTTTGTCCGGCCGGAGGGCGCGGACGCGAGCCCGGGGGCGGCGGCTGGTCGCGGCCGACGGTAATGCCCGCGGGGGTGGGGGCTGTTCTGCCCGCGGCGGGGCAGGGCGCGCGGTTCGGCGGCCGCGTGGCGAAGACGCTCGCGCGGCTGGCCGGCGAGCCGCTCGTGGTGCACGCGTTGCGCGCGCTTGAGCGCAGCCGGTTGATCGATTGCGTGGTGCTGGCCGTGCGCGATGGCGATCAGGCGTCGATGCGGCGGTTGGTGGCGCGGGCGCGGTTGAAGAAAGTGGCGGCCGTGGTGGCCGGTGGTGCTGCGCGCGCGGACTCCGTGGCCAACGCGGTCGCAGCACTGCCCGAGTCAATCGAGTGGGTCGTGGTGCACGACGCGGCCCGCCCGTGCTTGACGCCCTCGCTCGTTGACGAAGTTGTGCGCGGCGCACAGCGCGTGGGCGCGGCGGCTTCGGGTTTGCCCGCATGGCTGACCGTGAAAGCCGTCGATGAGGCGCGGCGCGTGCGATTGACCCTCGACCGAGAGAACCTCTGGTTCATCCAAACTCCGCAAGCCTTTCGCCGCGCATGGTGGCGGCAGGCGCTGGCGGCACATCAGCAAAGCCAGCCCGCGGCCGGCTTGTCGGCGTTTCCCGACGATGTCGCGCTGCTCGAGTGGGCCGGGTTTCCGGTTGAGATGGTGCCCGGCGATCCATGGAACCTCAAAGTGACCACGCGCGAGGACCTCGTCTTGGCCGACGCCATTCTCCGCGCCCAGCGGGCTCGACGATGACGGCTGCAGTCCGCGTCGGGATCGGCTATGATAGTCATCGATTCGGCCTGCCGGGCAGCGTCCTGAAACTGGGCGGCGTGACGATCCCCTACCGCCGCGGGTTAGCCGGCCATTCCGATGCGGACGTGATCTTGCACGCGCTCGCGGACGCGCTGCTTGGGGCAGTTGGTGCCCCTGATCTCGGCGAATTGTTTCCGTCGTCGGACGCGCGCTACCGGATGGCGAACAGCCGCGCGTTCATCGACGAGGCGTGCCGCCGCGTGCGCAAGGCGGGCTGGCGGCCGGTGAATGTCGACATGGTCGTCATCGCCGATGAGCCGCGCCTCGCGGAGCACAAGCCGGCGATCCGTGCTTCGATCGCGAAGCTCATCGACGTGCCGGTGTCCGCGGTGAGCATCAAAGGGAAGTCGTGCGAAGGGTTTCCGCCCGGCAGCGAAGGCATGGTCGCGCAGGTGGTTGTGCTCGTCGAGCGAGTCGCGAGCGCGCGGCCGACGGCGCGGCGCCGGGCTCGCGCAACGACCCGTCGACGGACGAGCTGAGGAACGATGTGGCTAAGCGTGGTGTTGCTATTAGTCGCGGCGTGGCTGTTGTGGGCGCTCGTGGGTTGCCGGCGGGAAATCCGCGCGTGCTTCGAGCGCGACCCGGCCGCGCGCAGCCTCATTGAGGTGCTCTTCACCTATCCCGGCCTGCACGCCGTGATGGGTCATCGGCTCGCGCACGCACTCTGGAGCATGCATGTGCCGGTGTTGCCGAGGGTGATCACCGCGATCGCGCGATGGCTCACCGGCATTGAAATCCACCCGGGTGCCACGATCGGGCGCGGCCTGTTCATCGACCACGGCATGGGTGTCGTGATCGGCGAGACAGCCGTGATCGGCAACGAAGTCACGATGTTCCAAGGCTCGACACTCGGCGGGACGGGCAAGCAGCGCGGCAAGCGCCACCCGACGGTGGGCAGCCACGTCGTCGTCGGGGCGGGTGCGAAGGTGCTGGGCAACATCACCGTCGGCGACGGTGCCATGATCGGTGCCAACGCCGTCGTCGTGCGCGATGTGCCCGCGAACTCCACCGTCGTCGGCGTGCCCGGCCGCGTCACGCGCACGAAGGACCGCCACTTTCCCGGGATCAACCTCGACCACACGCATCTTCCGGACCCGCTCACCGAGCGGCTGGAAAAGCTGCAGCACGAGATCGACGCGCTGGAAGAGCACTTGCGCGAGCACCGCAAGACTCCCGGCGGCAACCGCTCCGGCCGTCCCTCGTAGCGTGCGCGTGCTCGCCGAGCCCATGCCCGCCCGCCGATGAAACTCTACAACACGCTCACGCGCACGGTCGAGCCGTTCGAGCCGAAGCGCCCGCCGACGGTCACGATGTACGTCTGCGGCCCGACGGTTTACGACGAGCCGCACATCGGCCACGTGCGCAGCGCCTTCACGTTCGACGTCCTGCGCCGCGCGCTCGAGTCGCACAACTGGCAAGTCCAGCTCGTCCGCAACGTCACCGACGTCGACGACAAGATCATTGAAAAGGCCAGGCAAGAATTAGCGCGAGGTCAGAAGTCGGAAGTCGGAAGTCAGACAAACAGCGCGGACCTCAAGCAACTATGTGTTGACGTGTCGCAGCGATATTTGCGGCGGTACCACGAGGTGCTCGAGCGGCTGCAGATCGCACCCCCCACCGTCGAGCCGCTCGCGACCGAGCACGTCGTGCCCGAGATGACGGACTTCATCGCGAAACTGTCGATGCAGGGTGTGGCGTACGAAGCCGGCGGCGACGTCTACTTCGCGGTGCGAAAATTCGCGGGCTACGGGCGGCTGTCGAACCGCTCGCTCGACGAGCTGCAGGCCGGCGTGCGCATCGAGCCGGGCGAGCACAAGCACGACCCGCTCGACTTCGCGCTGTGGAAAGCGGCCAAGCCGGGCGAGCCGTCGTGGAAGAGCCCGTGGGGCGAGGGCCGGCCGGGCTGGCACATCGAATGCTCGGCGATGAGCACGAAATATCTCGGCGATGAGTTCGACATCCACGGCGGCGGGCTCGATCTGATTTTCCCGCACCACGAAAACGAAGTCGCGCAAGCGCACGCCGCGGGCAAGCCGTTCGCGCGCGTGTGGGTGCACCACGGGCTGGTGACCGTGCGCGGCGAGAAGATGTCGAAGTCGGTGGGTAACTTCGTCACCGTCGACGAGGTGCTTCAGCAAGCGCATCCCGACTATCTGAAAATCTTTTTCCTCAAGACGCACTACCGCTCGCCGATCGATTTCGCGACGGAGCGCATTACCGAGGCGAAGAAAAATTGGGAAGAGTTTTCGCGGTTCTTTCAGCATTTCGACCAGAAGGCGGGCGGGGTCAGCGGCGGCAGCGAGGTGATCGACGTCGCGGACCAGCGCAAGGCGTTCGAGCAGGCACTGGCGGATGACCTGAACACGCCCAAGGCGCTGGCGGTGCTCTTCGACCTTGTGAACCTCGGGCACCGGGCGCTGGAGTCCGGGGCGGACACCTTGCTCGTCGCGCGGGGCGTGCGCGACACGCTGCTGGAATGCGGGCGCGTGCTGGGGCTGTTCACGCAGGGCTTGTCGGATGAGCCGGCGGCGGTGCTGCAGCGTGTGCAGGCGCTGGTGCGCGAGCGCGACGAGGCGCGGCAGCAAAAGAATTTCGCGCGCGCCGACGAGATCCGCAACCAGCTGCAGCTCGCCGGATTCTTGCTGACCGACACCGCCGGCGGAACGCTCTGGCGCCGGAAGGCATGAGCCCATGACGAGCCGGGAGCTTCGTCGTTCGCTTCATTGAACTCAACATCATGTCGAAAACAGGCCTGTTCATCACATTTGAAGGCCCGGAAGGTTCGGGCAAATCGACGCAAGCGCAGTTGCTGTCCGACAGCCTTCGAAAAGTTGGAACAGAGACGCTGCTGTTGCAAGACCCCGGCTCAACGAAACTGGGCAAGCAACTGCGTGAATGGCTGTTGCGCGGGGAGATCGGGAATTGCACGCCGATGACGGAAGCATTCCTCTTCATCGCGAGTCGGACGGCATTGGTTCAGGAACACATCGTCCCGGCGATGAAGAAGGGCGCGGTGGTGATTTGCGATCGATTCCACGATTCCACCGTGGCGTATCAAGGGTTCGCGGGCGGCGTTGATCCGAAATGGTTGGACAAGGTCGGCCGGATGGCGATCGGCAATGTTATGCCCGACATGACCATCGTCCTCGATCTGCCAGTCACCGAGGGGTTCAATCGAATTGGGGCGGGTCGCGACAATATCGAACGGCGCGCGCTGGATTTCCACAAACGTGTCAGACAAGGCTATCTCGATCTGGCCGAGAGTCAAAAGCAGCGGTTCATCACGATTGATGCGCGTCTCGACGTCGCTGATATCCACATCGAAGTTTTGAGAAGGATCTCACACAAGCTGATGAGAAGCGGCAACTCAGTTGAGGCCATCAGTCGAGGCGCGATGTTTCGAGAATTAGCCAAAGCGTCGACCAATTCCAGGAATAGTTCTGCACATGGCGTGGGCTGACATTCTCGGACAACCGTTCGCGGTGCGCATCTTGCAGGCGCACGTCACGCGCGATTGCGTGCCGCCGGCGTATCTGTTGATCGGCCCGGAGGGCGTGGGCAAGTCGCTCGTGGCCGATGAGTTCGCGAAGGCGCTCAACTGCGAGCGGCGGCCGGACGGCCCGTGCGATGCGTGCCCGTCGTGCCGGCGCATCGCCCGCGGCGCGCATCCGGACGTGCATCACATTGAGCCCGACGGGGCGACGCTCGGGATCGAGCCGGTGCGCGCGCTGCTTGCGCGGCTGGCGCTGCGGCCGTACATGGGCCGCATGCAGGTCGCGATCATCGACGCCGCGGATCGATTGACCGAAGAAGCCGCGAACAGTTTGCTCAAGACGCTCGAAGAGCCGGCGACGTGGACACGGTTCGTGCTGATCACGTCGCAGCTCACGCACTGCTTGCCGACGATCGTCTCGCGCTGCCAGCAAGTGCGGTTCCAACGGCTGACCGCCGCGACCGTCGAGCAGCTGCTCGTGGCGCGCGACGTGTGCAAGGCCGACATCGCGAAGACCGTGGCACCACTGGCGCAGGGCAGCCTCGCGATCGCCGCACAGCTCGCGGCGCAGTGGCAGCGCTACGCCGATATGCTCGACCAATTCGCCGTCGACCAATCGGCACCGTGGCTCGCGTGGAAACATCCGGCGGACCGGCAAGGGCTCACACCCTGGCTCGCGTGCGCGATGGCGTGGCTGCGAGACGTGGCGGTCACGGCCGTCGGCCACGCGCCGCAGATCCAGCGGCCCGAGGCGGTCGCGGCGATCCGCCGCCACGCCTCGACGCTCGATCTCGACCGGTGCCTCGACACGGGTATGCGCGTCGCCGCGCTGCACGAATCGCTGGAGCAATCCTCGAGCGCGCGCCTGGTGGCGACGATGCTGCGCGAGCACTGGCTGAACTTGCTGGAAGGGCGCGCCGCGTGACGCCACGACGATGACGAAAGCCTTCTACCTCACAACACCGCTCTACTATGTCAACGCGGCGCCGCACATCGGCCACTCGTACACCAACATCGCCGCGGACTGCTTGGCCCGCTACCATCGCCTGCGCGGCGACGACGTCTTCTTCCTCACCGGCACCGACGAGCACGGGCAAAAGATCGAGCAAGCCGCGAAAGCCGCGGGCCTCGAGCCGCAAGCGTTCGTCGACGGCGTCGTCAAACAGTTCGAGAGCCTGTGGAAGCTCCTCAACATTTCCAACGACGATTTCATCCGCACCACGCAGCCGCGCCACATCCGCGTCGTGCAAGAATGTCTTCGGCGGTTGCAGGACAAGTTGGTCCACAAGACGTACACCGGCTGGTACTGCACGCCCGACGAGACATACTGGACCGACGACGAATTGCAGAAGCTCGGCCTGGGAGCGAACCCGCTTTGCCCGACCTGTTCGCGGCCACTTGAATACGTGACCGAGGATGGGTGGCATTTGCCGCTGCGAGGAAAGAATCAAGACTGGCTGCATCGTTTTCTCAAGGCGCACCCTGGATTCGTGCAGCCATCGACGCGGTACAACGAGGTGATGAGTTTACTCGAGCAGCCGCTGCCGGAATATCTCTCCATCACGCGGCCGCGCCAGCGCGTTGGGTGGGGGATCGAGGTCCCGTTTTCGCCGCAGCACGTGACGTACGTGTGGGTCGATGCGTTGTTGAACTACATCAGCGCGGTCGGCTATTTGGAGCAGCCCGAGTTATTTCAGCGACGCTGGCCGGTCGACGTGCACTTCATCGGCAAGGACATCTTGCGCCACCACACGCTCTACTGGCCGATTTTGCTGCACGCGATGGGATTTGCCGACGACGCCATGCCGCGCCTGGTCTTCGCGCACGGCTGGTGGAAGGTCGGCGAGCAGAAGATGTCGAAGTCGTTGGGCAACATCGTCGATCCGGTCGCCGTGGTCACGCAGATGCTCGCGGACCAGCCGTTTGCGGCCGACGTGTACCGATATTTTCTGCTGCGCGATGTGCCCTTCGGCCAGGACGGCGTGTTCTCCGAAGAGGCGCTGACCGGTCGGTTGCATGCGGATTTGGGCAACGATCTCGGCAATCTCGTGCATCGCACCCTGTCGATGATCGAACGCTATTGCCAAGGACACATTCCATCGTCTCCGTCCGTCGACAATTTGGATGTCGTCGGCGGACAGCGAGCGCTCGCGGACGCTGCGACGGGATTGGTCCCGATCCTGTCTGCCGCGATGGAACGGATCGATTTCTCGTCGGCGCTTGAAGAAGTTTTCCGAGTTGTTTCGCAGGCCAACCAGTATGTGGAGATTGCGGCTCCTTGGAAGATGGCGAAGAATGTCCAGGCTGCGAAACAATTGCCACAGGTGCTGGCAGTGCTGGCTGAAACCGTGCGAATCATGGCGATCGCGCTCGACCCGTTCATGCCGTCGGTCGCGCAGTCGATCTGGGAGCAACTGGGCATGGCGGCGGCACCGCGCCGGCTCGCGGACGTCGCGACGTGGCCGGGCATCCGCGCGGGCCAGCGCGTCGGCGAGCGGCGCGTCCTGTTTCCGCGCGCACCGAGCAAGCCCGCATGAAGCTGCTGCGCAGCCCGTGGCTGTACGTCGCGCTGGGTCTGTTGACGGCGCTCGTGTATCTGCGATTGTTTCATCACCACCACGGTCTGTCGTCGATGCAATCATCGACGGCAACGACGCAGACCGTCGAGTCATCGCCGGAGCTGGACGTCCAGCGCATCATGCGCACGCTGCATGAGCGGCCGGTGCTGGGCGTCATGCTGATGGGATGGATTCTCATCGGCGCGGGGTTGGTGATCGGCGGGTTGGTGATCGGTCTGCGCGCGATGCTGGCGCGTCGAGTGCGTGCCGCGTTCGACTATCCATCGAGGCTCTCATATTTGTGGCGGCTGAGTGATGCGGTGCGGGTCATTCTGCTGCTCGCCTTCGCGGTGCTGCTGCTGCCGTTTGTGCAGCTCGGCCTCACGAGGCTCCACGTGCAATTGCTCGACGACGCGCACACCTGGACCGTGACAGGCATGCTGCTGCTCCACAGCTTGCTGTTTCTCTTCGTGTGGGCATTCGCGGTCGACCGCACAGGCAGTGCGCGCCAGGCTTTTGGGTTGACGCCCTCGGTCGCCGGCAGCGCGTTGCGGCAAGCGTTTGTTGAGTACGTTGCCGTGTTCCCATGGGTGTTCGCGCTGCTCGCGTTGGTCGCCGGCGTGTGCGAGCACTTCGGCATTCAGCCGCCCTCGGAGCCGATCCAGGAGCTCGTCTTCGGCGAGCCGCGCGCCGCGGTCGTCGCGATGACGGTCGTGCTCGCGTGCGTCGTCGGTCCGATCGCGGAGGAAGTGTTGTTCCGCGGCGTGCTCTTCACGGCGCTGCGCCGCCACACCCCGCGGCGGTGGGCGATGCTCATCAGCGGCGCGCTCTTCGCGGCGCTGCACGCGAACATCTTCGGCTTCCTGCCGATGATGGTGATCGGTTGCTTGCTCGCGGATGTCTACGAGCGCACGGGCTCGCTGCTGGCACCGGTGGCCGTGCACATGGCGCACAACGCGTTTCTGATCGGCTTCGCGCTCACGGTCAAGGCGCTGGGGTGAGCGGCGTGGCGACGAGACGAGCGACGGCGTCGACGCTCGCACAGCTCGGCGAGCGCGGGTTGATCGCGCGGATCGCGCGCCGCGCCAACAAGGACCGGCGCGTCGTCGTGGGCATCGGCGACGATGCGGCCGTGTTGCCGCAGGTGGAAGCGACCGCGCGCGGGCTGCGCATCGCGACCGCATCGCGCACGCGATGGCTGTTCGCCAGCGACATGCTCGTCGAGAATGTCCACTTCCGCCGCCGCGATGTGCCCGCGGCGTGGATCGGCTGGAAGGCGCTGGCCTGCAACGTCAGCGACATCGCGGCGATGGGCGGTTGGCCGGCGTTCGCGGTCGTGTCGCTCGCAACACCGTCGACAATCCCGGTCCGATGGCTCGATGAGCTGCAAGCCGGGCTCCAGCGCTGCGCGCGCCGCTTTGACATGGACCTCGTCGGCGGCGACACGGTCCGCGGGCCGTGCGTCGTCATCGACGTCGCGATCCTCGGAGCCGCGCCCGCGAACCGCGTCGTGCTGCGCAGCGGTGCTGTCGTCGGCGACCACATGTTTGTCACGGGCCGACTCGGTGGCTCACTTGCGAGCGGTCGCCACGCGCGCTTCATGCCGCGCGTGCGCGAGGCGCAAGCCTTGCTCGACCGCGTCCCGGTGCACGCGATGATGGATCTCTCCGATGGGCTCGCGAGCGACGCGTGGCAGTTG
>Ga0209515_10010539_pt1 | contig 10266 bp, 12 predicted proteins | sample Subgroupgradi54m_FD_187454 | JGI IMG/M metagenome (GOLD analysis project Ga0209515, IMG submission 187454) | Subsurface groundwater microbial communities from S. Glens Falls, New York, USA - GMW60B uncontaminated upgradient, 5.4 m (SPAdes)... ...
GGTCCGCCACCTCCCTGTAGGGCGTCAACGAGGCCTGCTTCAAGTGCCACAAGGAGCAGAGGGGCCCGTTTGCCTGGGAGCATGAGGCCCTGCGGGAGGGCTGCACCACCTGCCACAAGGTGCACGGCTCCATCCACGAGAAGATGCTCGTGGCGCGGGACAACAACCTTTGCCTGCGCTGCCATACCCAAGTGAATTTCCCCACCATCGGCAAGCAGAACCATGGCGGCCGCCTGCCGCAGGGGACCTGCTTCAGCGCCGGTTGCCACACGGCGGTCCACGGCTCCAACTTCGATGACCACCTCCGCTACTAAGGGAGGGCGGCCCGGCCGAATCGCTCTCATCACGTTGGGTTTCTTGTGCGCGGGGTCGGGCATCGCCCAGGCGGAAGAGACGGCTCTCTCGATCCAGGCGGTGCCGGCGCGCTGGGCCGTGGTGGACGGCGATGACGAGAAATTCCGGGAGCACCATTGGATGAAGGACGGCGTGGTGGGCGGCGTCCGGGACCTTTCCGCCAGCCGCGTGTTCCCCAACGGTGTTTCGCTGGAAGCCCAGGGCCACGCGCGGGTGGGCCAGAACGATCTGGAGAGCTCGGTTTCACTCGAGAAAGAGGGGATCGGTTTCGCGCGGTTTGACTATTCTCAATTCCGGAAATATTACGACGGGACCGGTGGGACGTATCACTACTTCACCACGCTCCAGTCGAACGAGACCGACCGCGACCTGACGCTGGACATCGGAAAGATCGGGCTGGAGACCGGGCTGACCTTGCAGGGAGGGCCGGAGCTGGCCTTCGAGTACGGCCGGGAGTTTAAGGGCGGCGCCAAGCCGCGTCTCACTTGGACCGCCGTGAAGGAGGGCACGACGGTCCGCAACATCGGCCCTTCCTGGCAGGAGATTGATGAGCGGGTGGACCACTTCGCCGTGAAGGCCGGTCACGAGATCGCCGGATTCTCGGTCGGAGCCAAGCAGGAGTGGGAGTTCACGCGCTCCGAGCTCCTGCGGGAGGAGAGGAACATCTCCACCACCTCCACGGCGTCCGACAAGAAGATCCGCCGGCAGGACCAAGCACCGGAGGCGGATCTCCTGACCACCACGCTGAACGCCCAGCGCAATTTCCTGAACGAGCGGCTCTTTTTATCCGGCGCCTACCGGTTCGCCCACATGGAGAACCGGGAGTTCGAGACGATCATCGAGACCAATGAGGCCGGTGTCCAGACCAACTTTTCGAATCCCAAGCAGATCCAAAACGCGCGGGCCGACAACGACTACAACACCCATACCTGGGTCAGCGGCCTCACGGCCAGCCCATGGAAATGGCTGACCCTCGGCACGAAGATGAAAGCGGAGCTGATCCGGCGGGAGAGCAACTCCAGCTATCCGGCGGATGCCTCGCCCAATTCGACCGGCGGCAGTACTCCCAACGGCGTCATCGACCAGAACGTGGTGAGCTTGACCGAGAACAAAGCGGTCCGGTGGGGGGAAGGGCTTTCCCTGAGGTTCACCGGGCTCCCTCGCTCCGCGCTTTACGCGGAGGCGGAGCTGGAGCAGTCGCGGGTGCGGCTGAACGAGGATCGGAAGGACCTCCTGGGACCCAACGCCGGGGAGACCTTCAACCGCTACACCGTTGCCAACGTGGACCGCAGGACGTTCACCGTGGGAGGGCAGTCCTCGCCGCGGCCGTTCCTGAGCGGGACTCTGCACCTGCGGCACCGGTACCACAATAATGATTACGACGACCAGCGGGAGACCGACTCCACCGGGACTACCGCACGGTCTGCCTTCGTGGATGGTCAGAGGACCACGACCAACGAGCTGGCCGCGCGGCTGGCCTGGAAGCCCAAGGCCTGGATCCAGCCGTCGGTCCGGTACCAGCTCCGCGGCGATAAATTCGCCACGGCCGCGGAGAATGAGCCGGTCGTCAAAACGGACATGCTCTCCAATATTGTCACGGGTGACTTGACGCTCCAGCCCTGCCGGGACCTGTTGACCACGTTTTCCTTCTCGCGGCAAATGGCGGTAGTCACCACGCCGGCCCGGTACGGGCCGGCCGCCGGCGGCTACACGCCGCCGTTCCACGCGGACGTGAACACCTGGCTGGCCAGTGCCGACTACGCGGTGCGGGACAACCTCACGCTGACCGGCTCCTTTCAGTATTCCCGCGCGGCCAATTTCAACGACTTCGGCCAAGACGGCCTTCCCTTGGGGGCGGACTACGGACAGCTCGACGCGACAGCGGGATTCCGCTGGGCGTGCCGCGAAGGGGCCTCGCTCGGCCTGGAGTATGGGTTCTACCACTACCAGGCCAATTCCAACGCCGATTCCGGCGACTACGCCGCGCACGTCGTCTGGCTGGAGGCCTCCAAGAAATTCTAAACCGCACCCGGCTGGAGCTCCTTGCCTGGGTCTCGGTGGGCGTTTTTCTAGGGTTGGGGGTTTACACCTTCCAATACGCGGAAGGGCTTTCCTATCTGAGCAATGACCCCAAGGCCTGCATCAACTGCCACGTGATGAGAGAGAACTATAATTCCTGGAAGAGAGGGCCCCATCACGCCGCCGCGACCTGCAACGACTGCCACGTGCCGCACTCCTTCCCGGCGAAGTGGCTGGCGAAGGCGGAAAACGGCTGGAACCATTCGGTCAAGTTCACGCTGGGGAACTATGAAACACCGCTCAAGATCCGGCCCGCCAACCGCGCCCGCCTCAAGGACAACTGCGTCCGGTGCCATGGGGCCCAGATCAGCCGGATGGAAAATCACCCCGTGAAGATAAGCGACAACATCCACTGCGCGGAGTGCCACACCGACGTGGGGCACAAGGCGCCGGATTAAAAAGGATCTCCCTATGTCTCCCAAACGGTCGCTCGGGATCGTGCTGGCCGCCGCCCTGCTGACGTGGGGCGTCGCCGCCCTGTTGATGAACATCACCGAACACAAGCGGGAAGGGGACCGCATCGCCGCCTGCCCCTGCCCATCGGAGAGTTGCCCGCACCCCAGCCGAAGCGTAAAATAAGCGTTCTCCTTCCATGGTTCGCCCGTTTCGTTTCATCGGTTCTCTGAAGGTTGCCGTCCCTCTCTTGATCGCGATCGCAGGGGTGCTTGCCTGGGGTACGATCTACGAAGCCCGGTTCGGGACGGCCTCTGTGCAGAGGTTCGTCTACCACTCGTGGTGGTTCCAGTCCCTGCTGGGTTTCCTGGCGGTGAACCTGGCCGCGGCGGCGCTCTCCCGTTACCCCTGGAAGCGCAGGCACCTGCCCTTCGTGCTGGCCCACATCGGCATTATCCTGATCCTGGCCGGCGGGATCCTCGGCGGCCGGTTTGGTACCGATGGCCAGCTGATCATCCCGGAGGGGGAGTCGAACGATTCCCTCCAGCTGGACCGCAACGTCCTGGTGATCCATCAGCCCAACCCCGACGTCCACCACGAGTTCTCGACCCGCTTCGAAACGACCGCCTGGGACCATGCTCCGCACGCGCTGTTCGAGGTCCCTCTGGAAGGGGCGGCTCTGCAGGTGGTGGTGGACCGCTATTACCCGAACGCCGACCGGAACGAGGAGATCACCGGGGCGGGGGACAAGGAGAACCCGGCCGTGCACCTGGTCCTCTCCCACGAAGAACGGGAAGATGACATCTGGCTATTGGCCCATGACCCGGACCGGTTCGGAGCCCGGTGGGGCGAGGCCCACGTGTTCTTTCTTAGTCCGGACTCGGACCAGCAGGTGAAGCAGATGCTGGGCAAGGGAAAGGTCCCGCTGCCGCCGGATTCCATCGCGCTGCTTTCCCTTCCGAAGGGAGGGTTGGCCGGCCTGTTGATCGGCCGGGATGGGAAGAAGGTGCGGATCGATTCACTTGCCATCGGCAAGGAATACGAACATCCGACGCTCGGCTACCGGTTCAAGGTCTCCGACTTTTACCCGCGGGCGCGGGTGGAGGAGTTTTTTACGAACCGGGACAATGAGATCCGGAGCGAGGCGGTCCACTTGACGGCGCGGCAGGGGGAGAAGACGGCGCAGGCCTGGCTGGGCTTAAGGGGAATGGCCGCGCTTCCGTTCGGGAAGCATCCGGTGATCGTGGAGTATCGGCCCGCGGCCCGTCGCCTGCCGTTTTCGGTCCGCCTGCTGGATTTCCGGAAGTTCGATTACCCGGGCACCGAGATGGCCGCCGCGTTCGAGAGCGACGTCGAGCTTTCCGACCCGGAACGAGGGCTCACATTCAAAAAGAAGATCAGCATGAACAATCCGCTCAAGTACCGCGGGTTCAGCTTATTCCAGTCCAGCTATGTCCCGGGTCCGGTGGAGACCACGGTGCTGTCGGTCCGGAACGATCCCGGGACGCCGCTGGTGTACACTGGGTTCCTGATCGTGCTGGCCGGCGTGATTACGCTGTTCACTTCCCGTTCGAGGGCAATGTCATGAAAAACAGATTCACCCGGTTACAACTTCGGCCGCCTACCGAGCCGGACGGAACCGCAGGCCGCTCGTCGCCCCACCGTGGCTCCTCGCTTAGCGTCGGCCTCGCTCGTCCCTCGCGCAGCTCGGGACACCGTGGCCGCTCGGCCTCCGATGCCTGCTTGTCCCGCCCGGCTCGCGGCGGCCTGGCGCGCTTCGCCCCGCCCGGGGGAGGGGAGAGCGAGCGTAGACGGACTCGGCGGTGGCCGAAGGCCAGGGGCGCGCAAGGCACGAGCGTCGTGGAAACGGAGCCGAGCTCCTTCTTCTTTCCATCCAGTCTTGCGAGAGCTCCGAGAGTCCACAGCGAGGGCCGAGCACCCCAGCCGAGGCCTTCGAGCGAGCGATCCCCAACCCCCGGGCGGGGCGCGTGGCTGCTCGTTGTTCTCTGGATGACGGTGTTCGTTTCGTGTGCGGCGGCGCAGAGTGATTCGGCGATTCCGCCGGCGGCGCTGGAGACGGTCCGCCGCATCGCGATCCAGCAGGGCGGCCGGGTCAAGCCGCTGGACAGCTTCGCGCGGGAAACGCTGGACCGCCTGAGCGGGAGCCCCCGATGGAAAGGCCAGGATCCGGTGGAGACCCTGCTGTCGATCCTCTCGGAACCCGACCGCTGGCAGGAGGAACCCCTGCTGTCGGTCCCGTTCGGGCCTCTGCGGGAAGCGCTGGGGCTGGGGCGGAGGACCGCGCGTGTCTCCTACAGCGACCTGCTCTCCACGAAAAAGCTGATGCGGATGCTGCCGCCGATTGTGGAGAAGCAGCAGCGCAGTGAGAAGCTGACGATGCTGGAAAACGAAACGATGGACCTGTTCGACCGGTTTGTCGGTTTCACGAACCTGATCAAGCAGGAGTTTTACCTGGTCCCCCCGGCCAGCGGCTCCGTGTGGCTCCCGGTCCAGAAGGCCGCCGGTCCGAGCGCCGCGTGGGGCCGGTTCATCGCGGCGGTCCAGTCAAAGGATGCCGCCCAGATGGAGGAAAGCGCCCGCTCTCTTTCCGCGGCGCTTCAGGCGGCTAACCCCTCCGCCTATCCGGCTTCCTGGCGGCTCCGTCTCGAGGTCTTCTACAACCGGGCGCAGCCGTTTCGGATCGCGCGCCTCCTCTATTTGGCCGCGGCCCTCTTTCTTCTGCTGTCAGCCCTTCGTGCTTCGAAAGGTTCGGCATGGATCGGGACGGGCTTGTTCCTGGCGGCGTTGTTAATCCACGCGGCCGGGATCTCCCTGCGCGTGATTCTGGGCGGCCGTCCGCCTGTTTCCAATTTCTACGAGACGATGCTCTGGCTACCGTTCGTCGCGGCGGTGCTGGCCCTGGTCTTCGAGCGGATCTACCGCTCCGGCCTGTTCGGTTTCTCGGCGGCTCTGCTGGCTTCGGTCCTGCTGCTGTTGGCGGACCATCTGCCGCTGGATTCCAGCATCTCGCCGGTGGTGGCGGTGCTCCGCAGTAACCTTTGGCTGACCATCCACGTGCTGACCGTCGTGGGCAGTTACGCGCCGCTCTCGCTGGGGATGGTGCTGGCCCATCTGTACGGCGTTTTTTACCTTCAAAACAAACAGCATCCCTCTTTGCCCCAGGTCGGACGGTTCCTCTACCGGGCGATCCAGGTCGGCGTGGTGATGCTGGCGGCCGGCATCATGCTGGGCGCGGTCTGGGCCAACGCCTCCTGGGGCCGGTACTGGGGCTGGGACCCCAAGGAGACCTGGGCCCTGATCACCCTGCTCTGGTTCCTGGCCCTCCTGCACGGCCGGTTCGCCGGCTGGCTCCAGGGGCCGGGCCTCGCGGTGGGCACGATCGCCGGCTTCTTCCTGGTGCTGATGACTTACTACGGCGTCAGCTTCTACCTCGTCGGGCTCCACAGCTACGCGGGCGGCAACGCCAAGCCGGTCCCGCCCCTGCTGGTCGCCTACTTCGCCGCCGAGCTGGCGTTCATTGCGCGGTTCAGCTGGAAGGTGATACACTAAAAATCCCATGTTCAATATCGGTTGGCCTGAGCTGATCCTGATCCTCTTTATCTGCCTCCTGCTGTTCGGGGCGGGCCGCCTGCCGGAGATCTCCCGGCAGATTGGGAAGGCGATTCAGGAGTTCAAGAAGAGCATCAAAGAAGGTGAAGACGGCCACAAACCCGGAGAGTGAGCCGGGAGAGATCCTGCCGCTCGATGAACGGCGGCCCTTCCTGGATCACCTCGAAGAGCTTCGCCGCCGCCTCCTGCGCTCTTTCCTCTGGGTCGGGTTGGGCATGGCCGCCGCCTGGCAAAGCGCTCCGAAAATCCTGGAAGCGTTGATCCGGCCCGTGGGCCAAGTCGTCTTCCTGAGCCCCGCCGAGCCGTTCCTGGTCCAGCTGAAGGTGGCGTTCCTGGGTGGGTTGGGTTTGAGCTTTCCTTTGCTGGCCTGGGAGGGCTGGGGTTTTGTCCGGCCGGTTTTCCGGTCCGGCGGGCGCTGGCTGTTCGTCCTGTTTCTCCCGGTCAGTTCAGGGCTCTTTTTCGCGGGGGCCTGGTTCGGCTGGAAACTGCTTCTCCCGGCGGCCTTGAAGATCCTGTTTTCCTTCGCCGGCGGGGCCATGGCCCCGATGATCACGGTCGGCAATTACATCAGCTTCGCCGGCTGGCTGGTGGCCGGGTGCGGTTTGATCTTCCAGGTCCCTCTGGCGGTTTTCCTGTTGGCGGCCGCGGGGATGGTCCGGCCGGCCGCGCTGCTTCGCCAATGGAGACCGGCGGTGGTGGTGATCCTGGTCGTCGCGGCGGTGATCACCCCGACGCCGGACATCTTCACTCAGTTGTTGATGGCCGGCCCGCTGGCGGCCCTCTACGGGGTTTCCGTTCTGCTGGCGTTCGGGGTTTCTTTCTTCCGTGAGAGGAGGTTGCGCGCAGATGGCATTACTGCAGAAAGTTGACGAAGAGCTGAAGACCGCGATGAAAGCGAGGGACGAGCTGAAGGTTTCGGCCCTCAGGATGTTCAAGGCGGCCGCCTCCAACGCGGCGATCCAGAAAGGGAAGTCCGAACTGGAGGACCCCGAACTGCTCGACGTGATCGCCAAGCTGATCAAGCAGAGGGAAGAATCGATCGAGGCGTACACGAAGGGCAACCGCCCTGAGCTGGCTGAGAAAGAGAAGAAGGAAGCCGAGATCCTGAGGGCGTATCTACCGGCCCAGCTTCCTGAAGGGGAGATCCGGGCGATCGTGCAGGCCGCGATCCAAGAGACAGGCGCCTCGGGCCCGCAGGGGATGGGCGCCGTGATGAAGGCGGTGTTGCCGAAGTTGGCCGGCCGGGCCGACAGCGGGAAGGTTAGCCAGATCGTGCGGGAATTGCTGGGAAAATGACTACTCCGCGCACGATTGCCGGCGGCAAACTGCTGATTGACCGGGAGATCAAGGCGTACTGCGAGCAGTACAAGATGATCGAGCCGTTCTCCGACCACCTGAACTCCAATGGCGTGATCTCCTGGGGGCTTTCCTCCATGGGTTATGACATCCGGGTCACGGAAGAGTTCAAGGTGTTCACCGACGTCTGGAACACCGTGGTGGACCCCAAGAAATTCGACCCGAAATCCTTCGTGGACATGAAGGCCGACCACTGCATCATCCCGCCGAACTCCTTCGCGCTGGCCCGGACCGTGGAATACTTCCGGATCCCGCGCAACGTCGTCACGGTGTGCGTCGGCAAGTCCACCTACGCCCGCTGTGGGATCATCGTCAACGTGACCCCCTTCGAGCCGGACTGGGAGGGGTACGCGGTGCTGGAGATCTCCAACACGACGCCCCTGCCGGCCAAGATCTACGCCAACGAGGGGATCGCCCAGGTGCTCTTCTTCGCTTCTGAAGAGGCCTGCGACGTTTCCTACGGCGACCGAAAGGGAAAATATCAAAAGCAGCAGTCGATCGTCCTGCCCAAGATTTAAAACGGTTTCCTGTCCGGATTTCGACCTGGCGCTCACGCTGAAGTCCGGACAGGTCTTCCGCTGGCGGGAACAGCCCGCCGCGGCCTTCTCCGGCTGGGTCGGCGGTGCCCTCTCCCGGGTTTCACAGGAAGGGGACCGCTTGTTGGTCCAAGGGGTTTCTGCTGAGTCCGCCCGCCGCTTCTTCTCTCTCGATGCCGATCTCCCGGCGATCACCCGCGGGTTCGACGTGGACCCGGTCATCCACGGCGCGCTGGAGCGTTACCGGGGCCTGCGGGTAATTCGTCAGGATCCCTGGGAATGCACGGCCGCGTTCATCCTCTCCGCCTGCAACAACATCCCGCGGTTGACCCGCATGATCGAGACGCTGTCAGGCCCGGCCGCTTTCCCCCGCCCGGAAGCGGTGGCCGCGATGAGCGAGCGATCGCTGAGGAGCTGCGGGCTCGGATACCGGGCCCCCTACTTGAAGGCGGTGGCGCAGGCGGTCGCTTCGGGCCGCGCGGACCTCGAACGCTGGCGGGATCTGGAAGATGAGGGATTGCGCCAGTCCCTGCTCACCCTGCCGGGTGTCGGCGAGAAGGTAGCCGAATGCGTTCTGCTGTTCGGCTACGGGCGCGGTTCGGCCTTCCCGGTGGATGTTTGGATCGAGCGGGCCATGCGGCAATGGTATTTCCGGCGGCGCAAAGTCAATCACCTGAAGATTCGGGAATTCGCCCGGAAGCATTTCGGCCCGCACTGCGGCTGGGCCCAGCAGTACCTTTATTGTTTTGCCCGCTTGCAAGGACGGCATTCCTGAATAAAATGAATGCCATGGCGAAGAAGTGGGCGGTGGCGGCACTGCTGATCGCGACGGCCTTCTCGGCCGGCGGGTGGGCGGCGCACCAGAAGCAGGAAAGCCTGCGGGTCTCCGGGGGCCGGACGGCGCGCCTGCTTCAGCGCCAATCCGATTGGGGCCGGCTCAAGCGGGACCTCACCTTCGAGATCCGGCGCTTCAACGGACAGGCCGGCGTGGTGGTGCAGGATTTAAAGACCGGGTGGACGCTGACGTATCAGCCCGACCGGTCCTTCCCGGCCGCCAGCGTGATCAAGATTCCGATGATGACCGCCTGCTTCCAAGCCGCGACGGAAGGGAAGCTGGATCTGAATTCCAGGGTGGTCATCCGTCCGGCCGACAAGGTCTCCGGCTCCGGAGTGCTGAAGGCGATGCCGGGAAGGAACGAGGTCCGCGTCTCCCAGCTGATCGATTGGATGATCACGCAGAGCGACAACACCGCGACCAACGTGCTGATCTCCCGCCTCGGCATCGGCTATTTCAACCAGCACTTCCGCCAGATGGGCCTGAACGGCACCCGGCTGGAGCGGCCGATGATGGATTTTTCGGGGCGCAGGAAAGGGGTGGAGAATTTGACCACCGCGCAGGACATGGCCCGCGTGCTGAGAAAGATGTATCAGGCCGAAGCGGTGAGCCCCCAGGTTTCGCGGGCCTGTCTGGAACTCTTGAAGCGCCAGCACCTGCGGGACCGGATCCCCGCTCTGCTTCCGGAGGGGACGCCGGTGGCCCACAAGACCGGCCTCGAGCGGTCGGTCTGCCACGACGCGGGGATCATCTACACGCGCCGCGGGGACCTACTGATCTGCGTGCTGACCCAGCGCAAGGCCAAGGGAACGAGCCAGCCGGCCAAGCGGTTCATCGCGCGGCTGGCACAGCATGCCTACCGCTACGCCGAGGGAGCGCCTTAAAAGGAGAGCAACCCGATGAAATCATTGTGTGGACGCCGTTGGTTGAACGTGGTGCTCGCGGTTGGAATCGTGGCGGGGGTCTGCGCGGGACAGGTGTTCGCCGAGACGATCGAGCTGGTGACTTATTACCCGGCCTCGTCTAACTCCGGCGACCTGCACGTGCGGAGCATCACGGTGGGTACGGTGTACCAGGGGGAGA
>Ga0209515_10010540_pt1 | contig 10265 bp, 6 predicted proteins | sample Subgroupgradi54m_FD_187454 | JGI IMG/M metagenome (GOLD analysis project Ga0209515, IMG submission 187454) | Subsurface groundwater microbial communities from S. Glens Falls, New York, USA - GMW60B uncontaminated upgradient, 5.4 m (SPAdes)... ...
CGCCAAGGCCAAGCGGGCCCCGGGTGGCCCGCGTGGCGGCGCCGCGCTCGGTCGCCGGGGTGGTGGCGGAGCCGGTGGCGGCGAGGCCGCCGGTGCCATGGCCAAGGACGAGGACTGGGGCGGCGACGTCGACGGCGCCAACGACTGGAACTACGTGCCCGTGCGCGTCTTCCCCGTGCCGCAGTACAAGCCAGGCTACGATGGGCCGCGCACCGACTTCCGCGAGACCATCTACTGGTCGCACGACGTGCGCACCGGCAAGGACGGCACCGCGCAGGTGAAGTTCGTGGTCTCCGACGCGACCACCTCGTTCCGCGCCGTCGCCGAGGGCGTGTCCAAGGGCGGCCTGCCCGGCCGTGGCGACGCGGTGGTGCAGACCAAGCTGCCCGTGTCCCTCGACGTGCGCATGCCGCTCGAGGTCTCGCAGGGCGACCAGCTGCAGCTGCCGGTGACGCTCACCAACGAGACCGACCGCAGCATCACGGCCAGCGTGCAGGCCGCGTTCGGGCCCTCGTTCAAGATGGGCGAGAACCCCTTCGCCAGGCCCATCACCCTGGCCGCGGGCGAGAAGAAGGCGTTCTTCTTCCCGCTCACCGTGGTCGGCAACGGCGGCGAGGGCGACGCGCAGATCTCCATGCAGGCCGAGGGCCTCAAGGACGAGATCCACAAGACCATCCGCGTCGTGCCGCTCGGCTTCCCCTTCGAGGTCGGTGCCTCGGGCACCGTGAAGGGGTCGGCCAAGGCCGAGTTCGACCTGGGCGGCGCGATGCCCGGCTCGATCAGCGCCAAGGTCATCATGTACCCCACGCCGCTCGCGTCCATGACCACGGGCATGGCGGCGATGATCCGCGAGCCGGGCGGCTGCTTCGAGCAGACCTCGGCGACCAACTACCCGAACATCATGGTCATGAACTACATGCAGAAGAACGACGCGGCCGATCCGGCGCTGGTCGCCGACGCGTCGGGCAAGCTGGCGCGCGGCTACAAGCTGCTGACCGGCTACGAGACCAAGGAGAAGGGCTTCGAGTGGTTCGGTGAGAACCCCGGCCACGAGGCGCTCACCGCCTACGGCCTGATGGAGTTCAAGGACATGGGCGAGGTCTGGGACGACGTCGACCGCGCCATGGTCGAGCGCACCGCCGACTGGCTGATGAAGCGTCGCGACGGCAAGGGCGGCTACCTGCGCAACGAGCGCGCGCTCGATTCGTTCGGTCGCGCGTCGTACGAGACCACCTCGCTGTACGTGACCTGGGCGCTGTCGGAGGCCGGTCGCGCCAAGAACCTCGACAAGGAGATCGCCTTCGCCAGGAAGAGCGGCCTCGAGTCGAAGGACCCGTACCACGTGGCCCTGGCCGCCAACACGATGCTGAACGTCGACGCGGCGGCGCCCGAGACCAAGAAGATCGTCGCCCGCCTGGCCGAGATGCAGGACAAGAGCGGTAACTTCCCCGGCGCGGCGCAGTCGATCACCATGTCGGGCGGCGAGGCGCTCGACGTCGAGAGCACGTCGCTGGGCACGCTGGCGCTGGTCAAGGCGTCGAAGAACGGCGAGTACGAGCCGCAGCTGCGCAGCTCGGTGCAGTGGCTGAACGCGCATCGCTCCGGCCAGGGCGACTTCGGCAACACCCAGAGCACCGTGCTGGGCCTGAAGGCGCTGTCCGCGTACACCGACCACTCGCGCCAGACCCAGGCCTCGGGCGTGGCCAGCGTGGTCGTGAACGGCAAGGAGATCGGCAAGATCGCCTTCGAGAAGGGCCGCCGCGACCCCATCGAGTTCACCGACCTGGCCGGCGCCATGCAGCCGGGCAAGAACACCGTCGAGATCCGCCTGGATTCGCAGGTGTCCATGCCGTACTCGGTCGCGGTCGAGTACCGCTCGGCGCGGCCGCAGTCGTCGGCCAAGGCGACCATCGGCGTCGAGACGTCGCTGGCCAAGAAGAGCCTCAAGATGGGCGAGGGCGTGAAGCTGCGCGCCAAGATCAGCAACAAGACCGACAAGGGCCAGCCCATGACCCTGGCGCGCATCGGCCTGCCCGGCGGCCTGACCTTCCAGACCTGGCAGCTCAAGGAGCTGAAGGACAAGAAGATCATCGGTTTCTACGAGACGCGCCAGCGCGAGGTCATCCTGTACTTCCGCGACATGAAGCCCGGCCAGGCCGTCGACGTGGCGCTCGATCTGGTGGCCACGGTGCCGGGCGCGTACGTGGCGCCCGCGTCCTCGGCGTACCTCTATTACACCGACGAGGACAAGAGCTGGTCGCCGCCCGTCGAAGTGACCGTGACCAAGTAAGCCTCCGCGCGCTTCCCGCGGCCGTGCTACACCGGCCGCGGGAGGTGCTCTCTTGAGCAACGGCAACGGCAACGCCAGTCGCCCGTCCGGCTACCAGCCCGGTTCGGTCGCGAAAATCGTCTCATCCACCCTCGTCTTCGGCTTCCTCACCCTCATCGTGGTCTTCGTGGCCTCGCGCGTCGGCTGCGTGAACTTGAACACGCCGCCCGGGCACGAGGGCTACCTGCGCTCCAACCCGATCGCCGGGCAGAGCGCCTTCGTCGGCATCCAGGACGGGCCGACCTCGACTGGCTGGGTGTGGCGCCAGCAGGTGGTCAACATCGACTTCCGCCCGCGCACGTACACCGAGGAGATGAGCATCGTCACCGCCGAGCGCCTGCCGCTCAGCTTCCGCGCCCACACGCGCATCCAGCTGCGCCGTGGCTCGGTGCGCCAGGTGGTCGAGAACTACGGCGGCGCCGACTGGTACACCTCCAACGTGCGCGAGCAGCTGCGCTCGGAGGTGCGCGCCAAGGTGCAGGCGCTCGACGCCTTCACGGTCAAGAGTCAGTCGAGCCAGATCGCCCAGCAGGTGCTGGCGGCCATGCAGGCGCGTTACAAGAGCTCGCCCATCGAGGTGCTGTCGGTCGACATCGGTGACATCCAGTACCCGGATGTGGTCGTGCAGTCGGTGATCCGCAAGTTCGTCACCGAGGAGGACAACCTGCGCAAGGACATCGAGCTCAAGATCGCGCAGCGCGAGATCGACATCGGCGTCGCCGACGCCGAGGGCACCGCCGACGCGCAGAAGATCATCCGCACCACGCTCGACCCCATGTTTCTGCAGTACGAGGCCCTGGGCGCCATCGAGCAGCTGGCGGGCGCGCCCAACACCACCTTCGTGGTCACGCCCATGGGTGCGAACGGCAGTCCCATGATCATGAACCTGGAGGGCAAGTAGATGAAGACGCTCGCCTTCGTCGTCGCCTGCGCGGCGCTCGCGCTGACCGCGGCGTGCTCCAACCCCGAGACGCCCGCCGGTTTCGAGGGCTACGTCTACCACGTGCCCATGACCTTCGGAAAGATGGAGTTCCGCGGCGTGCAGAAGGGTCCGGCGTCGACGGGGCTGTCGTGGCGGCTCTACGTCGACAACATCGACATGCGCGGCAAGAGCTTCCAGGAGCAGTTCAAGCTGCTCACCGAGGACAACCTGAGCGTGTCGTTCGAGGTGACCACGCGCATCGAGCTCAAGCCGGGCAGCGTCAAGGAGGTCGTCGAGGCCTGGGGCGGCCAGGACTGGTACGAGTGGAACGTCAAGGAGCCGCTGCGCACGGTGGTGCGGCAGAAGGTCGTCAAGGTCAGCGCGACCGACATCCAGCTCGAGACCAACAAGGTCGGCCTGGCCATCTTCCAGCAGCTGGAGGAGCGCTACAAGGACACGCCCATCCGCATCCTCAGCGTGGACATCGGGCACATCGAGTTCCCCACCGAGGTCACCGACGCCATCCAGCTCAAGATCGCCAAGGAGCAGGAGCTCGAGCGGCAGGAGTTCGTGCTGGCCAAGACGCGCAAGGAGGCCGCCATCCGCGTGCTCGAGGCGCTCAAGTCGGCCAAGCAGCAGCGCATCATCTCGTCGACGCTCGACCAGCTGTACGTGCAGCGGCGCGCGGTCGAGGTCTACCGACGGCTGGCGGCGTCGCCCAACAAGACCATCATGGTGCTGCCGACGACCATGGACGGCACCGGCATGCCCATGGTCACGACGTCGAGCACCAAGAAGATCGTCACCGCGCAGGACGACCTCATGCTCAAGCAGATGGAAGCCAAGTACATGAAGGTCGCGGGCAGCACGACCGTCGTCGAGGAGCCGCCAGCTGGGGCGGCCGCGCCCACGCCCGCGGTCCCCGCGCCGACTCCCGCAGCGCCCGCTCCTACCGCGACGCCGCCCCAGTAGGCGACCCGAGTCCACACCACGGTGGGGAGGCGCTCACCCACCCTGAGGCTCGCACCCGGCAAAACCCCTCGTAATCACAGTCCACGGTCGACACAAAGGCCCGATCTCCTTGGTTCGCCCGCGGGCATGGCGCTTGCTCCGACTTTCGGTCATGAGCACCGTCACCAAGCATAGATTGGGCGCCGCGACCATCCTGGCCGGCCTGCTCGCGGCCATCATCGGGGTGAGCTGTGCCGCCGACACCGGCTTCCCGGCCGGCAACCCGCCCGGCAACATCGGCACGGGCATGGCGGGCGGCGACGAGAACGGCGGGGGCGGGTGCAGCCTGGCGCAGGTGCAGACCATCTTCACCGCGCACTGCGCCGGCACCTGCCACAGCGCCAGCGTGAAGGATGGCGGCCTCGACCTGAGCGCGAGCGGCTTGAAGACGCGTCTCGTCGACGTCACCTCGCACTGCAGCGGCAAGCTCCTGGTCAGCCCGGGCAACGCCGCCAGCAGCTACCTGCTCGACAAGCTGCAGGGCGGCGCCGGCTGCGGCGCGCCCATGCCCAAGGGTCAGCCGGCGCTCGACGCCACGTCGATCAACTGCGTGGCCGACTGGATCGACGGCCTGGGGGCCAGCTCGGGCGGCACCACCCCGGGCGGCGGCACCCCGCCCGGCGGCGGCGGCCCTCCCGGCGGCGGCTGGTAACCGGTGCGCGCGCGCGTCTTCGCGCTCCGTGCAGCGCCCTGGGCCGCGTGTGTCGCGGCCGTGGTGGCGCTCGCCGGCGTGAAGGCGGGCGCCATCAGCAGGAGCGGCGTGCTGAGCGCGGCGGCGCCGCCGCCACTCGACCCCATCGGCGACCTGCGCCGCTTCGAAGACAACCGGCGCAGCCACACTGATTTCGCCGCCCTGCCCACGGGCGACCACGTCACCGGCGCCGACCCCATGGCGCTGGCCCGCCTGCCCGGCCGCGACGCCTTCGTGGGCGTGCTGCGCGGCCGCGACGCGGTCGTCGTCCTCGACGGACGCGGCCACGAGAGGCAGCGGCTGCACGCGCCCACCGCGCCGGCCGCGCTCGCGGTCACGCCCGCGCCCGATCGTCACGTCTACGTCGCGGGCAGCGCGACCACGGCGGTGGCGAGCTACCGTATTCGCACCGACGGGACCCTCATCCGCGACGGCGAGCTCGCCCTCGGTGGGGTCGCGTCGATCACGTCTATGGCCGCCGGTCCCGAGGGAGTGCTCTATGCCCTCGACGACTACGGCGGCCGCCTTCTTTCGCTCGTGCCCGGCGAGGCCGGGGCGCGCGAGTTCGGCCGCTGCCACGGACCGTTGCGCGTGGTGCGCGAGGACGCCTACCTCCTGGTCGACTGCATGCTCGACCACGAGGTGCGCGTCTACGGCGTGGGCGCGGACGGTCAGCCCGGCGGCGAGCCGCTGGCCACGCTGCGCCACGACGGGCCCATCTGGAGCCTGGCGGCCGAGCGCGCGGGCGAGCGCCTGGTCGTGGCCCTGGGCGGCGTCGAGGACCGGGCGCTGCACCGCGGCGACCAGGGCTTCGGCTTCATCGACTCGTTCGTGTACGTGTACGAGCTCGACGTGGCCAACGCCCTGCGCGTGAGCAGCAAGCGCGCGGTCAACGTCAGCGAGCTGGGCGTGGTCACGCCCAAGTGGATCAGCGTGCACGCGTGGCTGGACGGCTCGGTCGCGGTCGACACCGCGGCTTTCGGCTCGGACGTGCACGCGACCCTGCACTGGGCGGCGCACGAGCAGGCGCCCGAGGTGGAGACGCGGCCGATTCCGCCCGGCACGGTGGCGCTGTCGCTGCGCGAGGGCGGCTTCATCGCTGCCAACGCGCTCTTCGACGCCTGGGCGCTGGGCGACGCGAGTGGCGTGCAGCTCGTGCCCGTACCCGACGACGCGCCGGCGCGCTCGCCCGAGGCGCGCGCGGGCGAGCTGCTCTTCTTCACCACCCTGATGGCGCCCTGGAACGAGACCGCGGGCGAGGGCAGCGCCTTCACCTGCGAGACCTGCCACTACGAGGGCTACGGCGACGGCCGCGTGCACTTCACCGGTCGCGGCGACGTGCACGCCACGGCGCGCTCGCTGCGCGGGCTGCAGTCCAACCGGCCGCACTTCTCGCGCGCGCTCGACCGCACCATGGCCGACATGGTCCACAACGAGTTCCGCGTGGCCAACCGTGGCAACGGCGGGCGCAGCCCCTGGTTCACCCTCGACGCGGCCGCGGTGCCCTGGCTGCGCGACGTGCGCGGCTTGCCCGAGTCGATGTCGCCGCTGTGGCTGCGCCGCTCCCTGATGACCTTCCTCATGGACTTCACCCATCGTCCCAACCCGGCGGTGCTGGCGCGCGCCGCCGACGCGCGCGTCTTCAGCGACGAGGAGCGCCACGGCGCCGAGGTCTTCCGCGAACGCTGCGAAGGCTGCCACCAGGCCCGCCTGGTCGCCGACGACGAGTCGACGCGCGTGCCCTTCGCGCGCTGGCAGGACCTGGTCATGGCCCCCGAGGGCGCCCTGGTCTGGGGCTCCGACGCCTACATGAAGACGGGCGTCACGCCCTACGTGCACGAGCTGGGCGCGCGCGTCCCCTCGCTGCGCCGGGTCTACAAGCGCTTCCCCCTGTTCACCTCCGGCGCTGCGCCCGACCTGGCCGCGGTCGTCGCGCGCGCCCGCCTGGGCAGCGACGCCTCGGCCTTCATGCACGACGGCGGCGCCGAGAGCGCCACCGCCGCCGTGCCCGCCGAGGACCAGCAGCCCCTGCTCGCCTTCCTCGCGCTGCTCTGACCCGGAGCCCCCCGGGGACAGGATCTGGGGTCCCAACTGCCTGTGATCACGGTGCTTCCGCGACGAAACGCGCATTTCACTCGGTGTAAGTGAAATGCGCGTTTGACCCCGGAGCCCGAGGGACAGGATCCGGGGTCCCAACTGCCCGTGATCACGGGGCTTCGGCGACGAAACGCGCATTTCACTCGGTGTGAGCGAAATGCGCGTTTGGTGCCAGAAGAGCTGCAATTGCAGCTAGTTGCGGGGGTAGATCCTGTCCCCCGGTCGGAGGTGGCCTACTCGCCTTCGGTCTCGCCGCTGCCGTTGCTGCTGGAGGGCTCGCCGTCGACGCCGTGGCGGCGCAGCAGGTCGCGCAGGTGGTTGCGGTCCATGTGGGCCTCGCGGGCAGCGCGGGATACGACGCCGCGGTTGCGGCGGAGGAGCTCCTTCAGATACGAGCGCTCCCAGCGCGTGACCACGGTCTCCTTGGCGGCACGGAAGGACACGCCCTCGCCGAAGTTGGCCGCCTCGTCGAGCTGCGGCGGCGAAGTGCCAACTGCGCGCACCATCGACGGCATGGGCGTCTGCGTGCCCGGGTCGGACTCGTCGAGCACGACGATGCGCTCGATGGCGTTGCGCAGCTCGCGCACGTTGCCCGGCCACTCGCGCGCCGAGAGGCGCTCGACCAGCCCGGCAGGCGGACGCCGCCCGCCCGAACGCTGCGAGTACAGGTGCTGGATGAGCAGCGGCACGTCCTCGGTGCGCTCGGCCAGCGAGGGCAGGCGCATGTGCACGATGTTGAGCCGGTAGAACAGGTCGGCGCGGAAGCGGCCGCGGTTCACTTCCTGGCGCAGGTCGCGGTTGGTCGCCGCGATCACCCGCACGTCCAGGTCGATGCTCGAGCTACCGCCCACGCGCATGATGCGCCGGCGGTCGAGCGCGCGCAGCAGCTTGGGCTGCAGGTCGAGGGGCAGCTCGCCGATCTCGTCGATGAACACGGTGCCGTGCTGGGCCGCCTCGAAGGCGCCCACGCGCGTGTTGTTGGCGCCGGTGAACGCGCCCTTCTCGTGTCCGAACAGCTCCGACTCGAAGAGCGCGGGCGGAATCGCGCCGCAGTCGACGACCACGAGCGGCGAGGTCGCGCGCGGGCTGGCCGCGTGGATGGCCTCGGCGATCATTCCCTTGCCGGTGCCGGTCTCGCCCTCGAGCAGCACGGTGGTGTCGGCCACCGCGACGCGCGGCAGCATGGCGAAGATCCGGCGCATCGCCGGGCTGTGCCCGATGATGTCGCCGAAGTTGTGCTCGCGGCTGATGGGCTGCCGGATCGGGTCCGCCAGCGTGTCGAAGATCATGGTCGTCATGCCCAGGCGCACCTCCGCGCCTGGCTGCAGGTAGGCTGTCTCCACCTGCACGCCGTTGACCAGCGTGCCGTTGCGCGAGCCCAGGTCGCGCAGCAGGAAGCCTCGCCCGGTCACGGTGATCACGCAGTGGTGGCGTGAGACCGTGGGGTCGTGCAGCACCAGGTTGTTCTTGGGCGCCGCGCCGATGGTCACCTCGGTGTCTTCCGAGGCCACGATCTGCCCGGCGTCGTTGCCTTCTCTCACGCTCAGCCGGAAGCGGCCGACCGCGATCGAGTCCTCGTCGGCGACGAAGAGCGGCTGATCCAGGGAAGGGGACGTTCCGTCCTCGGTGGGGCGGAACAGGTCGTCTTCGTAGTTACGTAGAGCCATGGCGATCAGCGGTGGAGCATGCGGCGTGCCACCGATCGGCGACCTGATCACGCCTACTTAGGAGCACATCGGGGGGGAGGCCCCCGGCTACATGCTGGCTCGAGCCCGCAATCCGGAGTGGGGATCGCTCTCAGAGCGCGTCAGGCCACAGGATGGCCTTCTTGCCGGTGTACTTGCGCACCAGCTTCTGTAGATAGCTGACCAGCTCGTCGAGCGCGGCATCGCTCGCGGCCCCCTTCGACGAGACGTTGGTGGTGTGCGAGAGCTTCTTCGGACGCAGCAGCGTGAAGCTGTACACCGGCATGCTCGGCCCGAAGTCCCGCCCCTCGGGCCGCTTGGTGATGCGCGCCTGGTCGATGAGGCCCCACAGCTTGGCCGCCTCGCTGGCCGACAGCTGGAAGGTGCCGAACTCGCGGCTCTTGCCGTCCCTGAACTGCGCCACCCACATGGCATCGCCGCGCACGCGCACGGTCCACGCGCCGTTCTCGTCGGTGAGCTCGGTGCCGTTGGAGGAGAACTCGAACGCCGTGCCATCGACCTGGCCGCGTCGGTCCTTGCTCGTGGATGCACCCGCGCCGGCACACGCGCCGAGAGCGCAAGTCAGCGTGACGACGAGGAAAATCAATGATGAGCGCAACACGCGGATGGCGAAAGATACGCGCCGGGCAGGCCTGGGGGCAAGCGCGTCATGGGCTGCCACAATCGGTCGCACGCCGCGCGCGCGGCCCGTGTGTTATGGCTCCTACCTGATTCATGTCGAGGTCGCGATTCCCGAGCCGCCTGGCGCTGCTCCTGCTTGTGGCGGTGGCGCTGCATACGAGCGCCTGCTTCGAGTTCGCGCCGACGTACCCCGAGAACGTCATGTGTGGCGCCGGTGGCGAGTGCCCGCCCGGGCAGAGCTGCGACCAGGCCAGCAACAGGTGCGTGGCCAAGGACGCGGGCCCCGCCGATGCTGGACCGGATCGTCCGCTGGTGGAGATCGCGCCCATCGCCGATCTCGCCGGCTGCGGGGTCATCGAGTACACGCTCACCGATCCGCTGTCGCGGCGCGTGAACCTGTTGTTCACCTACTCGCGCGGCGGAGGCGCCGACGCGGTCCGCATGACGCAGGCGCCAAGCGAGCCCGGAGAAGCCGGAGTCTTGGGCGTCACCAGCTCACCCACCGGTCTCGTGCACCGCTTTCACTGGAACACCACGGCCGACATCGGTGCCGGCGATTCCGACGGCTCCATCGCGCTCTACGCCACAGTTCCCGGGCAACCCGCGGCGGTGTTCCATGCGCAGGCGCACGTGCGCAATGGCAGCCACCCCGTGCCCGCGTGCGACCGTGATCTGGGCGGGCTGCGCGGCTCCGACGCCGGCGGCGGCAACGTCTCGGTCGGCGACTTGAACAGTGACGGCAAGCCCGACGCCGTGGTCGTGGGTTCGAGCTCGGTGGCAATCTACCTGGGCCTGGGTAACGGGGATTTCGCGCCCGGCCGCTTCGTCAGCGCGCCCAATAGTGCCGGGTTCGGGGCGGTCGCGGACATCGATGGCGACCACGACGAC
>Ga0209515_10010541_pt1 | contig 10265 bp, 9 predicted proteins | sample Subgroupgradi54m_FD_187454 | JGI IMG/M metagenome (GOLD analysis project Ga0209515, IMG submission 187454) | Subsurface groundwater microbial communities from S. Glens Falls, New York, USA - GMW60B uncontaminated upgradient, 5.4 m (SPAdes)... ...
CGCAAACCCAGACCCAGTATGCGGGCATGGGCACGACGCTGGTATTGACGGTGTTCTTGAACGATCGGGTGACGGTGGCGCATATCGGCGATTCACGTTTGTACCGCTTGCGTCAGGACACACTGGAGCCGCTGACGCGCGATCATTCGTATTTGCAGGAACAGATGGATATCGGTTTGCTGACCCCGGAACAGGCGCGCCATTCGCACAACAAGAATCTGCTGACGCGCGCGCTCGGGGTGGATATCGAGGTGATGGCGGAAATCCGCGATTACCAGACCGAACCGGAGGATGTGTATCTACTCTGTTCGGATGGCTTGACCGACATGTTGACCGATGCCGAGATCGCGCATGCGTTGCTGCAGAATCGCGCACTCGGATTCGGTAAACTCCAGCAGGCGGCCGACGATCTGATCCGTCGTGCCAACGATAATGGCGGGCGCGATAATGTGTCGGTTGTATTGTTGCGCGTGCTGGACGAATATGTAACACCCAGGGGTTTGTTCAGTCGCTTGTTGGGTTTGTAGAGTAATCGGGGTAAGTGGGTAGAGGGGTAGAAGGGTAGAAGGGTAGAAGGCAGAGAGGCAAGCATGACCAAGTTGATTCTAAGCAAGGATGGCAAGATCCTGCAGCAGTTGCTGATTACCAAGGAGCGCGTCACGATCGGCCGGCGTCCGGAGAACGATATCGTGATCGACCACAAGGCCGTCAGCGGCGTGCACGCCGCCATCATCACCATCGTCAATGATGTGTTTCTGGAAGATTTGAACAGCACCAACGGCACCTGGGTCAACGGCAATGCTGTCAAGAAACATTTCCTGCAAAACGGCGACGTGATCGAGCTGGGCAAATTCCAGTTGCAGTTCAGTTCCGATAACGCTTCCCATGCGCGCATCGTTGGCCGCATGGAGCGCACCGGTTCCTACCCGGCCTATGGCTTTGCCGAAGCGCCGCCGCAGAAGCCTGCACCGTTTCCTGAAGACATCCCGGAAGCGGAAACACCGGTGTATCCAGAGGCCGATCCGGTCGGCCATCCGCTGCAAGACGTGGTCGGCAACATCGCACCATTACCCCGTCAGGGCGCCTTGCAAGTGCTCAACGGCTTGCGTCTGGGCAAGGAAATTCCGCTCACCAAATCGATCACCACGCTGGGTAGCCCGAACGTGCAGGTGGTCGCCATCAGTCGCCGCCCGCAGGGTTATTTCCTCGCCCATGTCGAAGGCGGGCAAAAGCCGATCGTCAACGGGGAAGAGGTGGGCATGGCGGCGCGTGAGTTGCAGGAGAACGATGTGATCGAACTGGCCGGCACCAAGTTGATGTTCTATTACGCGCACTGAAGCCGGTGCGTAATAAAACAAAGCATTTACCACGGAGAACACGGAGAACACAGAGAAGATCAAAAACCGGTTTGTTTTTCTCCGTGTTCTCCGTGTTCTCTGTGGCAAAAAGCCTTTGATCCCGATGTCCAAAATTACCGCTGTCCTCCTCGACCTTGATGGCACCCTGGTCGATTCGATTCCCGATCTGGCGGCCGCCGCCAATGCTTTGCGCTGCGAATGGGGATTGCCACACCTGCCGGTTGAACAGATCGCCAGCTTTGTCGGCAAGGGCATGGAAAATCTCGTGCGCCGCACCCTGGCCGGCCATCGCGATGGCCAATGCGATGAAACGCAATTGCCCGCCGCACTGGAAATTTTCCGCCGTCACTATCACCAGCTCAATGGCAGCTGCACCACGGTCTATCCAGGCGTGCGTGAAGGTTTGCACGCTCTGCGCGCGCAAGGCTTGACACTGGCGGTGGTCACCAACAAACCGCTCGAATTCACCCTGCCCTTGCTGGAGCAGACGGGATTGCGCGCTGCCTTCGATGTGGTCGTGGGCGGCGATTCAACCGCGCACAAAAAACCCCACCCGGCGCCGCTGCTGCATGCCTGCTGCAAACTGGGCGTGACGCCGGCGCAGGCGCTGGTGATCGGCGACTCCAGCAACGATGCCCAGGCAGCGCGCGCTGCCGGCTGCCGCGTCTGGATCGTGCCCTACGGCTACAACGAGGGCGAAGCCAGCCACACCATAGATTCCGATGGTATAGTGGCGACTCTGCTCGATGCAGCGCACCGAATTTCGGTGCACCCTGTTTCAGCGACTCCACAGCGCACACGGCAATGATGATGCTCTACAAAACATGGAAACCAAACACGACCGGCGCCTGGCGCAGCGGTTCGTTATGGCGTTGGTGGCACTGACACCGATTGCCGCAGACCGGGTTGCCCCCTGACTGCACCCATGCTTTGATCAACGCGGCCAGACACACACGGCCCATCCACACAAGAGTTTCATCATGACCGAACTTGAATTCAATGCGCTTGCCAAGGAAGGCTATCATCGCATTCCCCTGGTGGCCGAATTTTTCGCCGATCTCGATACGCCGCTCTCGCTTTACCTGAAGCTGGCCAACCAGCCGCTCTCCTGCCTGCTCGAATCGGTGCAGGGCGGTGAACGCTTCGGCCGCTACTCCTTCATCGGCCTGCCCGCGCGCACTTTTTTGCGCGCGACGGGTGATCTGACCGAAGTGGTGACCGATGGCAAGGTGGTCGAGCAGTATCAAGGCAACCCGCTCGATTTCATCGCGCAATATCAGCAACGTTTTAAGGTTGCCGTGCGCCCCGGGCTGCCGCGTTTCTGCGGCGGACTGGCGGGATACTTCGGCTACGACACCGTGCGTTATGTCGAAAAACGTTTGCAAAATACCCGCCACCCCGACCCCATCGGCACCCCGGACATCCTGTTGATGCTCACCGAAGAGCTCGCCGTCATCGACAACCTGCAAGGCAAGATATATCTGATCGTCTATGCCGATCCCGCGCAGCCGGAGGCGTATCAAAGGGCCATGCAGCGCCTGCGCGAATTGCGTATCAAGCTGCGCACCGCGCCCGATCTACCCTACAGCGCCCCCAGCATGCGCACCGAGATCGAACGCAAGTTTCAAAAGGAAGATTTCAAAAAGGCGGTGGAACGCTGCAAGGACTACATCACCGCCGGTGATTGCATGCAGGTCGTGATCAGCCAGCGCCTCACCAAACCGTTTCGCGATTCACCCCTGACGCTGTACCGCGCATTGCGCTCGCTGAATCCCTCGCCTTATATGTACTTCTACCAGTTCGGCGATTTTCAGGTGGTCGGTGCCTCACCGGAAATTCTGGTGCGCCAGGAACATACCCCGGAAGGTACAAAAATAGTGGTGCGTCCAATCGCCGGTACACGTCCGCGCGGCACCACACCCGAGCACGATGCCGCACTGGCCACTGAGTTGCTGGCCGATCCAAAAGAAGTCGCCGAGCACGTCATGCTGATCGACCTCGCCCGCAACGACATCGGCCGCATCGCGCAAACCGGCAGCGTCCAGCTCACCGAAAAAATGGTGATCGAAAACTACTCGCATGTGATGCATATCGTCTCTAACGTCGAAGGTATGCTCAAGCCCGGCATGCGTGCACTCGACGTGTTGCGTGCCACCTTTCCGGCAGGCACTTTATCGGGCGCCCCAAAAATCCGCGCCATGGAAATCATCGACGAACTGGAACCCGTCAAGCGCGGCATCTACGGCGGCGCCTGCGGTTATCTGAGTTTTCAGGGCGACATGGACGTCGCCATCGCCATTCGCACCGGTGTCATCAAGGACGGCTTGCTACACGTACAGGCCGGTGCCGGCATCGTTGCCGACTCCGTGCCCGAAAGCGAATGGCAGGAAACCGAAGCCAAGGCCCGCGCCGTGATCCGCGCGGCGGAGCTGGTGCAGGACGGCCTGGATCGTGAACCTTAAAGACAACCGCCAACGCAGAGACGCAGAGGACGCTGAGGATCGCAGAGTGAATCTTAATGAGTTGACGGAAGAAATCATTGGTGCAGCGATTGAGGTGCACCGAACCTTGGGTTCGGGGCTACTCGAAAGTGCGTATGAACTTGCACTTGAGAGCGAGTTGAGGCTTCGGGGTTTGGAGGTTTGCAGACAAGTGCCCGTGCGAGTCAACTATAAGGGAAGTGATTTGGGTGACGCTTTTCGGATAGATATGCTGGTGCAAAACGAAGTGGTGCTGGAAATCAAAGCGGTAGAAGAAATCCAAAAAATCCATAGGGCACAATTGCTGACTTATCTGCGTTTATCCGAGCGCCGTTTGGGCTTATTGTTGAATTTTCATGCGTCCGTGATGAAGGACGGAATTAACAGGATAGTGAATGATCTCTAAGGTTTTCTCTGCGAGACTCCGCGTCCTCTGCGTCTCTGCGTTGGAGGTGAAAAAATGCTTTTAATGATCGACAATTACGATTCCTTCACTTACAACCTCGTGCAGTATTTCGGCGAGCTGGGTGAGGATGTGCGCGTATTTCGCAACGACGAAATCACGCTGGAGCAGATCGAGCAGCTCCAGCCTGCGCGCATCGTGGTCTCCCCTGGCCCTTGCACGCCGAATGAAGCAGGCATCTCGGTGCCATTGCTGAAACATTTTGCCGGCAAGCTGCCGATTCTCGGCGTGTGCCTGGGGCATCAGAGTATTGGCGCGGCGTTTGGTGGCACTATTATTCGTGCGCAGCAGGTGATGCACGGCAAGACTTCGCCGATTCACCACACCGGGCAGGGCGTGTTTGCCGGTCTGCCCAATCCTTACACCGTGATTCGCTATCATTCGCTGGCGATTGAGCGAGCCACGTTGCCGGCGTGTCTGGAAGTGACCGCGTGGACCGAGGATGGCGAGATCATGGGCGTGCGGCACAAGCAATACGATATTCAGGGCGTGCAGTTTCATCCCGAGTCGATTCTGACTGAGCATGGATATGCGCTACTGAAGAATTTTCTGGAGGCAAAATAACATGACAGCACAACAAGCATTGGCGCAGTTGATTGACGCCAAGGAACTGGCGCATGACGACATGCTGGCGCTGATGCGTCAGATCATGGGTGGGGAAGTGACGCCGCCATTGATCGCCGCGCTGCTGATCGCGCTGCGGCTAAAAAGGGAAACCGTCGGTGAGGTGGCGGCGGCGGCGCAAGTGATGCGCGAGCTGGCAGCCAGGGTCAATGTCGTTGACCGCACGCATCTGGTTGACATTGTAGGCACCGGCGGGGATGCCTCGCATACCTTCAATATTTCCACCACCTGCATGTTTGTCGCTGCGGGCGCCGGTGCGCGGGTTGCCAAGCATGGTGGCCGCTCGGTATCGAGCAAGTCCGGCGCGGCCGATGTGCTGGAAGCGCTGGGCGTCAACATCATGCTGACCCCGGCACAGGTGGCCGAGAGCATCCAGCAGACCGGGATCGGTTTCATGTTCGCGCCCAATCATCACAGTGCGATGAAACATGCCGCGCCGGTGCGGCGCGAGTTGGGCGTGCGCACCATGTTCAATATCCTCGGCCCGCTGACCAATCCTGCCGGTGCCAGCCGCCAATTGCTCGGTGTGTATGCGCCGGAGTTGGTCGGTCTGGTGGCGCACGTATTGCAACGTCTTGGCAGCGAGCATGTGCTGGTGGTGCACGGCCAGAACGGCATGGATGAAATCTCGCCAGCGGGCCCAACGCTGGTGGGTGAATTGAAAGGTGGCACGGTCAGGGAATACGAAATCAACCCCGAGCAATTCGGTTTGCAACGGCATGAGCTGGCCACGCTGAAAGTAGCGGATGCACAGCAATCGAAAGAGGTGCTCCTCAGCGTATTGCATGGCGACATTGGCGCGCCGCGCGATACCGTGCTGCTCAATGCCGGCGCGGCGTTGTATGCGGCGGGTGTCGCCGATTCGATTGCCGATGGCGTCGAACGCGCGCGCCATTCGATTGATGCTGGTGCTGCGAAAACCGCGCTCGACAGCCTGGTACGCTTCACCCAAAGCTGCGAACCACCGCCGCAGCAGTGAAAAAACAACCGCCAGCGCAGAGGCGCAGAGGACACAGAGACTCGCAGAGGAAAACAATGCTTTCATTTCTCTGCGAGTCTCTGCGTTCTTTGCGTCTCTGCGTTGGAGTTTGCCTTTAGGTTTTTTATATGTCCGACATCCTCAAGAAAATTATCGAAGTCAAACACGGCGAAGTCGCGCAGGCGAAATGTGCCCGTGATCTTGCCAGCCTGCGTCGCGATGCAGAAACGCTGGGCGGCCTGCGCTCGTTTAGTGGCGCATTGCAAAACAAGATCGCCGCTGGTCAGGCGGCGGTGATCGCCGAGATCAAGAAGGCCAGCCCCAGCAAAGGGGTATTGCGTGAAAATTTTGTACCGGCGGAAATTGCGCAGAGCTATGCCGAGCATGGCGCGGCTTGTCTGTCGGTGTTGACCGATGTGCAGTTTTTTCAGGGTGCACCGGAGTATCTCCAGCACGCCCGCGCCGCCTGTGCGCTGCCGGTGCTGCGCAAGGATTTCATGATCGACCTGTATCAAATCTATGAAGCACGCGCCTGGGGTGCGGATTGCATTTTGCTGATTGTGGCTGCGCTGGATCAGGGTTTGATGGTGGAACTGGAAGCCTGCGCGCTGGAGTTGAAGATGGATGTACTGGTGGAAATCCATGATGGCAAAGAGCTGGACCGTGCCCTGCATTTGCAAACGCCGCTGCTCGGCATCAACAACCGCAACCTGCGCACCTTCGATGTCACGCTCGACACCACGCTGGGGCTGCTGCCGAATATTCCCAGAGAAAAACACGTTGTCACCGAAAGCGGCATCCTGCAGCGCGAAGATGTGAAACGCATGCGCGACCACGACGTCCACACCTTCCTCGTCGGCGAAGCGTTCATGCGTGCGGACGATCCGGGGGTGGCGTTAGCGGGATTGTTTCAGTAAAAGCCTAAACGCCAACGCAGAGACGCAAAGGACGCAGAGACTCGCAGAGAAAGGCTGAGTAAAGCGGAATGTTTTTGCTTTTCTCTGCGAGTCTCTGCGTCCTCCGCGTCTCTGCGTTGGAGGTTAAAGCAGATGTTTCCCCACCCACCACGCCACCGCAGCAATAAACGCGGAAGCGGGGATCGTGAAGATCCAGGCCCATACAATCGTTCCGGCCAGACCCCAGCGCACGGCGCGGGTGCGGTGGGCGGAGCCAACGCCGACGATGGCGCCGGTGATGGTGTGGGTGGTGGATACCGGAATGCCCAGTCCGGTGGCGAGGAACAGCGTGATCGCGCCGCCGGTTTCGGCGCAGAAACCACCGACCGGTTTGAGCTTGGTGATTTTCTGCCCCATGGTTTTGACGATGCGCCAGCCGCCGAACAGTGTACCCAGACCGATCGCCACATAGCAGGAGATGATGACCCAGTTCGGTGGTGCCTTGTCGCCGGTCGCTGCGTAACCGGTGGCGATCAGCAGCATCCAGATAATGCCCATGGTTTTTTGCGCGTCGTTGCCGCCGTGACCCAGGCTGTATAAACCTGCCGACACCAGTTGCAGGCGGCGGAACCATTTATCCACATGTCGCGGCGTGGTGCGAAAAAACAGCCAGGATACGGCCACCATCAGTAGCGAGCCGAATAGATAACCCAGCAGTGGCGACAGGAAAATGAACAGAACGGTTTTGATCAAGCCGCTGGAGATCAGTGCCCCCGTGCCTGATTTTGCTACCGCCGCACCGATCAATCCACCGATCAGTGCATGCGAAGAACTCGAAGGAATGCCGTAATACCAGGTCACGATATTCCAGACGATGGCGCCGATCAGCGCGCCGAAGATCACGTAATGATCGACTACCACCGGATCAATCGTGCCCTTGCCGATGGTGGTGGCGACTTTCAGCTTGAAAATAAACAGCGCCACCACGTTGAAGAACGCGGCAAACGCAACCGCTTGATGCGGCTTCAAGACGCCGGTCGAAACCACGGTCGCAATCGAGTTGGCGGCATCGTGAAAGCCGTTCATGAAATCGAATGCCAGCGCCAGCAGCACCAGCAGCACGATTACGCCGAAAGAGATTTCCAGGCTGTGCATTGGGGGCATCCCTCAAGAATTTTCGAGGACGATGCCTTCGATGATATTGGCGACATCTTCGCAGCGGTCGGTGACGGTTTCCAGCAGCTCGTAAATCGCTTTCAGTTGCAGAATCTGGCGCACATCCTGTTCGTTGCGGAACAGCTTCGACATGGCCGAGCGCATCACGCGATCGGCATCGGATTCAAGCTGGTCGATCTCCGCGCAGATTTTCATGATGCCCTGCGCGTTGTCGAGGTTGGATAGCATGTTGACGGCCGTCTTGACGCGGTCGCAGCAGGACTGGCAAATGTTCGCCAGTTGCGCCGCTTCCGGCGTGACGCGGTGAATGTCGTACAGCGACAGCGATTCGGCCACATCCTGAATCAGATCCAGAATGTCATCCATGCGCGTGATCAGCTTGTGAATATCGTCGCGGTCGAGCGGCGTGATGAAGGTGGTGTGCAGCAGCGCGATGGTGTCGTGCGTCACCTTGTCGGCGCGGCTTTCGATTTCGTCGATATTGCGCGCCCGCACTTCCGCTTCGCTGATGTCGGTCATCAAGGCAGCCAGCTCGCGCGCGCCCAGAACGATCTGATCGGCATGAGCGTTGAACAGGTCGAAGAATTTACCTTCGGTAGGCATCAGGCGTCCGAACATGAGGATTCTCTCTGGCGTGGGAAAGGCCGAATTTTACCTTGCCGACTGGGGGTGCAGTGAATAATTTTTCTGGCCGATGTTATTCTAGCCACCCGGATCACCGGCCGTGATTGGCCTTCTTCTTCTTCGGAGTTCGTCATTCCCGCGCAGGCGGGAATCCAGCGTCTTTGCCTTCAAGCCGCTGGGTTCCTGCCTCCGCAAGAACGACGTCATAGCGTAATGACTGTGTTTCCCAAACTTTTCGCCGCTGTCGCACTGTCCGTATTCACCACGCTCGGCTGCGCCGAAGAGTCCGCGCCACTGCGCACCGACCATCTACGTTCGCAATTGTTATCAAGCCAGAGCGAAGTCGTGGCCGGACAAACTTTCTGGGTGGCCCTGCGGATGCAACACGAACCCGCATGGCACACCTACTGGAAAGTGTCAGGCGATGCGGGCCTGCCCACCGAAATCAAATGGACTTTGCCGCCCGGCTGGCAAGCCTCCGCGATTCACTGGCCGGTACCGCAACGCATCAGCGAAGGAAATCTGGCCACCTTTGCGCTGACCGACGATGCTCTATTGCTGGTACAGATCACGCCTGCTGCCAATGCGCCACCGGGTGCAGTGACTTTGAGCGCCCAGGCCAATTGGCTGATTTGCCGTGACGTTTGCATTCCCGGGCAGGGCGAATATCAACTCAAATTGACGCTCGCTAACACCGCCAAACCCGGCCTCTGGCAGGCTCGTCTGCAACGTGCGCAGCAAGCCTTGCCGCAAGGGTTAACCGGTTGGCAGACGCAGGCACATTGGACGACGCAGGGCGTGGTCCTGCGGCTGAAACCCAAGGATAGGCAACAGGCACTTCCGACCTCGCTCACGTATTTCCCCCATCAATCCGATTGGACCGCGAACGCCGCGCCGCAGACATTCTCGGTGGTTGATGGAGCGGTCACGTTAACCATTGCGCCAGCGAAAAATACCAGGGCAGTGTGGAAGCAAGTGGATGGTTTATTGGTCGCCGATGGGTGGGCGGCGTATATCAATGTGCCGATTCGCGGCGCTATTCCGGTGGCACCCGCCCTCACCTCAACCCCTCTCCCGCTTGCGGGTGAGGGGCTTGGCACTATGGGTACGACCAAACGCCCCTCTACCTCCGGGAGAGGGGTGGGGGCTGAGGGACAGGGCGCCCGCACAGGGAATACTTCCCCCGCAGAAACGCCCCCTCCCACACTCTGGTGGTCCGCCCTCCTCGGCGCCTTCCTTGGCGGCCTGATCCTCAACCTCATGCCCTGCGTCTTCCCCGTCCTCTCCATCAAAATAATCTCCATCGTCCAGCACGAAGCTCGCCACCCTGGCGTGCTGCATCGTCATGGCCTGCTCTACACCGCCGGGGTCATGTTCGGCTTTCTCGGGCTGGCCGTATTGCTGCTGGCCGCACGCGCTGCCGGGGCAGAACTCGGCTGGGGCTTCCAATTGCAAAACCCGTGGTTCGTCCTTGCCCTCGCCGCGCTGTTCATCCTGATCGCCCTCAACCTGTTCGGCGTGTTTGAAATCCGCTGGGGCCAGAGCAGCGCCGCGGCTGCCGATCACGCCGCCCAGCAGCAGGCGCAGTTGCATCCCCACCTATCCGCCTTTGCCACCGGCTTGCTCGCCGTCGTGGTTGCCTCCCCATGCAGCGCGCCGTTCATG
>Ga0209515_10010542_pt1 | contig 10263 bp, 8 predicted proteins | sample Subgroupgradi54m_FD_187454 | JGI IMG/M metagenome (GOLD analysis project Ga0209515, IMG submission 187454) | Subsurface groundwater microbial communities from S. Glens Falls, New York, USA - GMW60B uncontaminated upgradient, 5.4 m (SPAdes)... ...
CGAAGTCGTAATCCAAAAAATACTTGATCTGTCCACATAAAAGTTTTTTTGATGTCGTCTACTAGACCAAGAAGGCCAAAAGATATGAACGTAAACAGAAGTATTTTAATTTCTTTACCCATCGGATATACCGCAGTAATGGGAACCCAAAAATACCTCATAAGAAGAAAGAGTGTCGGAAACAGAATGGTGGTTACGAGAATGACAAGCAATCCTCCGCCGACAGGTGTCCCGACTTTCTTTTCATGAAATTTATCAAAAATAGGCGTTCGTTTATTAAATACGTCACGAGTTTTTTGACTCAAACGTTGAAATTTCCACTTATAGAGCAACCGAATAAACGGTATGTAGAGCGCACTGGTCAAAATCCACGAAAACAACAAAAATCCCAAAAGAAGCGCCATAAGCTAGAAATGCGAAAAATACGCGAGTATATGTGGAATAAGTACCAGTGCCCCGACCACGAATGCTCCTATTGCTGCCACAAGCATCATGCCTGCAGATACATCTTTGGCAATTTTGGCTTGAGTGTGCCACTCCGTGGTAATCAGATCAGTCATTGATTCAATTGAGGTATTGACCATTTCAGCAGTTAAACCCAAAACAATAGTAAGAATAATAATCGTCATCTCTATAGAACTAATACCCAAGACTAACCCTAAGACAATCGCGCAAACGGAAAAAAAAAGATGAACACGAAAGTTCGGCTGAGTACGAATCGCCCAAAAAAGCCCGGCAAATGCATTTTTGAAGGAGATATGATGCTTTCGTAGGGCTTCTCTCATAGAGTCGTAAAGTAAGTATAGAACGTTGTCACAGAAAACTCAAAGTGTTCGTGCCTTTAATATCCTTTCCGTATCCTTCGAATCGTTTCCACAGAACGCGAAAGCGGGTACCATAAAGAAATAGGCAAATCATAAGCATGGATATACTTGATTTCTCTGCCTCCAAATCCCTTTTTGAACAATGTTATTCCTCTCCATGGATGATTTGGTTTATCTTCTGGTGCTATACCCCAAAAATTGTACACTTTCATTCCTCTTTTTTGTGCCTCGACGATTGCTTCCCACTGTACAAAATAGGAAGCTGGTATCTTTGTTACTAGCGATGCACCATGATGGTAAAACGCCTGATTTCCATAAAAAAGAATAACTGCTCCTGCCAGTATCTTGCCTTCATACTGACCGAGCAATAAAAGTGCCTTCTTTTGGAGAGCATATATCTCAAATTCTTCACCAATGCCTTGATGCGGAACAAACCCTTGCCGCGTCGAAGTAACTTGATAAAGCAGAAAAAACGAAGCAAGGTCTTTCGCGTCTGTTGAACGGATCACTTCTACCCCCAGCTTTTCCGCCTGGCGAACTTCATATCGTGTAGTCTTTCTCATCTCAGCAAGAAGCTCTTCTTTTGGTTTATCAATATCCAACACCCAGCAAAGCTCTGCATCCATGGCATGAATGGCAGCCGGCATCATCCCAAAGCTCTCAAGGAGTAAATGATTTTCATTTGAATCATCAATGAGAGGACTGATGCGGACAAACCAAGCTCTTTCTTGGCGGGCAAGATCTTTCATAAACCGAAAAAACTCCTCCCAGTATTCTTTTTTTTGCTTAAGGAATACTGGACCATGACGAACATGAAGAAAAGTCCCGCGTCGAGCAGAAACCTTAAGCACAGCAAAAACACCGACTAGTCTTCCATCTTCATAGAGACCGAAACGCCAAAATTTTTGTCCCATTTTTATTTGCACCTCACCCCACAACCAACTTTGAAACAAAGCAGAAGGTGCAGATTGGAGAACAAAATCGTCCCAGTTTTTCGCTGATGTCATTGACGTGATGGTAAGATTCATGGGTGTATTGCCTCCACAACCTTCTTTGCATCATGAAGAGAAATCCTCGTTGGCAAATTAACAATCTGACTAGCGGCCTTTTCTGCTTTTGGACAAGAACCAAAAACATATCCAACTGCTTGATAATCAACGCCAATAGGGTCAATAATATTATTATACCAGTTGCCAAGATACACGCCGTGTCGCCGTACTTCCCGAATAAGTTGCACAGATTTTGAGCATACGATAGGAAATCTTAGGTATATTGCATCACCAACGTGGGGAATGAAGGAGAATTCGTCGCTTTGTTGCATCTGACTGCGATAATAGGAAGCAATCTCTTTTCGATTTTCATTATATCGTTCAAGTTTTTCTAATTGATGCATCAGAAGTACTGCCAAAGCATGCGGAAATTTAGCTGGAAAATCACTTGGCTGCTTGCCTTTCTTTTCCTCAGGATAGACAGGAAATGAAAGTAGCCTAAGCTTTTGAAAAATGACCAAAAGTATTTTCCCAATAAAAATATTGTACGATGTGAGTATTACGGAGAAGGCGACTGGATGAAACAACTGTTGAAAAATCCAAAAATATGATGGATATGAAAGTTTATCGTGATATTGCTTGAGTTTTGAAATTTGAGTTTTGAAATTTGAGTTTATGATTGCCATCCCCCCAAAGACACTCGAGATTACTTTGTCCCTCCCAAAACTAAAAAATGCCGCATCGCCAAACGTTCCTAATTTCTTCCTCTTACCTGCCTTGCCGGCAGGCAGGTATGTTGCACCCAATGCATGTGCGCAATCTTCAATAATAATAAGATGATGTTTTTTTACAACGTTCATAAGGGCATCTATCTGAGCCGGAATACCAAACGTATGCTGCACAATAAGCGCTTTTGTCTGTTTTGTAATCTTTTTTTCAACATCTGCGGGATCCATATTCAACGTTTTATCAATATCAACGTATACCGGTTTTGCTCCTGCCCAAAGCACACTGTTGGGCACGGCAACACACGTAAACGCTTGCACCAACACTTCATCCCCTTCACCAATCTCAAATGCTTTTAAGATTGCTAAAAGTGCGGATCTACCACTATTAAAAGAGACTGCTTGGTCAACAAAAAAGTATTTGCAAAACCATTGTTCTACGTCACTAATTACTTTCCCTCCTTTCCATGCGTATGGAGTCAAGAGCGTTTTTAACGCTAACCACACATCGTCAGACTCAGTATTCGGTGAAAGAGCAATAGTAATAGGTTTGCCAAACATAGCTAGATAAGAAGATTTAAAACTCGTCCTGCCTCTTTCCCTTTAAAGAGTACCATATCATCTTTTTTGATGTGCGAAGAAAGATACGCCGCGGCTGTTTTGGGCGAAAATACATGAACCTCATGATGAAAGTCAGATGATCGAGCACCCTTTATAAAAAATCGAGAAAATGTATCATTGGTAAGAATGATTTTATCACAGATGCTACCTGCAAGTTTCCCAACTTCTTCATGATCTTTTTGCGCATAGGACCCAAGTTCAATCATAGGTTGAAAAACCAAAAATTTTCTGCCTTTTGCTTTCTTTAGAAAAGAAATAGCAGCCTTAGCAGCGTCAGGATTATTATTGAATGTATCGTCAATAAAATGCGATCCATGAATACCAGGCACCAACTGCATGGTTTTCCGAAACGGACGAATATAACTTGTGTTATGTATTGCTTCTTTAATACTCATGCCACAGGCAACTGCTCCGGCAACAGCAGCCAGAACTGTACTTACTTGGTGTTCACCGGACAGATGAATCTCTGTGTGTTGTTTCACAGCGTCAACAATCACAGTAAATGAAATTGTCTCTAAATCAGCTTTTACATCCTCCGCCTGAAACATTTTTTTTGCAACAGAAGAAGTCTTGCCTTCTTTGGTATACATCCATATCTCTTTCCCTTCCCCTTTTGCGCGCTCACTCAAGCGCCGGACATATTCATCGTCCGCATTAAAAATAGCAATCGATTTTCCTGTTAAATGTTCGATGAGCTCGTATTTTGCCGCCATCGTATGTTCGATCGAACCAAATAAGTCCAAATGTTGCTCATTAATTGCAGTGACTATACCCACTTGTGGTTGCACTAAACGAACAATCTTTGCAATCTCTCCTTTTCTATACGCACCCATCTCAACAATAAATACATTATGCTCCGGCTGAAGCTCACGCAAAATAACTTCTGCAACACCAATCGCAGCATTTTGACTACCCGAGGTTTTGAGGACATGAAATTTGCTTTGCAAAATAGTTGCGAGAAATTCCTTCGTCGTTGTTTTTCCAATGCTGCCCGTAATACCAATAACCATCATCGGCGAATGTGTCTCAAGCTTTCTTTTTGCCTGATACAAAACAAATTCATGATAGAGTGCGGTTGGCAACTTGAGAATAAATACCAAAATGCTCATTACCGGAAATGTCAGAAGATCTACTATCAATATTTTTGCTAAAGGAATAAATGGAAAAAAAATATAGAACATGCCTAAAATTGCAACGCTTGCACTTACCAAAAAAAATGCTTTGGGTCTGATAGGCGGACGACGAAACGATGGAAAAATCAACGACTTGAGGCTTGCAGTCTTTATATACACCCACATGCGATCAAACCTGTACTCCTTGATATACCACAAATAGACAAACGAAAGGACATTCGCAATAATTCTCAATGCCCAAAGAAAAAGAATCAGATTAAGAAGTGCAATCATATTGTCTTGAGGAAATTTTCAACTGAATCGCTAAAAACTTTTGGTTGTTTATAGGAAACAGCGTGATCTGCTTTAAGGATAATAACTAATTGCGATCCTGAAATTGCTGTTTTCATAAGATATGCCACTTTTATTGGCACTAATATGTCATTTTCACCCCATATCAGGAGACAAGGAACAGCAACGCGTTTCATGCAAGATAAAAGCTCTTCATGTACTATGTTCTTAAATGTCTCTCGCATAACTCCATGCGCTTTATAAAAATCTTGTGATCCACCAAAATAATAAAGCAATGATTGTGCGGTTTCTTTCAATCGCGATAATATAGGAAGAGAAAAAATTCGTTTACCTAATTTTGCAGCCAAGAGAAATGCGTGAATTCGTCTATTTGACAGAGTAAATCCAGGAGTTCCGGATAATATAAGTGCTCGAACACTTTTTGGATACATTTTTTCGTATTTAAGTGATACTCTCCCACCAAAAGAATGTCCTATTAGCACCGGCTCGACTATATTATTTTCCCGCAAATACTGATATAAAAACCTTGCGTAATCTTCGAGTTTCAAAGGGTGTGAAGGAATCTCTGTCGAGCCAAACCCAGGAAGATCCGGAAAGAATACAGAGTACCCTCTCTTCTTCAATTCGTCAACAAGAGGCAAAAATTTCTCTCCGGAAAGTCCCCACCCGTGAAGAATGACAATGGTCGGTTTTCTCATAACCGCTTTTTGAACGCATCACGGCTGGAAGATTCTATATGAGTATTGTGCTTAAGGAAGTATTTGCTTTCGGCGACACAAAAACTATCATCAGGAACATCTTTATCAACTATCATCCCAGCACAGATAAATGAATGCTTCCCGATTTTGACTCCTGGCATAATACTGGTATTTACCCCAATGCGTACATCACGGCCAATGATTGTTCCTAATTTATTGCGCTTGGTATTCATTTTCTCTCCTTTTACGAGAGAATAAATATCGCCTTCATCTAAACGAAGATTAGCAAGAACCGATCCGGCACCTAAACTCACATTGTCTTCGAGCACGCTGTCTCCGATATAATTACTATGAAACCAACAATTATCCCCGATGTAGCTCCTGGTAATATCGGTATTAAATCCGGTTACACATCCACTGCCGATATGGCTATGACGAATGATGTTGTTGTTGCCAATAATCGTGTTTCTCCCGATGTAACATGGCCCAACAATTTTGGTATTCTCAAAAATCCGAACATTATCTTCTATATATACTGCTCCTTCAATCACTACATTTGATTTTATTTCAACATTGCGCCCTTGATGCGATATACATTTTTTACTCAAAAAATAATCCATAATATCCAACACATGCCATGGATATTTGAGCGGCTGCCAATACCCATCGTACGGGATAACCCGCGCAGTTACTTGAGTAAGGATTTTCGACAAGGCCTGTTCATAGACATTATCTTTATCACTTTTTGTTTTTGCAATTGCATCAAAAAACACTGAGGGGTCCGGAAAATAATGAAAAACAAGATTAATGAGATTGCTTGGCTCATTCCCTTTTCCAGGTTTTTCAATAATTGCCACTACTCGATCCTTTTCAAGTTTAAAATACCCCACGTCAAAATACTCCGTTACTTTCTTGCCAACGACAAACATTTCGTCATTTTTCATTGCATCTTTAATGCTCGCGTACAATGTTTTCTCTACCACATCAGTCGCATTCATAATGAGACATGACGATGTTCCAATAAATTTCTTCGCACTAAGTACCGCATCCCCCATACCCTTGGTATCCGATTGTGTCGCTATCTTAATATCCATTCCTTCCACTCGAATCTTAGAGAGTGCTCCTTCATTTTGTGGCATCACCACTATGGCTTGAGTTAATCCAACTTTTTTGAGCATTTCAAGATTATGAATCAAAAACGGTTTCCCCAAAAAAGGCACCATGGATTTATACATGGAGAATGGCCAAAAACGCTTTCCTTCACCACCGGCTAATACCACTGCAACAATGTTTTTCATATCTCCTCCTTTATTCGACGAATATGAGCACCCAAATCCGTCAATCGTTTTTCTATCTGTTCATATCCACGATCAATAAGCTCTACTCCAGAAATATAACTTTCTCCACGAGCGGTGAGCGCTGCAAGGACCACGGTTGCTCCTGCACGAATATCATCAACCGCAAGCACGGCGTTATGTAGTTTTGTTGATCCAAAAATTTTAATCCCTTGATGATATCCAACTTTACGATCTTCCCAATTAAAATTGTAAAATGCTTCAGGATTTGTTATTGGAGGATCGTAGAAGTCAATTTTTGCGCCCATCTTTTTCAGCTCGCTCACGTACGAAAACCGACTTTCAAAAACTGTTTCATGGATGGTGGAAACACCATGTGCCTGTGTCATAAATACTGACCATGGCGCTTGCCAATCCGTCATAAATCCAGGGTACGGAGCCGTAGTAATATCCGTAGGATGTACGTGGTCACCACGATAGTATCGCGTATGCGTCTCATCAAGCCGCTCGTATCTCCCACCTGCTTTGGTAAATGCATCCAAAAATGCCTCCAGGTATTGCGACTGAGAATGATTAATGGTGACGTCTCCGCGGGTTACAGCAGCAGCAATAGCAAACGTTACCTCTTCATTGCGATCCGGCATAATCGAATACTGGACCCCGTGAAGTTTTTTCACCCCATCAATAACGATAGTTCTGGGAGCCATCCGCACAACTTGCGCCCCCATCTTGTTTAAACAGGCAATAAGATCATCAACTTCTACCTCGTCAGCAGCATTCTCTATTACGGTTTGTCCATCTGCTAATACTGCAGCAAGAATAATGGTCTCTGTTCCTGTATGTGTATTTTTGGGAAATTTCACCCTTGCACCATGAAGCTTTTGGGCGGTGGCATGAAAGTATCCATCATCGGAATTATAAGAAATAGAAGCACCCATTTTTTGTAATCCTTCAATATGTCGATCGATAGGCCGAGCGCCGAGCCGACACCCTCCGGGATTAGGGACTTTTGCTTTGCCGAAACGCGCCAAAAGTGGACCAAGTACCATAGAAGAAGTTCGAAGCCTGGCTCCCACATCCAGCGGCACCGTGGGATCGCGAGTTATATGACCATTTTGCACATGTACCGTATGCTCACTCATCGATGCCACGACACCCAAACTTTTCAACACGTCAATAAGAGAAACCACATCACGAAGATGCGGGACATTATGTATGACAATTTCCTCATCAGTAAGAAGTGAAGCGATAAGGATTTTGAGTGCGACATTTTTTGCTCCACCCACAGCAGTTTCTCCAACCAAAGGTGTTCCACCGATGATAATAAATTTGTCCATGATACTGGTTAAAATTCGCCAACGCGAACTATTTCTTCTTTGAGTGTCACACCAAACTGCTTTTTAACTTGATCCCTGGCTCTTTCTATTAATTGTACCACATCGGCTGCCGTTGCCTTCCCGCGATTAATGATGAAATTCGCATGCTGGGGTGATATTTGAACATCGCCAATGATGGTACCTTTCAGCCCTGAGTGATCAACAAGAAATCCTGCTGAGGTAGTGTGATTTGGCGTCGGAATAGAGAGTGCTTGCGCTGTACTGATATTTTGAAATGTACACCCAGGACTAAAAACCCCTTGCGGTTGTGTGGCTCTGCGATAGGCAATGCTTTTATTGGCTATCTCCCATAATTGCTCTTTTTTCTGGGGAGTCAAAGCGAATACCACACCGAGAACTATATCATGAGTTTTCCCAATACTGCTGTAATCATACCCAAAACGGAAATAAGACTTCGGCACTATCTTTATCTCGTTTTTAGAAGTAAGAATGGTCGCCTGATACACCACGTCTCCCACATACCCCTCCGGGTGGGTCCACTTCGAGTTCATATACATGGCCCCTCCCACCGTCCCTGGCAACCCCAAATGCATTTCTAACCCACCTAGTCCCTCTTCAATAGTAAAACGCACCAATGAGTTAAAAAGAACGCCAGAATCGGCTTCCACATATACCTGTCCCTGTGGCATTCCACTGGTAAATTTTCCTTTGACACCCACGATATGCACATCTCTGGTATTATTTTTGATAACCAATCCACCAATTCCCCCATCACCAATCAAAATATTTGATCCCCCACCCAGAATGAAGATGGAAAGGTGAAGTTTTCTTGCCGCCAGAATCGTAGATATCAATTCTTCTCGAGTTTTGGCTTCGTAAAAAAAATCAGCCGGCCCGCCAATTTTCAATGTCGTATACGGCGCTAGTATTTCATTTTGCCGTAATCGATCCCCTAATATTTTTTTGAGTTCGTCGTATGTATTCATAATTCTCTCACTATCTCTCTACCCCAACGAAAAATGTCACCAGCTCCCATAAAGATAACAAGGTCTCCCTCTTTCCTTTCTTGTTTGAGAAGGTCTTTCACTTCTTTTTTCCCAGGCGCATAGAACACATGCTGATGATATTTTTTTGCCGCTTTCGGCAATGTTTCACCAGTCAAACTCAACCGATCATGTTCGCGGGCTGACGCATAGATATCGGTTATGACCACCATATCACTTTTTCCAAAAGATCGTGCGAAATTGGAAAGAAGCGCTTTCGTACGAGAAAAGGTGTGAGGTTGAAACACCACAATAATCCGCGCCTCTGGATACCATGCACAGGCGGCGGCAAGGGTGGCACTAATCTCTGCTGGATGATGCGCATAATCATCATAAAAAGTTATACCATGATGAGAACCAATCTTTTCAAACCGACGTTTCGTGCCAGCAAATTGTGCAAGTCCCTTGGCAATGGCTTCCCATTCAATCCCTAACGCATAACAGGCGGCGGCGGCGGCTCCCGCATTAAAAACATTATGGACCCCAGGAACATGCAAGACGCATTCCATCTTTTTTTGTCGGCGTTTCGTAAGGGTAAAAAAGGTTTTGCCTGGTTCAAAACGGATATGCGACACTTGTATGATTCCTTTTGGTACATGCCCATAAGGAATTACTATGCTTTCGGGTCTATTAAGGATACTACTCGGCACATCGTCAGCATTAATAATAGTTATCTTTTTTCCCACTTGCTGCGCCTGAAGTTTTATAAACGCTTCTTGCACATCACTTAATGATCCATAGACATCAGGATGATCAAAATCAATATTGGTGACTACTAATATTTCGGGATGCTGCCACAAAAAACGAGGGGTAGGGTCATGCGATGGATCGGTAACATACTCATCCGCTTCTGCCACAAAAAAATCGCCGCGGCCAAAATGTCCAGGCAATCCTAATCCAAAAATTTCACCACACCCCACCGCATAAGAGGGATCTTTTTGGGCAACAGATAAAATCGTTGCAATCATTGCCGTCGTCGTCGTCTTTCCATGGCTTCCCGCAACAGAAATCTGCCGTTTTCCGTCCATAAACATCCCCAATGCTTGCCCATGGGGAAAAACCGGAATTCCCATATGCAAAGCTGCGACAACCTCAATGTTTTCTCTCCCATTGTGCGCACCAGTATAGATGACCAAATCAGGAGACTGAGCATGCATGCGCTCCGCATTAAATCCCGTTGCCACAGAAATTTGTGCACGTTCAAGAACTTCATCTGTGGGGAATTGATCCTCAATATCTGAGCCAGTCACCGAAATTCCTTTCTCTTTTGCATAGATAGAAAGAGCAGTCATCGCCACTCCTTTGAT
>Ga0209515_10010543_pt1 | contig 10262 bp, 3 predicted proteins | sample Subgroupgradi54m_FD_187454 | JGI IMG/M metagenome (GOLD analysis project Ga0209515, IMG submission 187454) | Subsurface groundwater microbial communities from S. Glens Falls, New York, USA - GMW60B uncontaminated upgradient, 5.4 m (SPAdes)... ...
AATAGGGAGTGGTGTCAACGGTGAAACGGAAATAGGCGTCATCGCCGAGCGTGAAAGTAGTTTGGGGTTCGAGGCATTGGTACTGGTCGTTGACGTAGGAGCAGAAGGCGAAGTCTTTAATTGCTAACGAGCCTTGGCGTTGATAGGGGATGAATTCGGTGTTTAATATTTGTTGGTTGGAATCACTTTGCACCGTGAGGACGCCTTGTTTAACTAAGAAGAGGACGAGAGCGCTGGTTATCACTACGGCGACAAGGACAATTAAGATTTCTAGGGTGGCGTAGGCTTTTTTATTCATGGTTTTGATAACTTCCATTTGAGTTGAAGTTATGGTGTTAAATGCACTTTTTTACTTGTTGTATGCACTCATTGTTCTTATTGATAATGATTATCATTAGGAGGTGCTGGGTGGGCAACAGACCATTATGCCACAGTTTAAACTGGTGTCGGAATGTTTGACAATTGTATCACCAAAGCACATTTTATTGAAATCGAAACTTGCGGATCCTGATTTTCCTTCTTTATCTCCTAATCCTGAGATTTGGCAGGTGTATTTATCCCAATTATTTGGTTTACTCGCTTTATTTTTTGGATCTATTTCAAATTTAAATGTTGCACTATCACCACCACATTTCTTGCCTACTTCGGAAGAGCCGCCGCCACCACTAGGAGGACAACATTGAGTTGTTTTTCCTGTACAACCTTTTTTAGGATCATTATCTGTATAATCTTTGTAAGACAAACAACCAAAACCAGAAGCTTCACGACAAGTGTATTTATCCCAATTAAGAGGAGGAATGAACCCTGCTTTCGTTCCAGATTTACCACATAACGTATTTGAGGATGCAGGTGTAGCACCGATGCCATAACCGCAGCCAGCTTTGTTATTTACTTCAGTTAAATATTTGTAGATTTTTTGGTATTCGGCGGTGTTGGTGACTGTTACAGGATAGGGAGCGCTGGGGGGTGGAGCTAGATATTGACGGTTGTAGAATGTATTCAGTCTGGCACAGACTTCGTTTCTGTATGTGGTGGCCCATGCGGTTTTCCCATCGAGAATAAAACAAGCAACGGAATAAAAGATGGCTTGGGCGTCTTCGATATCGCTAAGCTTACGACCAATAATAGATTCGGCTTGGGATTGAACATAGTTGCAGTTGCCGGCCATGAATTCGTCATGCATGCTATTGATCAATTTTCCAGCAATAGGTTGGAGTTGAAGGATAATATTTTGAGTGTGTTTCGCTTTACCATAGGCAGGCGGGGCTTTGACTAATTGCGTAGCACCGTAACAGCTGCCGAATTCGTCTGGGAGAAGCAATTCTGTTGTAACGGAGATCGCTTTTTTATCTAAACCGAGTGAAGTGGAGGAGCTGGCAGAAACGTCGTAGGTACAGCCTTTGTTTCCTGTAGCTTGGCCAACTAGGTTATGGACGCGAACGCCGGCAAGGTCATATTTGACTTGCAATAAGTCATCTGGTTTGAATGTTTCTTTGCTGTCGTCTTTTTTGATTAAGATGTCTGTGCCGGCTTTTTTGTCGTATGGTAAGAGAACGGTTACACCGGCAGGTATATGGACTTTATATTCGCTTCCGACAAGTTCATACACGAAACGGAATTTATTTGCGGCAAGTGATTTTCCATATTCATCAATTTGCGGCTGGGCACAATTAGGATCGCTTTCAAATGAGTTTAAAATTACGTTGCTTGTCGCACCGCCAAAGAGTTCTGGTCGTACCGTGCCTAGATTAAGTTCTTGGCTGAATGGGCCGGTGATTTTTTCAGGTAGTAATTTAGGCGGGTATTCTTGAATTGTAGCAGTTAGTCCGGAAACAGTATTCTTCAAGCAATATTTTCCACCGTCAAGGAAGAGATGATTTTTTACACGAATGGTATCATCTTTGATGAATAAATTTGGTTTATCACAGTTGACAAATGTGCCACTGGTTTTATCATAACAGCTGGTGTAGGGATCTTCGATATAGGCATTGGCGCCACCGCCAAATAAAGAGATGGCATCAGGACAGAGGTATCTCCCTGAAGGAATATCGACGATACAGGCAAATTCTCCAGGAGGTGAGACGTCAGAGAGAGGGAAATAGAATTGAGCTTTTTTGGATGTTTTATCCACTTGTGTGGTATCAGGATCAAAACAACTGGCGGCGTCTTCGAAGCGATCGAGAGTTAATTCAATGACAACGTGATCGTATCTGTAATGGGAACTTACTTTTTGAGGGGAGGGTAATTTCATATCAATCATCTGACCTCTTGCTAAGTTCGTGCGTTTGCCTTGTTCGAGATATTTTATTTTTTCGGATTCGAATGGAGTTTTCTGGGTAGCTTGGAGACAGTCGCAGCCTTGGGAGCCACAACTTACCCCAGGTTTGCCTAGATCTTCAACGCCAACACATTTGAGATAGACGTCAGCTTGGCGTAATTTACAGCCGGGCAATATGAGCGCACCAATTTCATAATTATAGACGGCGTTTCCCGTTGTTGGATCATAGGTGGAAAGTTCACGAAAGGTAGGCATGGCTAAAGGAACGGTTTTGGTGGAAACAGAATACGCTGATTCTTCAATGAAATCCATGCCCATGGGCCAATCGAAACCAAACGCCGCCATACACATGGATTGGGCAAAGCCTTGGGTGCCTGTGGCGAAGTATTCATTTAATTTGGCGTTGCCATAATCTCCTTTAATTTCATCGATGGAGGATTGCATGGCTTGAGGTATGGAACCAAAGGCGGCGGCGGAGATTTCGCTGATGCCAGCAAATGCACTTTCTTGTGGTGCATCACTGGGAGTGGAAGGAGAACAACCACTGTTTAATGCGGCGATGCCTTTGTATAATAAACCGCAGACGTGTTGGGTGAATAGTGTTTTACACACACCGGCGTCACGTAGACCAGTACGTTTAGCTTGGACCATACAACTATTTAAGCCTTGTAAGATGCTGCGTAGCATTTGTAAATCATTATGGATGGTGCTTAGACAAGCTCCTTGAATGGCACCAAGGTATTGAGTTTTGGGATTGACTGTGGGAAATTGTTTTTTGTCGTTGTCTCGTAGGTAGTCTGTTAAGTAATCTGCCCCGAAAGCTTGAGAGCGGTCGCGACTGGCATAGTAACGCCATTGAGGGTAATATGTTCCAAATACCCCATGAGATTCACGAAATAATTCATATTGTTGAAAGTCCCAGTCTTCGCCGTTGTCCTCTTTATCTTTCTTACCGGCTTCACGGGCGCCAAGGCTTGGAGTTATCGCTGCTTTTTGATCTGAGATACAGACGCATTGAAGTAAACCAGTGGTGTGTTTTATTTTATCCGAACCGACACGGTTGCCTTTCGCATCTATTTCTATGAAACAATCTTTTGTATAACCGGCGGAATAGCCTTGGCCTTTGAGGAGTTGACCTGAAGAATCAAATAATTGTTGTGTGCTAGAGTTGGCGTCAATGCCTTCACGATAGCAGCCGTTTCTTTCTAATGGAGATATTTTTCCATCATCTTTTAGATAATAACTTTGAATGCTCCCTAATAAATCAGCTTTATAGCCGGGACGGCGAGGATTTTTACAAGCGTTGTCACAGGTTTGGTCTTTACCGACAATCATATTTTCTGCACCTGGTGGTTGGTAGGCAAAGAGATTGCTTTCGCCGGCGTATTTGGCTTTGTGCTGTTCGATAGTTAAACCGAATTCTTTTACTAGTTTTAGTTTTGTAATGGTAGGATCGGAAGAAGGATCGGAACTGATTACATATAGTTTATTCTCAGCGCGATAGCAGGAGAATGTACCTTCTTTATTAATCTTAGATGCTGCGGCTTCGGTGGGTGCAATGGTGTCTTGTTTAATTAAATCTTGACAGTTTTCCATCAATTGCAATGGTACACCACTAGCAGTAGATGCACATTGCTGCTGAGCTAAGATTACTTTGTCAACTTTTTCTTTGTCTTCTTTGGCAGTCCAGCCGGCAGGAACAGAGCGGCAAAAGACGCGGTCACAGCTCCAGCGATAGACTTGATCTAATTTTGCTTCGGCACTCCAAAGAGCAGCGGTTTTTGGACAGCGTTCGTCTAACGAGAGTTTTGGGTTTTTCCAATCTTTACCATATTGGTCTTCTATTGCTTTTGTGTCTTTAGAATCTTTAATATTTTTGTCCCAATCATCAATGGTACTTTTTAATAATAATTTATTTTGTCCAGCAGGATTAGGACATTTTTTATCTTTTTCTTTATCTGTATTAACACTATCAAAATAAAATTCACTTTTTGAAGTGAAAAATCTTGCCCATCTCAAAGCGTTTTTTCCGAGGAATGAACCAATGCAACCGACACCAAAGATTTTGATGGAGGTTTCTAAGTAGGGCATGACGGTATCGATCTGGCGCATGACGAAAGCGGTTGAGTCGATGGTGACATTGGCTAACGTGTCAGGAATGTAGTCTTTGCTTTCTAAAGGGATGTCAACGAGATAGCCAAGATCAGTACAAAAAATTTGGGTTTTGATTTCGCCTAGTTGATTACCTACGCCGCGTTCTTGGTAATTGACGCGGATTTTTAATGGAAACATTAATCGACGTTTTTCAAATTCGTTCCAGAAGGTGTCTTTCTTTTCACTTAATTTTTCTGAGCTGTGCAGCGGAAATGAGATGTACCATGATGTTTTATCGGCGTTAGGTACTTTTTGTCTGGTATTTGCTGGAAGTAGATTACAGGCGGTTTTGAATTGCGGATCTTTCATCATGCCTGGCGTACAAGCTTTTTCGAATTCGACGTTGTTGATTTGAAATGGTGCTTCAACGGTTGCAGATGTAGCTGTACTTACACCGGAGCCAAGATAATTAATTTTAAAGACGGCTTGAATTGTTTCACGGCCTTGGTCAAGGGAGGAAGGATTGATTCTAAGAGGTGCTTGGAATTGGGGAAGAGAGATGATTGATAAGTCATTACTGATGGAAGAACATTTGTTAAGCGAAATTGTGGTTGAACCGGAACGAGGGTCACTTCTTCTGCCAAGCTGATCTTCTGCGATGATATAGACGTATTTCATCGTCTGTAATTTTGTTGATTCTACTTCAACTGGAGCAATAGTAAGTTTTTCCATACCGGGAGCGACTTGTTTTGGTTCTAAGGCGAATAAATCGATTTTTTCGCTGCTGAAATCGACGTTAGAGAATGTAAATTCACCTTTCTCATTGGCAACTACTTTTGCCCAAGCTTTATCGAAGGGAATGGGGAATTCGTAATTTGTAGGAGTGTAGATGAAGAGAAAGACTGTGGCGCTGGGTTTAGTTGTGCCGTGAATGTTAGAAACGGCTTTGCCTGAGCCTTCGTAATAATTCAGGCCTTTTTCAATTGAGAATTTTACGAAAGGATCTTTGTTATCGGAGGTGATGGTTGCGGTTTTTGTTCCGATTAAACCGGCGTTATCGGTTGCGGTGATTTCGATTTGGTTGGTGCCTTCTTTTAATGATAGTTGCTGAGAGATGATTGTGCCTTTGTTTTTGGCAACTGATTTGTTGTTGAGAATGATTTCATAAGAGCTTTCTTCCGAGATAGTTGCTTCAAGGGTGATAGAAGTGTTGGAGGTTAATGTTGGTAGCGGGTTGAGAGTAATTTCTGGTTTTTTGTTGTCTGTGGTGATAGTTTGTTCCCAGGTAGCTTTATTGTTGGCTTTGTCTACTGCTTCGATTTTTAGTTTGTTTTCTTGGTTGGCGATAAGAGTAACGTCGAGGAAGGTAAAAGGAACAGTTGCAGGAATAGGGTCTTTGTCGTTTTTGATGAGAAAAACGGCTTTTTGGGAAGAGACTTCTTTGCCGTTGAGAAATAAAGTGAGAATGGCATTGAGTTCTGTTGTGCCGGAGATGTCAAGAGTTGTGCTGGTGATTGCTATTGGTGCAGTGACGTTTAAAGAGGGAGGGGTTGTGTCTGGAGGAGGAGTTTTAAATGTGTATAAATTGCTTTTGTTGTCGTCGATGATGTTATTGCTTTCGACTTTGTATACATATCCAGTGTTAGGGTTGAGGTTTTCTAGCGGGATGTTGTGGTTTTTAACTAGTGCAGCATCGCCTATTTTTTGCAGCGATGTTTTCTCTTTGCCAAATGAGGTGAAGGAATCGGAGGGTTCGTCGGTTTTCCAAGTGATTGACGCGGAAGTTGAGTCGATGTCTTGAGCTTGGACAGCGGATATTTCTAACGCGGAGATGAGGGGAAGATTGAGGAAGAGGAAAATAGTTACTAGGGTGAAGAATTTGAGTACGGATTTGTTTAATTTATTTTTGTTCATGTGATATTTATTTTATTTCTGGTTTTGCTATTGTTTGACTATTTTGTTCTAATGATAAGAGGAGAGCATATAACTCTTCTTCAGTTGCTTTTGGTTTGGTGCCGACGTGGAAGGTTATCTGCGGGGAAGTGGATGATGCTAATTGATCCCAAGAGGCAAGCCATTTGCCTTTGTAGCCGCCGATAAATTGTTCGTCGCTGAATAATTGTATTTCAAGGTCATAGGTGAAATCGGCTTTGGCAAGCAGCGTTAGAGGTTGTTCTTGTTCAAGTAGTTCGTCTGGTGTTCCGGTTTTGATGGTCTCAAGTTTGTGAAATGGTTGAGTGGCAGAGGATGATTGGAAAAGAGAGGAGGATGTTGAGAGAGAAAGAGAGCTAGGTGTGGTGGTTTCAGAGGAAGTTATATTTTCTATTGGTTTTGTATATGATATTTTAATCAATGCGGTTTCTTTTTTACCGAGTGGTTCAGCTGGACCAAGTTGATTGTTTTCCAACAATTCGTGTTTGACAATATTGATATTTTTGAGCGGAATGTTAAGCAGAGGAATTAGGTTTAATTCGTGTTCTTTGCCCGCTATGGTTGGAATTTGAATCCAACTTTCTTTGTAGTTTTGTTTTGTGCCACGTAAGATGCCGCCAGGGCAGTAGGGATAATTTGTGGTGAAACCGACTTGGTTTTTAGAGGAGTCATATTTGGTTGTGCCAATGTCGCATTTGTAGCGCAAACAGGTATAGGTGATGGCAACGTCTTCAAGTGGTTCGCGGCTATAAACGCCGAGGTTGTTTTCGATGAGCTCGTATGTTTTTATACCCATAGGAATGGTGCGATGGCTGCAAAACGCTTCATCGTTGGTGGTGTCGATGTATATAGGCGCTCTTGCGGTAATTTCGGAGCCGCGATTGGGGATGTTACGTACAAGATGGACGGTGAAGGCCATTTGAAAGTTGTAATTTGTATCATCTGTAAGGCGTACTTGAACAGGGTAGGAAACGTCGTAGGTGAATTTCCATTGTTGGATGCAGAGTAAGGCAAGAACATCACTGCCACCGAATTGAGAGCTTTGCATTTTACCTCCGGCAATGGGGGTTACGGCGAAAGTAAAAGGATAATTTTCATCGTAGTTGAATGTAGTAGAAATTTTGGGCTGGTTGAATTCTTCGCCGATGTTCCAGATGTAGTGGTTTTGGTAATAGGTTAGGTCATCAGGGAAGTTGACATAATTAGTGCCGAGAACGCGTAATTCTTTGAGATTGAGATGGATTAATTTTTTTAATTCAGATTCGACGGTTTTAGGATTCCAGGTTTTCTTTTTACAACTTAATTCGATGCCGGTAACGGGTACATTAGGATGTTCTAATGCGATTAAGTCTTGGGTGAGGTCTTCGATTTTTAATGAGGACATTTCGGAATCAATGATGCGAGAAGCGGTTTCATGCAAGCGTTTGAGTTTTACAGGAGATTCGGCGGTGTGTTCAATCACTTCGGCGACTTTTTCACCGCTTTTAGTTTGGAGTTCGACATTCCAATTAACATTGAAGATGACTTTGCCATCGGCGATATTGGTATTGGCTTTGATTGGTGATTTTTCAACGATGTTATAGGTGTCTTGGAACGGTTGTAAGTCGAGCAAGCAGGATTTGGTGTGTTGTTCGATATAAGTGTCGAGCTCTTGTTTGATTTGAACTAATGAAGGAATTCTGACGTTTTGACCATAGGCCCAATAAGGAATAACGTTCATGGGAGAAAGACGGAGGTGCTGCGAGGCGTCATTTTGGATATCTTTGGGCACGTCGATGTAACCGCCTTGGGTGCCAATTAAGAATAAAGCTTCGTCGCCAGCTTGTTGAATACAAGAGGTGATATAGGTTTCAACTTTGCCTTTTTCGGTTGGGATAAGTTCGTTGGTTTTGAATGAAACCATTTGTTTTTGTAAGAGAAGGACTAAGGCGACGGCTAAGAGCATGACGATGCCAACGATAATGAAGATGGTGACTTGGGCTTTTTTTGTTTTTGGTGTGAGAAAATTTTTGGAACTAGAAATAGGACTATAGGTACATCTTTGCCGCCTCTTTTGGTACATAGGCTAAGGATAGTTGAATGGTTTATAAAGTTTGTGTTGATTGGCGACGAGAAAAAGAGAGGGGAAAATGGAATTTAATGAATATTTTTAAGAATATGGTTCGCGGCGCAAATACCATAGATACCGGCGTCTTCGATACCACAAATATTGTTATCTCCAATAAGATATACATTTTTTATTGGTTGAAAAGGAAGGAGATTACTTCCTTCGATATGAAACGCGGGATTCCAATGTTTATGGGATAATATTTTATACTTTTTGAAGTAGGGTTTGAATGGAGGATTTTTGATTTTAGAATAAAAGAGATACGTATTATTTTGTTGGTGGGCAAGAGCAAGCATTGTGGAGGGAGAGGAGAAAACATTGATTTCATTTTTTTTCCATTCTGTACGAAGTGTTCCTTGAAGATGAAACATATGAACCTGGACAGGACCGCGTAAAGGGTATTTAAATTTTAATAGTGTTTTAGAAATATGGGGAGGTGTGGCGAGAACAATATTTTTGCATGTGTATTGTTGTTGTTGAGTATTTATAAGAAAACCATTTTTTGTTTTTGTTATTTTGGTTACTAGACCTTTAATCCAATTTTTGTTGAATTGTTGTTCAATTTCTTTTTTCTTGAAGTGTAATTCATAAATTGGAAGAATGATGGGTAAGGAGAATTGTAGAAAAGTAAACGCGTTAAGTTTGTTGATAGAGGTGAAAGTTGTTCCCTGAATAATTTCGGCGAGGTAATTTTTAACGATTTGGAGTAGTTGATGTGTTTCAATAAATTTTGTGGCAGAAGTTTGGTAGAGGGACCATAAATAAGGATCTTGTTGCAATGCTTCAATTTGAGGAATAGTTAGCGATCTTTTTTTAAATAGTTCATAATGGTTTTTAAATTTGGATAGATAAAATATGATTTTTAAGTATTGCAACGGATGTGAATATAACTTTTGATTAAAAATAGAATAGGCTTGTTTATTATTGTGAAATTGAAGCTGAGAGGGTTTAATACGACGGCCTTTTTTGATGTGATGAGCAACGTTATGATAAGTACTCATTGCATAATAGGCACCGTATTCAACATTGCCTGTTGACGATTCGGTAATACGACCTCCAATATTGTCGCTGATGAGCAAAAAAGATTGTTTTTCTTTTTGTAGTTGATGGGCACACTCAATTCCCGAAATGCCTCCACCAATAATGATTGTTTGATGAAATTTGGTGTGCATAAGATAACGATAAATGTTTAAAATTATAAAACTATCGCAAAGATGGAGGAAGATAACTGCAATTCTTGTTAGATTTATGAAGAGAGGGGGAAAGTCATAAATTGAATGTGTTAAATGTATAGATAATTGCGTTGATTTTGTTATGTTACACGCAATTATCTAATAAGTAAATTGCAATTTAATTTGTAACAAAATTAGCGCAATTTCCTATAAGAGAGTGCGTTTAACGTTATTTCTTCCAATAAAATTTTAAAAATTTGTTGTCAATAATGGCGTTGCCGGTTAGAGGGGTAGTTTCTGGACTGCTTTCTTTTGATTCAGAACTTTGGGAAGGTTGGGATGAGGGAGGAGGAGATTGTTCTTGTGATGGTGGAGATTGTTGTGGGGGTGGTTGTTGTGCATCGGGTGGAGGTTGTTGATTTGGTGGTGGAATCATATTTGGTTGTTCCATTCCTGGTTGAGGCATATTGGGAGGTTGCTGCATATTTGGAGGAGGTTGCTGATATTGTTGGTTGTCAGGATAAAGTGGTTGAGGGTAAGATTGGGGTGGCTGCTGTTGAGGATTGGGTTGTTGCTGGTTGTCAAATTGGCGACAGCTGCAAGAGGAACTGCCTGGGTCACATGAGGGATAGCTGCCAGAATCGCATTTCATATTACGGCAGTCGCAGGGTTGTTGATG
>Ga0209515_10010544_pt1 | contig 10260 bp, 11 predicted proteins | sample Subgroupgradi54m_FD_187454 | JGI IMG/M metagenome (GOLD analysis project Ga0209515, IMG submission 187454) | Subsurface groundwater microbial communities from S. Glens Falls, New York, USA - GMW60B uncontaminated upgradient, 5.4 m (SPAdes)... ...
GCCCCAGCGAGGTCTCCCCCGCCGGAGGCGGGTCCGCCTCAGGCGGAGAACCCCGCAACCGAGCTGGCCAGGATTATTTTTTCTCGTCGTCGGCGCGGAATTCGGCGTCGATCACATCATCCTTCTTCTTTTCATTCTCGCTCGACTTTGGCTGACTGCCTCCATCCTCTGGGGAACCGGTAGACTGAGCTCCTCCCTTTGCTGAAGCAGCCCTGTACACCTCCTCGGCAATCTTGTGGGAGGCTCGCGTCAATTCCTCCATGGCTTGCTTGATGTTTGAGGTATCGGAACCCTTGAGCGCCTCCTTCAAGGCCTTGAGCTTCTCCTCCACCTGGGCCCGTTCTGCGGCAGACACCTTATCTCCATACTCCTTAAGGCTCTTCTCCGTAGCATAAGCCAGGGTATCCGCCTGGTTCTTTAACTCCACTTCTTCTTTGCGCTTCTGGTCCTCTTGCGAAAACCGCTGTGCCTCCGCCACCATCCGATCAATCTCACCCTTGTCCAACTTATGGGGAGCGGTGATCCGAATCGACTGCTCCTTGCCTGTCCCCCGGTCCTTGGCGGAGACATGCACAATCCCGTTGGCATCGATGTCAAAGGTGACCTCGATCTGTGGAATTCCCCGAGGAGCCGGTGGGATCCCCACCAGGTCAAAGCGACCCAGCTCCACGTTGTCGCTGGCCATTGCCCGCTCCCCCTGGAGAACCCGGATCGTCACCGCCGGTTGATTGTCATCGGCCGTCGAGAAGACTTGAGACTTCCGGGTGGGGATCGTCGTGTTCCTCTCGATGAGTCGGGTAAAAACACCCCCCAACGTCTCGATCCCAAGGGAAAGTGGAGTCACATCCAACAACTGGATGTCCTTGATCTCGCCCTTCAAGGCCGCCGCCTGGATGGCAGCCCCCATCGCCACGCATTCCATCGGATCGACTCCCCGGACCACCTTCTTCGGACCCGCGTACTCCTCTACAAAACGCTGGACGATTGGCATCCGGGTGGGGCCCCCCACCAAGATCACCTTGTCGACATTCTCGGGTTTCAGCTTGGCATCACTCAAGGCCTGCTCCATCGGATGGCGGCAACGCTCGATGATGGGTCCGATCAACTCCTCCAGCTTGGCCCGGGTAATGGCCATGGTCAGGTGCTTGGGGCCGCTAGAATCTGCGGTGATGAAGGGCAAGTTGATGTCGGTCTGGAGTACATTGGAGAGCTCGATCTTGGCCTTCTCTGCCGCTTCCCGAACCCGCTGGAACGCCATCTTGTCGTTGCGGATATCGATGCCGGACTCCTTCTTGAACTCGGTGGCGATGTAGTCAATGAGGGTCATGTCCATGTCGGTTCCGCCCAATTGCGTGTCGCCGGAAGTCGCCAGCACCTCGAAACCGGAGGTTTTCTCCTCCTTGACGTAGTACATCTCCATCACGGTCACATCCAGCGTCCCACCCCCTAAGTCAAAGACCAGCACCTTCTGCTCCTGCTCCGCCTTATCAATTCCATAGGCCAGACAAGCCGCGGTCGGCTCGTTGATGATCCGCAACACCTTTAAGCCTGCAATCTCACCGGCATCCTTCGTCGCCTGGCGCTGATTGTCGTTAAAGTAGGCCGGTACCGTGATCACCGCCTCGGTCACCTGGGTATCCAGGTATCCTTCCGCATCTTGCTTGATCTTTTGAAGGATGAAGGCCGAGATCTGCTGGGGGGTATACTCCTTTCCATGGATCCGATACACATAATCGGTCCCCATCTTCCGCTTGGCGGCGATCACCGTCCCTTCCGGATTGATGGCAGCCTGCCGGCGGGCAGGTTCCCCCACCAGCCGCTGACCATCCTTCGTGAAAGCCACATAGGAAGGAAAGGCCTTCCCTCCAATCGTCGTCCCTTCGGCTGAAGGGACAATGGTAGGACGTCCCCCTTCGACCACAGCGGCCGCAGAGTTCGAAGTTCCAAGATCAATCCCAATTGCCCGTGCCATTTGTTCAAGACCTCCTTTAAGGCTTCACAGCCACCTTCACCACTGCGTGTCTTAAGACCCTGCCATTCATCATATAGCCTTTGCGCAACTCGACCAGGACCGTAGACTCTGGTACTGCGTCCGTGGATTCATGGGCCACTGCCTCGTGTCGGGTTGGATCAAACAACTTTCCCGTTGCCTCGATCGGAACCACCCCGTACGATTTCAAGAGACCCTCCATCCGCCTGTAGATCATCTCCACACCGGCCCGAAAAGAGGTGTCCGCTCCCCCTTCGAGAACCTCAGGGTGACCGGCTTGCGTTGCCAAGGCCCGCTCAAAATCATCCAAGATCTCCAGAAGCTCTCTTAACAACTCGCTGTTGGCCACTTCCTGGAAATCGGCCTGCTCTTTTAACCAACGCTTCTTGGCATTCTCGAAGTCAGCCTGGAGATGAAGCATCTGATTGCGAACCTGCTCCAACTCCTTTTCAGGATCCATCTTTTTCTGTTGGGCACCCTCTTGCGCAGGTTGCTCTTCCTTCACGTCAGAGCTCATCATTCCCGCTCCCCAAAGGCCCGGCTGACCGCCTGGGCCACTCGTCCTATCAGCGCCGTGACCCGAGGGTAGTCCATGCGGGTAGGACCCAGCACGCCAATGGCCCCCATCACCCCGCCTCGGAGGTGATAGGAGGCTGCCGCAATGGTACAGTCGGTCAAAGAGGTCCCCCGGTTCTCTGAGCCGATGTGAAGCTTCACCTCATCGGCTGCCAGATCCCGCCGGAGGATCTCCACCAGCTCCTTCTGATTTTCCAAGGCCCGAAGCAGATCCCGGGTCCGCTCCATGTCCCGAAACTCTGGCGCCTCAAAGATCCGGCTGGTCCCCTCCAAGATCACGGAACCTTCCTCTTGGAAGAAGGATCCCAGAGACAAGAGATCCGTTGCCCGCTTAAAGAGGTGAAAGAAGGAACTCGTGGTTTCCAAGAGGCGCCGCTCCAAATAGGAATGAACCGATCCTAAGGGCATCCCCACAAGCTCCTGATTGAGGAACCGCTCAATCCGATCCAGCTCATCCTGATCCATCGGCTCCTCCAGTTCCAATATCGCATGCTTGACCAGTCCCTCGGTCGCGATCAAGACACCCACCACCTCCCGAGGTTCCACCGGGATGAGCTCCAGGTGGCGAAAAGAGCCGTGGGCAAGCTGCGGTACCAAGACCACACCGGCTTCCTTCGTAAGCTCCGCCAAAAGATGAGCAGCCTGCGATAAAAACTCCTCGGGGTCATCGATCTCTGACTGGCTTAACCCCTCGATCAAAGACTCCTGTTCAGGCCGAAGTCGCTTGGGTTCCATCAGAAGATCGACGTAGTATCGATAGCCCCGATCGGTGGGAACCCGCCCGGCCGAGGTGTGCGGATGCGTGATCAGCCCCTGGATCTCCATCTGAGCCATGACGTTTCGGATGGTAGCAGGGCTTACCCCGAACCCGTAATTCTCCCACAAAAACTCAGATCCCACCGGGGTCGCCGACTCGGTATAGGCCAATATGATGGCCTCTAGAATTCTGTGACTCCTTGATTTTAAATCAGTTACAGACATACTTCTCTCCCTTTATTAGCACTCATTTACATAGAGTGCTAACCGGTTATAAGTTTAACACAGATCTTAACCTTGTCAAGGAGAAACTACCTTTTCTTGAGCAGGCCTACCTTGGCTAGCTGACCATACAATCGATTTGGAATCCGGGCTTCCAGGAGAAGTCCATTGTCCTGCACCTGGCGGTGAAGCACCTGGCCTTCGTTGTAGATCCGCTCCACCCAGTGCTGGTTAGAATTGGAGATCCAGATCGTGGCCAAGGGCATCAAATGACTTAAGACGGATATGAGGCGTTCCAACAGGGTTGTCAAGCCTTCGCCGGTCAGGGCAGAAATCGCAACCGCATCCGGGTAGTGGCGCTTCAGAGACTCCAAGGTAGGCCGATCCACCCGATCGATTTTGTTCAAGGCCACCACCACCGGTTTGTCCTGGGCCTCGAGAGCCGTGAGAACCTCGTGCACGGCCGTCGACTGCTCCTCCAGCATCGGATGAGAGGCATCCAGCAGATGAAGCAAGAGATGACTTTGAGTCACCTCCTCCAAGGTAGCTCGAAAGGCCTCGATGAGCCGATGGGGAAGTCGATGCAAAAATCCCACCGTGTCGGATAGAAGAATCCGTTGGTGATTGGGAAGTTCAAGCCGGCGCGATAACGGGTCCAGCGTCGTGAAGAGCCGGTTTTCCGCAGGCGTCCCCGCTTGGGTGAGCTTGTTCAAGAGGGTAGACTTGCCCACATTCGTATATCCAATGAGCGCTATGGTCGGAATCTCCTCTTCCTGCCGTTTGTGACGGGAGATCTCCCGTCGACGCTGGATCTGGGCCAGTTCCTTCTTCAGGCGGCCAATTCGAAGGCGAATCTTGCGGCGATCCACCTCCAACTTCTGCTCACCAGGCCCTCGGGTTCCAATGCCACCTCCTAACCTGGACAAAAGGATCCCCTTGCCGCTCAAGCGAGGCAGGAGGTATTCCAACTGTGCCAGCTCGACCTGAACCTTCCCTTCTTGGGAACGGGCTCTTTGGGCAAAGATGTCCAGGATCAGCTGAGTCCGATCGATCACCTTGACCCCAATCAAGTCCTCCAGATTCCGTTGCTGAGGGGAACTTAAGTCCTCGCCAAACAACACCACGTTGGCCTTCAAGGCGTGGCAGCGATCGTGAAGCTCCAGGGCCTTTCCCTTGCCGATGAAATAATTGGAGGTCGGACGATCGCGCGGGACGATTGCCTGTTCCAATACCCCGACGCCACTGGATCGGGCCAGCTCTTCCAATTCTCGAGTGGATTCTTCAATCGGCCAAGAATCACGGTAGGCCCGGTCGCTCAGTCGGACGTTGACGAGGAAGGCGCGCTCCATCAATGGACAGGCGCTGGCAGGTAAGAGTCGATTTGGTTGAGGATCGTATCCGCGAGGGCCTGGGGTGTTTTTCCTTCTACCCAGATCCAATGAATCCGAGGGTTTGCCTTAAACCAGGTCCATTGCCGCTTGGCATACCGACGGGTGTTGCGTTGGATAAGCCCGAGGGTCGTCTTCCAATCCGCCTGGCCCTCCAGGAAAGCGAAAAGCTCTCGATAGCCCAGGGCCCCTCGAGCGGTTCGGCTTAAAGGCCTCTTCACAAGGACTCTCGCCTCTTCCAGCCAACCGGAGGCAAACCACTCTTCGATCCGCGCCTGAATCCGTGAAGCCAGGTACTCCCGAAAACAGGTGAGTCCCACCAGGATCGGACGCTCCTCGAGATCGAGGGAAGGGGTCGTGTCTCGATGCCAGGCGCTTAAAGGGCGCCCACTTACCCAAAAAACCTCCAGGGCTCTGACGATTTTCCGCAGATCGTTGGGATGGATCCGATGGGCCGAAGTCGGATCCACTGCATGCAGCCTTGTATGAAGGACCTCCGGTCCCAGACGGCGCCCCTCCTCTAACAACTGTTCCCTTACAACTGGATCCTTTCCAGGGGCTGGACAAAGCCCATCCAGCAATCCTCTTAAGTAAAGCCCGGATCCGCCTACCAGCAAAGCAGAACGTCCCTTGGCGTGGATCTCCTTTAAAACGGGGGCAACCGCTTTCACATACCGAGCGACATCGAACTCCTCTTCTGGATCTACCAGGTCGATCCCATGGTGAGGAACCTCTTGTCGAATAAAGGGGCTTGGCTTTCCTGTTCCGATGTCCATGCCGCGGTAAACCTGCATGGAATCAACCACGACGATCTCACAGGGAATGCGGCGGGCCAGATGAAGGGCAACCTCCGTCTTTCCGATCCCGGTGGGTCCAACGACGGCCAGGATCAAGGAGCCACCTTTCCGGGAAACCCTTCATTTTTCAGACGCTGCGCCTGTTGTTGAGCATCCTGCCGGCTGGAGAATTGGCCCACCCGCACCCTAAAAAAACGCTTTCCCTGCATCTGAGCTTCTACGATCTGAGTCTCGTAACCACGGCGTTCCAATTCGGATTTCAGTTTCATCGCATTGGACTGGGAATTGAAGGCCCCGACCTGCACAGAGAAATAAAAATCCCCTCCCTGAAGCAACTCCTTGGCCTGGGCCGCCTCGGCGCTGTTTGGAAATTGTTGGATGACCCCTTGAAGGGAGGCCTTCGACTCGTCCCAAAGCCCAAGGCTGCGCTGAATCTGCCCCAGGCGCAAGAAGGCCTGAGGCCTAAAAGGCTTGTTCTCCCCAAGGCTCAGTAGTTTCTGATAGGCAGTCAAGGCCTGCTCGTTCTCTCCGGCTAAAGCAAACGATTCCCCCAAGGCCATCCAGGCGTTTGGAGTCCATCGACCGTTTAGATAGTCGGTAAGATACTGGTTCAGGCTCTGTCGGGCAAACTCCAACTCACGAAGCTTCAGAGCCGATACCCCCTGGAGGTAAAGGATCTCCTCTCTGGAGGAGGGGTCGGAGCCTTTCAGAAGTTGTCGAGTTCGACTCAAAACTTGGTTGTATTCCCCGCGCAGATACGCCGATTGCAAAGAAGCACTCTCATCGGCGGCAAACGAGGTTGACACTGCTGTCATGGCAAAGAGCATCCAAACTGCCAATCGCAACCTATTCATCTGCAATTCGCCCCACCAGGCTCTGACCTCGAATTCCTTCCACCTGCACCTGAATGAGCTTTCCCGCCGAAACCGAATCCGCTGGAAAGTACGCCTTCTTGTTCGTCCGGGTCCGCCCCATGCCAGGCTCCTCTACCAAAACCTCCACCGTTTCGCCGATCAAGCGCTGTGCCTTTTCCGACGTGATCCGCTCCTGAAGCTTGAGCAAACTCTTTAGGCGCCGATCCTTGACCTCTTCTGGAACGTCATCGCTCCAACGAGAGGCCGCAGCAAAGGGGCGTGGAGAATATTTGAAGATGAAAGCCGAGTCGAACTGTGCCGTTTCCATAAGTTTCACCGTTGCCTCAAAATCCTCCTCCGACTCGCCTGGGAATCCCACGATGATATCCGTTGTCACCGCCACCTTGGGAACGGCCCGGCGCAAATTCTCAAGCTTCTCCAGGTACTCCTGGGCGGTGTAGCCCCGGCGCATCTTCTCTAAGAGCCGGTCGGAGCCCGATTGAACCGGTAGGTGCAGATGTTCACAGACATGCTCCAGATCCCGCATCGCGGCAAAGAGTCCTTCCACCGCGTCCCAAGGATGAGAGGTGATGAATCGGATCCGCTCGATCCCGGAGATCGCATTCACCTGAGCCAAAAGATCAGGGAAAGTGACCGTTCGTCCTGAGCCTGTCGACTCACCGTTCGTCCTGAGCCTGTCGAAGGATGACTTGTTTTTGCCGTAGGAGTTCACGTTCTGTCCCAGGAGCATCACCTCCCGGTATCCCTGCCCCGCCAAGCGCTTCACCTCTTCGACAATCTGGTCAGGGGGGCGGCTGACCTCCGGGCCTCGAGTGTAAGGAATGATGCAGTAGCTGCAAACCTTGTTGCAGCCCTCCATCACGGTGACCAACGCCGTGATCTTGCCGGAGTGATACGAGATCGTCTGGAATTCCTTCCGAACCTTCTCTCGAATCGCCATCATGGGCTTACGCTCTTCCCATATGGCCTCAATCAGCTCCGGCACCTCATAAAGCTGCGCTGGGCCTGAGATAAAGTCCACATGGGGCATTCGCTTGAAGATCAGCCCACGCTGGGCCTTGGCCATGCAGCCCATGACGCCAATGATCAGCTCCGGCCGCTCAAGCTTAAGGGATTTTAGTGCCCCCACATTGGACCAAACCCGGTCCTCGGCGTGGCTACGAACCGAGCAGGTGTTATACAGGATCACATCGGCCTGACTCTCAGACTTCGCCAAGGTGTAGCCCTGATTCAAGAGGAGGCCGGTTACCTCCTCTGAATCTCGAACGTTCATTTGGCATCCATAACTTTTCAAATACAACTTTTTCATCTGTGTCATTTATCGGGCGCCGTGTAATCGTGTCGCTTCGCCGGATCGTCTGATAGATACTGGACAAACTCCCAATCGTTACCATCGGGGTCGTAGAAGTAGACGCGCTTCCGATAGAGATGCTTGTTCGGAACCGTTGAGTCTTTGTAGCCCGCCGATTGGAGTCGCTTACGCAACGCTTCGACGTCGTCAACTTCGTAAGCGAGGTGGTTTACGCCTGGAACACCTACATAGGGCGTCCAGTGTTGCTCAGGCTCAACCGTTGATTGAGTCAAGGCAATGTACGTGTCATCTGTCCCAATATGCACCCATCGAAAGCCGCGGGGATCCTTGCCATCGAAGCGTATTCTAAATTCGGGAAATGCCGTCTGCAGGAAACGGATCGTGGCGTCGATGTCCCGCACGAAGAGGTTAGCGTGTTCAAGCCTAACAGCCATATGATCGACCTCCTAAGCTGTTCGGTACCGGGTTCCGAGGGAACAGGTTCGGCGCTACCGAAGCCCAAGGCGATCCCGGAAAGCTCCCCGCACGTGAGTCACCATCTGAGCGGAACGTTTTGCTTCCTGGCGGGTAGCGAATTCCCCTGGATAACGGAACTCGACCGCATAAGGTTCCAGGTATTCCAGGTCCGACCTTAACAACTCCAAGGCGGGATCTGCCCGTTTTGCCAACTCAAGAAGATCCAGCAGATCGTGAGTCTTGGGGAAAGAGATGCGGTGGTACGTCAGGAAAGCCTTCAGACACTTCTCAGCGCATTGCTGGGCATGAAAGCAGACGGCATTGCTCAGATTGGGCTTGCGTTTCCGGACGAGCGCCCGGGCAGCTTCATAATCCTCCTCCGCCTTGACGACCCGATCACGAACGTCTTGGCGAAGCTTCATAAAGGACTTTGCCCTTTTTGATCACCTCTCGGGTGAAGGGACAGAAATAGGACGTTAACCTCTGCCGGATCTCTTTCGGCGTCCGCACCACAAAGTCGATCGGAAGCGGACGCTCCGGAAAGAGCGCCTGCAAAGACCGCGCCCGATCGCTCCAACGCTTCCGCGTCGGCATCACAACAAGGAAATCCAGATCGCTGTCCTTGGTCGGCTTGCCGGAAGCATAGGAGCCGAACAACACAATCCGGCGAACCTGGGGAAAAACGGAGACAACGCGCCGGACAACTTGGCGAAGAAACACGTCCACGCCGCTACTGCGCATCTTATCTTTCCCCTTGTTCCTCATGAAGTCAGTATATCACCATTACGCCAATGCCGTCCGTAACCCCCCGACCAAAACCTCCAAGACCGACAAAAGTCCTGGGTTCCCGGAACAACGGCCATCCATATGAAACCACGTGTAGTCTTTTCATCACTTTAATTTGAAGAACCTACCTGGACAGGCCCTGGCGGGTGGCTGCATGCAACATTCTTGGGCCATAGGAGCTCCTCTTGCGAACTGAGGATTGCTTGAAGAGTGGTTGCGATCATGACCCCTGCGATCAGGATGGCAACAAACGCGTCGAAACGAGAACTCCCGGAGAGTATCGTGCAGATCCCCGCTCCCACCGGCGCCAGGGAGACCAAGACATCGCCCATGTTATGGACGTAGGCCAGGCGAATCGCAGTGTCCTCCCGACTCGGTCCCCGGAGTGCTCGGGCGACCCCCCAATTCCCCAGAGCGGCGATCAGTCCCGCCACGATCGGGATGAAACCCAGAACCACCGGAGGATGGATCAGGCGCACAATGGCCTGCCAGAGCATGAGGCCGCTGACGGTCAACAGACCGACGGAACTGAAAAGATTGGCGGCCCGAAGGAAACGGCCGGATAAACCCGCCCGAAGGGTGTAGGCCAAGACAAGAAACACGAGGGCCATCTCATCGGAAAGATTGTGCACGGCGTCCATCCCAAGGCTGAGGCTATTGGCTCCGATGCAGCCGATGGCCTCAACGGCCAGGAGGGCGGTATTCAGCCCCAGGGCAACGGTTAGCGGCTTGCGGAGATGCGCCATAATGCGATTTCTTTTTTTGCTGTGTTCATTCGTTCACCGTCACTTTTTGATCCACAGCGACGCCAATGCCACCCGGTGCGCCTAACGGTACCGGGTTCCGAGGGGACAGGTGAGAGAGACTCAACGTGCCCCCTGCGTACCCGGTACGGGTTTTTCCGGTGACATGGAATCCCCTTCATGGCCCCTCTTAGGCCTCCTCCGCATGAGGAGCCACGCTCTGCCGGCCGGCCTTGACCTGCGTACGGTGGTGCTTGGCCGCCAACACCTTCTCCTTGGCGCGTCGGGACCGGCGGCGTTTCTGCCGACGGATCTTGGCGATGCGCTGCGCCTCTTCGCTCAGACGCCCGAGCCGCTGG
>Ga0209515_10010545_pt1 | contig 10259 bp, 9 predicted proteins | sample Subgroupgradi54m_FD_187454 | JGI IMG/M metagenome (GOLD analysis project Ga0209515, IMG submission 187454) | Subsurface groundwater microbial communities from S. Glens Falls, New York, USA - GMW60B uncontaminated upgradient, 5.4 m (SPAdes)... ...
GCTGACGGAGCGAGGAGGAGTATCGGCAACGCGGATTGCTCTTCCAATCCTGATTCCAATGATTCCACGGCCGCTTCCACGGCGCGAGGAGCCACGTAAGTCACCAGAGCTAAGATGGCCGGGAGACGGGCTTGGAGGGCCACGACGGACCACTCGTCGGCAAAGAAGAGCTGGGTGGGGTCGCGTCGAGCAGGATAAGCGTCCTCGAGACGGCACCTTGTTTGGAATGGCGTGGCCGTCCCACCGCCCACTGCCAAATTGGTGACCTCGATGGTCGGATACCGCAGATACGAGACGCCGCCGGGGCGCACAAGCGGCGGCCCACTCAAGGTCCGCGCGTACTGTGCCCATGCCCGCTCCATGTCCGGCGTCCAGCCGCGGACCTGGAGCAACCGATCCCACACGCCATTCCGGACCTGGACATAAATCAGATACTTCAAGAACACGCTCCCATCCAACCCATGATCCGAACTGATGTACACCGAGACGTAAAGATCGTCCGAAGCAATGAGCCGATGGCTGCTCTCCGTAGGCGCTTCACCTGAGTAAGAGAACAGGCGATGGTTGGGGATGGGGCGGCGGGGATCGTATCCGGAGTATTTGTAGATCGCGGTATACAACCGCTGGAGCACCGCTTGTTCATCGGACGTGAGGGTGATCTGCGCGCTGCCCAATCGCTGATCCGACAACGCTTCCCGCATACGCACCAGGATACTGCGGACCATCGGGGGAAGGTGGGTCGCCTCGTCGAGCAGTTTCGTCACGCGCTCCAATCCTGTTCCCGTCGCATCGTCATCAGAAATCTCGGGGGTTTCGCCCCGCATGCCATACAAGTCCACCATGACTTGGTATGCCCGCACCAGTAAGTGCCAGTCGTCGGTATGGGCCCTTGCAACATCATCCACGAGCTTGATCAACTTGTAGTACACGGGATCTTGCGTGCCCGTGCCGAAAATCGTGCCGTCGTCAAACGGATGCGGACCGATATCGCGCTTGGGTGAAGGCGGCGTATCCCGGAATCGTTTCGCCCGGATCACGGTCAAGCGGTCCTTGACCTCCGGACCGGTTGCGCTGCGAACACGTATCACGGACTCAATGGCGTCCAGCGTCGCGAGTCCGACGTCCACAAGGCGCTGTCGCATCCGATCGCCCTCAATCCGGTTGCTCTCATTGCGGTGAGCTGCTGCTCCTTGAGACAGGTTGGCCACCTGTCCTATGATCTGGGCTTCGGGACTTTGAAAAAACGACGGGGCCGGAGGAAGCGCCAGCCACTGCAGCAGCAATCGTCGGACCTCTTCCATGCCCGCCGACGCCGCAGGAATCAGGGACGAGGCACTGCGAAGTTGAGTGACGAGCGTCTCTTTAAGCCGACTGGATTCTTCCAATCCAGTTTGCCGAAGGGCATAGACCGGCGGCACCGCCAACGCACCGACGAGGGCGACGCTGAGCACAGTGTTCAAGAACGGCTGACGGCTGAAACCGCGATGGGTAGTCATAGGGATCACTCCAAGTATGGCTGATCGGCAGGACAAAAATCAAGGCCGACGAGCAAAATCTTGATTCGACCTTACGTCCTGAGCGGCGGAATCACAGGTCTAATGCAACAGGGGCGGTGCCCGGCGGGGTGTCTCCTGACGGCGTCGCGCAGGGCGAGCGGCCACGGTGTCCATGGACGAGCGAGGGGAGGGGCTTCCCCGGAGCTCACGGAGGCCGAACGGGCCGGTGTCCCGCCGAAGGCGGGACGAGTGAGGCCGAGTGCGCAGCGCCCAATGTCCCGCTGGGGACATTGAGGCGCGGTCCGGGGAAGCCCCTTCCCGAGCGAGCCCTACTCGAGATCCCCGACGATCTCCTCGACGAGATCCTCGAGCGTCACCATCCCCAGCGCCCGGCCCGGCCCGTCCACGACGACGGCGAGCTGGACCTTGCGATGCTGGAACTCCTTGAGGAGGTCGCTGACCCGCGTCTCCGGCGGGACGGTGAAAACCGGGCGGATCAGGTCGGGGACGGCGATCAGCGTCTGGTGCCGCCAGAGATGGAGCAAGTCGTGGGTGTGGATGACGCCGACGATCCGGCTGCGGTCCTCCTCCTGGTAGACCAGGATCCGCGAGTAGCCCTCCTCAACGAACGCCTCCAGCACCTGCTCGTGGGTCGCCCGGTTCGACACCATCGCGATCTCCACCCGCGGGACCATCACCTCGCCGACCTTCGTGTCGCCGAACTCGAAGATCCGATGCAGGAGCTGGCGCTCCTGTTCTCCGAGGACTCCCTCTTCTTTGCCGATCTCGATCATCAGGCGGATCTCTTCTTCCGTGATGAACGGGGCGCGCGATTTCAGCGGGACGCCGACGAGCCGCAGGAGGAACCGGCTCATCCGGGTCAGCACCGTGGTCACCGGCCCCAACAGCCAGACGAACACCCGAACGAACGGCGCGGTCCAGAGGGCGACACGCTCCGGGTGCTGGGCGGCCGCCACCTTGGGGGTGATCTCGGCGAGGAGGAGGATGATGGCGGTGGACCCCAGCGTGGCCAGCGCGATGCCCCACCGCTCCCCCAGCAGGCCAACACAGAGGACCGTCGCCAGACTGGTGAAGGCGATGTTCGCAAAGTTGTTGGCCAGCAGGATCGTCGCCAGGAAGTGATCGAAGTGATTGACGAGCCCCTGGATGATCTTCGCGCGGCGGCGGCCCTGCGCGACGAGATGGCGCAGGCGGATGCGGGAGAGGGCCATGAACGACGTCTCCGACAGCGAGAAGAACGCCGAGAGCACCAGGAAGACGAGGAGCAGGATGGGGATCAGGGGGCGGATCATCGGTAGAGCGACTGCTCCGCGATGTAGCGGCCAACGGCCGCCGGGACCAGCGTCTCAATCGGTTGGCCGCGGCGGACCCGCTCGCGAATCTCCGACGAGGACACTGGGATGGTCGGGATCTCAAGCCGCTGGACCTGCGGCGGCCACGCCGCCACCGGCGCGTCGGGCCGCGGCACGGCGACAAAGGTGGCCAGCCGCATCGCCTCGCCGATCTCCTTCCATGACGGCAGGTCGGGCACCATGTCGGACCCAATCAGCACGTACCAGGTCGCGGCCGGTTCCTGACGCGCCAGCTGGCGGAGCGTCTCGACGGTATACGAAGGACCCGGCCGGTCGAGCTCGACGCGGGACACCCGGTAGGCCGGGAAACCCGCGATCGCGAGCTCCACCATCCGGCAGCGATGCTCGGCGGAGACGGGGCCGTCCACCGGCTTGTGGGGCGGCAGACGGGCGGGAATCCACAGCATCTGGTCGAGCCCCAGTGCCGTCATCGCCCCCTCCGCCATCCTCACGTGCCCCAGGTGCACCGGATTGAACGTCCCTCCGAGAATGCCGATCTTCATCCGCGGATCTGGCCCCGGCCGGTGACGAGGTACTTGTAGGTGGTCAGCTCCTCCAGCCCCATCGGCCCCCGGGCGTGCAGCCGGTCGGTCGAGATGCCGATCTCCGCGCCGAGGCCGAACTGGCCGCCGTCGGTGAACCGCGTCGAGGCGTTGACGTACACGCAGGCAGCGTCCACCTCATGCAAAAACCGCTGGGCGTTGGCCCGGTTGCGGGTGACGATCGCCTCGGAATGGCCGGAACCGTAGCGCTGGATGTGCGCGATGGCCTCATCGAGCGACTCCACGACTTTCACCGAGAGGATGAGGTCGAGGTATTCCGTCGGCCAGTCCTGCTCCGTCGCCGGGACGACCGGCGTCCCTTTCAGCAGGCGCCGCGTGGCGGCGTCCCCCCGCAGCTCGACGCCGGCCGCCAGGTATTGTGTGGCCATCGCCGGCAGGAAGCGCGGCGCCGCCGCCCGGTGGACGAGCAGCGTCTCCATCGCGTTGCAGACGCCGGGGCGCTGGACTTTCGCGTTGTAGCAAATGCGCTGGGCCATCGCCAGGTCGGCGCCGGCGTCCACGAAGGTATGGCAGACGCCCTTGTATTGTTTGATGACCGGGACCTTCGCCTTCTCGACGACGGAGCGGATCAACCCTTCCCCGCCGCGAGGGATCACCAGATCCACGAGCCCGACGAGCGACAAGAGGACGTCCACGCCGCGGCGGTCGGTGACCGGCACAAGCTGGATCGCCCCGTCCGGCACGCCGGCCGCGCGGGCCGCCTGCGCCAGCACGCGGGCGATCGCCGTGTTCGAGCGGTGCGCCTCACTGCCGCCGCGCAGGATGACGGCGTTCCCCGACTTGAGGCAGAGCCCGGCGCAGTCGGCCGTCACGTTGGGACGGGCCTCGTAGACGATCACGATGACGCCGATCGGCACGCGGACTTTCTGGATCTGCAGGCCGTTGGGGCGCCGCCAAGCGCGGAGCACCTCGCCGACCGGGTCCGGCAGACGAGCGACGACGCGCAACCCCTCGGCCATGTCGCGGATCCGCGCCTCGGTCAGCAGCAGGCGGTCGAGCAGCGCCGCCGACTGGCCGCGCGCGCGGGCCGCCGCCATGTCGCGCGCGTTGGCCGCGAGGAGGGCGCGCCGCGCGCGCACGAGGGCGTCCGCCATCCGGCGCAGCGCCTCGTTCTTCACCGCGGTGGACAGTCCCCGCAGCGCCGGCGTCGCCGCTTTGGCCCGCCGGGCCAGCGCCGTCACCGTCGAAGCAATATTCGTCATGGTGTAAACACCGTGCCGGGATTTTTCCCTTCCAACACAACCTGGGTCAACGTGTAGCTCCCACCTGCGTTCGCAATTACGAGCTGAATTCCCTGAGCCGTCGCAAGTTCTGCGGCCAGCAATTTGGTCTGCATCCCACCCGCCGAGGTCGCTTTATTGGTATCTTTCGCCCAACTCTTGGCGAGACGGATGTCCGCTCTGGATACTTGAGGCACGATCTCCCACTTGTCATTACGAAGCGCGTCATCGGTCAAAATGATGAGCAGCTGCGCGCCTGCCAGCACCGCGACGTGCGCGGCGAGCTGATCGTTGTCGCCGACGCGGATCTCCTCGGTGGAGACCGAGTCGTTCTCGTTAATGACGGGGATGATGCCGGCGTTGAGCAGGGTGTCCAGCGTGGCTTTCACGTTGAGTTTCCGGCGGTCTTCCAAATCATTCTTGGTGAGCAAGAGCTGCGCCGCGTGGAATCCCTGACGCTTGAAGGCCTGTTCGTAGAGCGCCATGAGGCGCCACTGTCCGACGGCGGAGGCCGCCTGCAAATGCTGGAGGGCTCTCGGACGGGTCTTGTAGCGCAACACGTGCATGCCCGCCGCGATCGCGCCGGAGGTCACGACGATGATTTCCCGGTGCGCGCGATGAATCCGTCCGACCTGCTTGGCGATCGTCGCCACGCGGGCCGGTGACAGCTGGTCGCCGCCGCGCTCGGTGAGCACGGACGTGCCGACTTTCACCACAATGCGTTTGGCGGATTTGAATGTCTGGCTCAGTGATGACTTCACGAAACACTCTCGAGTAGTTTGGCGGTCGCCTTCAATAACGCCGGAATGCCGTCGCCGGTCTTCGCCGCGATCGCCACCACCGGCTGTTTCACCAATCGCCTGAACCGCAGCAACGCTTTCTTCGCGCCGGGGGCGTCCAGCTTGTTGGCGACCACCAGCTGCGGCTTGGCCGCCACCGCTTGATGATACTGCGCCAGCTCCGCGTTGAGAACCCGGAAATCCTCAACCGGGTCCCGCCCCTCGGTCCCGGCGATGTCCACAAGGTGCAGGAGGACCCGCGTCCGCTCAATGTGCCGGAGGAACTCCAGGCCGAGCCCCCGGCCGCGCGAGGCCCCCTCGATGAGCCCCGGCACGTCCACCGCCACACACGCCACCGTCTCCCCCTTCCCTCGCGCCGGCAGGGTGACAGCCCCCAGGGTCGGCACCGTCGTCGTGAACGGGAACGCGGCGACGCGCGGACGGGCCGCGGAGATGGCCCCCAGCAGAGTGGATTTCCCGGCGTTGGGGAGGCCGACGATCCCGACGTCGGCGACCAGCTTCAGCTCCAGCCGAATGCGGCGCTCCTCGCCGAGGTCCCCCATCGTCCGTTCCCGACGGTGGGCGTTGCCCACCCCGCCGCGGCCCCCCTGGGCCACGATGAGCTCATCACCGGGCCGCGCCAGATCGGTCAGCAGCTCGTGGAGTTCGGCGTCGAACACGAGGGTGCCGGGCGGCACCGGCACGACCGCGTCCCGGCCGTTGGCGCCGCGCGAGCGCTTGGAGGTACCGTGACGGCCGGGGCCGGCCTGGAGGTGTTTGCGATAAGCGAGGTCGAGGAGGGTCGGCACGTTGGAGTCGGCGCGGAGGATCACGCTCCCGCCGTGGCCGCCGTCGCCGCCGTCCGGACGACCGTGGCGCATCCACAGATCACGGTAATAACTCTGGCACCCCTGGCCGCCGCGGCCAGCCGTACAGAGGAGGGTGGTGTGATCCACGAACCCCGGCTGGCCTTGCGGCCTCATGCCGGTCGGACGCTGACCACCCGGGGCTTCGGGAACGCCACGATCCCGTCAATGAGGGCGAACAAGGTGTCATCGCGGCCGCGGCCGACGTTGGGGCCCGGGAAAAACCGGGTGCCGCGCTGGCGCACCAGAATCGTGCCGGCCAACACGGCTTGGCCGCCATACCGCTTGACCCCCAGGTACTGTGGACCGGAGTCCCGTCCGTTGCGGGTGGACCCCATCCCTTTCTTAGACGCCATGCTGGACCTCGAGGACTTTGAGCCGGGTCACCGACTGGCGATGCCCCTTTTTCCAATGGAACCCTTTGCGCCGCTTGTACTTGTAGGAGACGACCTTCGGCGCCCGTTGCTGGGCCACGACCTGGCAGACCACCGCGGCCCCGGCCACGTGCGGGCGCCCCACCGACAACGTCTTGCCATCGTGGAGGGCGAGCACGTCCGAGAGCGTCACCTGGCCGCCTTGCTCCCCCGCCAGCTTCTCGACGGTGAGGACGGACCCCTGGCGGACGACGTACTGCTTGCCGCCGGTGGCCACCACCGCGTACGGGGAGGCCAAGGTCTGGGTGGCTGGGGCTTTGGAGGTCTGCGTCATGGTAGCCGGTGATTGTATCTCGGCCGACGACGGCTGTCAACGATCACGAGAATTCGCGCGCTCTTGGGCCGTGTCACGGCCCATCTGCTCAATCGTCCGGATCAGGTACCCCATCGTCTTCTTGGGATTGGTACCGCGCAGGGTGCCGACCTTGCGGACGGCGGCCCGGACGACGGAGGAACCGAACGCGCCCTCCAACTGGATCAGCCGCTCGATCGCCGCGACGTCGCTGTCCTCATACACGAGCGCGGCAAACGCCCTCGCCGGCCGTACCGCCGCCGGCCCGTACCGTGCCTCCAGGGCCGAGAATTGTTGTGCCAACACCGTGGGGTCGTACAGCTCGTTTGGCGCATATCGGTTGGCCTGCCGCCAATGATATCGGTCCGGTTCGGCGACGGCCGGCTTGACCTCCACCAGGTTGTGCCGCCGGAGGTCCATCAAGCCGTCCTCCGCAAAACCCCTCGAAAACCCGTGCGTCGCCGCGAGCTCCCGGGTGGTCCAGAACCAGACCGGCGCCATCGGCGACACCGCCGAGTAGCGCAGGCCCAGCAGATACAGGATCTTCCCCGCCAGCGTCAACCGGCGGTCCCACCCCCAGTCCCAGTACCCGGCCGGCACCGGCACCGCCCCCTCATCATGCGTGGCCGTGAGCGTGATCACCGGGTCCTGGCCGTATCGAAAAACCACCGTCAGCAATCCATACGTCCGTTGCAGCCGATACAAGACTCGCCGGACCTCCATCCGCCGCGTCCGCTCCGGGCGGCCCTGGAGGCCCAGCACAGCGGCGAGCGATTCGTAACCCACCGCCTGCGGCGTTGCCTGCACGCCCCCCAACACTTTCGTGAGGTGCAAGTACAGATCCAGACCCCACTCGTCGCGTTCCCTCGCCATCCGCCCCAACCACGCCCGGCTGCTCAGGAACGCCCAGGGGATCGCGACGGCCCCTTCCGCCGGCGGCGGCAGCGCCTGCAACGCCAGCGACGCAAAGCTGTGCAGCAGTTCCCGAGCGAACACCGCCGACCGGATGAGCGCGGTGGCTTCCACGTTCCGCTCCAGGGCCGCGGCACTCCAGTTGGTCGAACCCACAATGACCGTGGTCCCGTCCACCACCAACGCCTTGGCGTGGGTGACGGTGGCCGCATCATCGAGGAACACCCGCACGCCCCGCGCCTGGAGGTAGGTGGCGGCAGACCGATTCTTGCCGCCGGGCGACGGGAACGTCAACGCGCCGTCCTCGCCCCACCCGACATTCTGGTCCAACACCACCTGCACCGCCACCCCCCGCGCTGCGGCGGCGGCCAACGCGTCCACCAACTGGTGGACCGAGGAGCCCGGCTGGCTCGGGGACAACGCCATCAGGTACATATAGAGGTAGATGGACGTCTTGGCTCGCCCGATCTCCCGCCCCGCGACCTCGACATACTGTCCCGGCGGGATCCACTCCACATCGGCCGGGGCCGCATCGGCGAGGGCCACGAGGAAGAGGAAAACCAGCAGCGTCAACGGAAATGGCATCTCAACTCTACACCACATGGCGGGAATTAGGGGGTGACCGTCAACTCCGTCGTGGTCTCCCCGTCCGACACCACGACGCGATCCTGCGTGATCTTGCGGATGTAATGCCCGCCCACGGTCTTGCCGACTCCGACGACGACACCGTTGACGACCGCCAAAGGATGTTCGGGGCTCCACAGGATGCCGGAGACCACCACGCCCCCAGCCGCAGGGCGGCGCGCCGGAGGGGAGGGGGGAACAAACGGATCGCGGTCCCACGTAAGTGTCGTCGTTCGCTGCCGCTGCAGGGCCCGCGCGGCCGTAGGGGCTTCCCCCGAAAGGGTCGGCGGCACCTCCAACGTCACCACCGCTCGCCGGTCCGATCCGCCGCTCGGGGCCTTGGTGATGGTGACCGCCGTGAGCGCGGACAGAAAGGGGGCCTCCGACGACAACCACCCCAACCACTCGCCGAGGGCCCGGTAAGAGCCGGTCGCCGTCACCTGGAGCACGGCGCGCTGTGCCGGACCCGCGCTCGACTGCGTCCCCTGGAGCACCACGTGCTGCGCCCGGGCCTGTTGCGTGAGAAGCTCCAGCGCCCGCGCCGGGGATTGGCTCTCATAGAGCCGCTTCTGCAGGGCCTGTTGCTGCTGCATCACTTGCTGGAGGCGCGGACGGTCTGCGGCGAGTCCCGACGCCTCGGCAATGCGCGCCCGCAGTCCCGCCAACGCCGCCCAGCGTCCCGACGCCCAGCGGAATGCCGGCAGGTAGAGGAGCTGAACGCCCACGAGGGCGGCCACCGCCAAGCCCACGCCCCGCCTATTCAAGGAGCCCTTCGATCTCCCACCGCGCCGGCGCCGCGTCCGGCGAGGGCAGTTCCGAACGGCGCAACACAACCTGGGTGAAGAACGTCGAGCGCTCGAGGGCCGTCACGAATCCGGAGAGCACCCCCGCCGTGGCGCCGGTCGTCGAGGACCATCGCCCGTTCATCGCGAACCGGAACGTCGGGACGGAGCCCTGGGGCACGGCGGTGATCGTCAACGTCTCCAGCTCCATCACCGGCGGCAGGAGGGTCCCCACCTCCTTGAGCAGCCCTTCCCACATCGGCTGCGCCGCCAAGTGCCGCTGCCACGGCCCCGATTCCCGTTCGAGCAGCCGCTGCGCGGCGAGCAGGGGTTGGGACTGCGTGTAGACCGGCTCCAGCCGGCGCCACGTCGCCTCCTGCTGATGGATCTGCCATTGCGAGATTCCACCGGCCAGCCACGCCGCGCACCATCCTGCGGCGGCGGCGGCGCCGGCCGCCTTCGCGGCCTGCCGCCACCGGCGCCGGCCGGCCAACGCCGCCGCGCCGGCCGACGCCGGCAGCATGTTCAGCCCCTCGCCGTGGTCGAGCGCCGCGCCGAGGGCCACCGTCCACTGAGGGCCCTGGCCCAGCGGATCACCCCGCTCCACCGGAACCCCCAATCCCTGCGCCAGGTACTCTGGGAGATGCGGGATGTTCGCCCCCTCCCCGGAGAACCAGACGCGGCCGATTGGGGACCCCCCTTGGGTGGCCGCGTAGGCGTCGCACACCCGGCGGGTTTCGGTCACGAGCTGCTCCAACACCGGCCGCAGGAGCGAGGCGAGGGGGGCGAGCGGAGTGCCGTCCTCCGTCTGTCCTGACTCGGCGTCAGCGACCACTCCGTAGCGACGGAGGAGCATCTCGGCCCGCGCCGCGTCAATGCTGAGCTCCCCGTGGTCGGACGCGACGGTCCCGGTCAACG
>Ga0209515_10010547_pt1 | contig 10255 bp, 2 predicted proteins | sample Subgroupgradi54m_FD_187454 | JGI IMG/M metagenome (GOLD analysis project Ga0209515, IMG submission 187454) | Subsurface groundwater microbial communities from S. Glens Falls, New York, USA - GMW60B uncontaminated upgradient, 5.4 m (SPAdes)... ...
CCCGCGCCGGCCGGCAAAGGCGGCACCGTGCGCCTGGCCGCCGCCGTCACCCAGCCCGAGGCCCAACCGGTATCGCTCGCCCTCCAGGCCGGCTGGAATTTGCTCACCGTCCCCGGCCGCCTCGATGTGGCCACCGCCGAGACGGTGCTGGCAACCCTGCGCAGCCGCAACCTGCTCCAGAGTCCCCTCTGGACCTGGACGAACGGGCAGTATGTGCAGGCCGCGACCGTCGAGCCCGGCCGTAGTTACTGGGTGAAGGTGTCGGGCGGCACCTCGGTGGCGTTAGCCCCGCACGCGGTCACCGAGGTCACCCTCGACCTGGAGCAGGGCCCCGCGATGATTGGCAATCCCTTCGCCGAAGCGCTCCCCGTCGAGCAAATTCGCGTGACCCGTGGCGGGGAGACCGTGACCATCCCCGAGGCGGTGGCGAAGGGCTGGCTCTGGTCGGAGCTGGCCCGTTGGGATGCCACCGCCCAGGCCTATGCCAAAGTCCGCCTCGATGCCGGGTCGGGGGCCGTGCTCCCCGTGGGGCAGGGGATCTGGATCAAGGCCCTGCAGCCGGTCACCGTTGGCTTGCGTCCTGTGGACCGGACGCCGCCCACGGGGGCCATCCAGGTGGCCATCGGGACCGTCGTCAGCGGGACGCGGTACGTCACCGGCCCCCTGGTGACCCTCTCCATCACCGCCACTGATGGGGGCAGTGGGGTGCGCACTGCGGAGTACTCGGTCAATGGCGGGGGCACTTGGAACCCGATTGCCCTGACGCAACTCCCGACGGTCTCCCTCGCGCTGCCCCCGGGCGATGGGCCCAAATCCCTGACGATTCGTGTGACCGACTGGGCCGGCCAGCAGACGACCCTCGCCGTACCGGAGCCGATTGTGTTGGACACCACCCCGCCGGTGCTCACTCCCATCACCGGGCCTTCCCTGACCAACGCCCCCCAGGTGTCGCTCACCTGGTCCGCCACTGATGCCACCAGCGCCGTGGCGGAGTACCGCTGGCGTGTGCAGGCCCCCTCCGGTACCTGGAGCCAGTGGATCTCGCAGACGACCCCCACACTCACCCTCCAATCGCCAATCTCTCTCGAGGGGCAGTACACCGTAGAACTCCAGGCCCGAGATACTGCCGGCAATTGGTCGGCCAGCCGCCTCCAGCCGTTTACGGTGGATCGGACACCTCCAACACTCACCCTCACCTCGCCAACGTTGACGAATCAGTCCGCCTACACCGCGATTATCCAGGCCGACGGCGTCGCTCAACCCCCGCAAACCTGGCGGCTGGGGCGGGGCACGCATCCATTGATCGCGGAGGCCACTGACGCCGCCGGTAATGTCGCGTGGAACCGTTTGAGCGTCACCCGCGCTGGCGACCTCCCTGCGTGGCCGCCGATCCCGTCACTCCCTGAAGGTGCTCGCCTGACCCAGACGCTGACTGACGGCTCCATCGCCACCTACGTGGCAGGCCAGTTAATCCGCGTGACCACCCCCAATGGCACGGTGCTCGCCGCCCCCACGCAGGATGCGGCAGGCACCATCACCGGCGGGTGGCTGACCACCCCTGACGGGACGACCACTTACCTGCAGGGAGGCACTGCCGTCGTCAGCCGCGACCGTCAGGGCACACTCGCCTGGTACTTCCCGGACGGCCGCGTGGAGGCGGTGCGCACGGCCACCGGGGCCACGACCGCCTATGCCTACCAGCTCGACGCCGCGGGACAGGTGGTCGCGACGTTGCTGACCGCCGGCGACACGAGCACGCTCCTGAATGCGGCCGGCCAGCCCGTCACCCAGTTGCGCGTCGATGGCCGCCGCTTGACCTACACCCAGGGCCGCCTGGCACGGATTGAGCAATCAGGGCAACCGGTCATCCCGTACGCGGAGACCCCGCAAGCCGACGGCACGCTCGTGCGCGAGCGCCCGGCGACCGCCGTCACCGATTTGCCCCAGCGCTTCCGCTATACGAGCGATGGCACGTTGACGGAGGTGACGCAAGCGGACGGCACGCGGCTCCGCTTCACCGATGGGCTGCCCACGCAGGCCGTTGCCCCCGACGGGACGGTGACGACGCTCACCGTCCAGCAGTCAGGAGCATGGCTCGACGCCCTGGCGGTCACCCGAAGCGGCATCACGCGGACCTACGACGCCCATGGACAGTTGACCACCGTGCAACTCCCCGATCACTCGGCCGTCACCCTCCTCGGAGAGGCGTTGCACACCCTTCAGCTTCCAGATGGCACGCAGATCACGGACGGGGTGTTCGACGCGAGCAGTCATCTCGTCAGCGGCCTCGTCACCCTCCCGGATGGCCGCACCGTCCGCTACGCCGCCGGCCAGCCGACCGAGGCGCATCTGCCTGACGGCACCACCGTCACGTACGCGAATGGTCAGCCCAGCCGCTTGACACTGACCAGCGGGCTGAGCTACGCCCTCCGGCATCTGCCTGAGAGCCAAGGCGCGGCAGCCCCCAGCGGCGTCCACTCACAGGGGGTCCTGCCCCAGTGGTTGGCGGACCTGTCTGGGACGCCGCCGGGATCCGACACGTTGACCCGCTTGCTCTACACCGACGACTGGACCCTCCAGGAAGCCACCCGCGCCGATGGGGCGGAACTCCTCTACACTCAAGGGCGTCTCACCCAACTCACGAAGGATGGGGCCGTCACCGCCTATACCTACGATGCGACAGGCCGCCTGGCTAAGACCGTTACGACCCCGGCCACCCCCGGCGAGCCTCTGATCACCACCGAGTACGCCTACGACAAGATCCGCCGCGTGTTCCGGGGCGAGACCCTCCTCTACGAGTACACCTACGAGTTCCCGGACGAGCACACGGAGCTCACCGTCCTGCACGAGCGCGCCACCGGCCTCACCAAGCGCTACCGGGATGACCGCTTGATCTCCCAGACCGACCCCGACGGCGCCGTCACCACCTATACCTACACCACCAATCCCGCGGGGGACCTCGATCCCCTCGACGTGGCTTCCGAAGCCGTCCAGACGTTGCCTGATAGCACCCTCGCCCACTACCAGAAGGTTGGGCCGAATGCCGTCAGAACCTGGCGATTGATGGCCCTCACCCTCCCCGACGGGCGGCTTGTGACGGACCTGACGCTCCCGGCGGTCGCCGCGCGCGTGGCCCAAGCCGCGCTCCCAACGGACTGGGCCTCCCTGCGCCGCCTGGAACGCCAGGGGATCCTCACCGCCGTCAATCCCACTCTCCCGGCGCTCCCCGACGGCCCGCCACGGGTCGCCCGCGCCATCGTCACCTACCACGGCCTCACGCGGGAGACCTTCCGCTACCGGTATGACGGGGCGCTCACCCAAGTAACCGACCAAACCGGGGTGACGCGCACGTACGCGCCAGGAGGGGCAAGTGGTGCCGCGTCCATTAGCGGCAGCCACGATGCTGCCCAACAACTGGTCGCGCTCGAGCAGGCGGATGGCGCGCGGTACACCGTCGCCTCCACCCAGGATCTCTCTCAAGCCCAACTCGACCAGTTGAAGACGCTCGCGCCGGACTCGCCGGAGGCCCTGGCGATCCTGCAGCATCCGAATGGCCCGGCGATCACCACGCATCATCTGGCCCGTCTGCTGAGTCCCGACGGGACGGCGATCACCCAGAACTTCCCCCCTGAGACGGTAGTGGACGAAGAGTTCGACGCGGCCGGCCAGTTGATTAGCCGCACGCTGGCCAACGGCCAGGTGACGCTCTACGACGCCGGCCTCCCGGCACAGATCGTCAACGCGGCCGGGCAGGTGACCACCACCTTCACGTACGATGCCGCCGGCCAACTCGTGAAGCTCACCCTGCTCGGGGCGCGGGCGGAGCTGGCCGATCAGGTGGCTCAGGCGACCGCGCAGGTGATCCGCCGCCGCGCCGACGCCTTGGAAGAACTCGCGAAGCGCAAGGCCATCGCCACGGGCTCCGTGACCCAGCAGCTCACGCAGGCCCGCCAGGCCCTGCAGACCCAGCTGACCACCCTCACCCAGCAACTGAGTGAACTGGAGGCGACGAGCGTCCGGGGCAAGCAGGGCCGCCGCGAGAAGTCCAAGGCCCTCGACCAGCTCCGCGCGGCCATCACCCAGGTGCGTAGCGCCCTGGGGACCGTGGATCAGCAAGAGGCCGCCGCCCTCGGGGAATTGGACGCCCAGATCGCCTCGGTGCGTCAGCAGTTGGAAGCCGATAGCGCGGACGCCCAAGCCGCCATCGCCCGCAACCAAGAGACCTTCCTCAAGTCAATCCTCCGCCAGGAGACCGCCGTCATCCTCCAGCGGCTCTACCGGACCACGATCGGGCGCGATCCGGATGAGACGGAGACGGCTCAGTACGTCGAGCAGCTGTTCCAGCAGTTCGGCGCCGACCCGGCCGCCGCGTTGAATTTGACCGCCGTCACCCAGGCGATCAAGGCCCTCCCGGATTACCAGGACCGTGTCCTCCAGGTCGCCCTGATCCGCCGCCAGGTGAGCGACCGCCTCACCGCCTGGTCGGCCGCCACCCCGGCGACCCGCGCCCAACTCCTGGCCCCCTACGGCCTCACGCTGACGGACGTGGTTCCGCTGGACGCGGCCGCTCTGACCGCAATCACCGCCTGGTTAAACGGCGGCTCCCTCCACTTCGGCCACTCCGCGTTCCTCGCCCTCCAGGGGCTGTTGAGCCAGTCGGGCGGCGTCACGGTGGATGCCGCGACCCTCGCGACCGAGGCGGTCTGGCTCGACATCCTCGCCGGCGTCATCACCCCCAAGACCCAAGGGGACCTCGAGCTCTCGCTCTTTACGCTCCAGCATGTCGCCCAGCGGTACGGCCTCGCGCTCACTCCCGCCCAGGTGAGTTTTGAGGAGTTGAAGGCGCTGCTGCCCCCGGCCCCCGTGGCGGGCCGCCTGATCACCCCCGATGGCACGACCGCCTACGAATTGGGGAGCGAGGGGATCGTCCGGGTGATTGATCTGGCGACCCAAGCGCAAGTCGGCACGATCTCCTTGACCGACGCCGTGCCGGCCTCGCCCCCCACCGTCTCGTTGCTTGGCCAGACACCCACCACGCTCTCTTTGCGCTGGCGCGGGGTCCCGGTCGGGGCGCAGGTCTCCACCTGGGTGGAAGGGGATCTGAGGGGTGAGTCCGGGGTTTGGTACATCCAGCCGATTGTGGGCTGGACCGTCGCGGTGCCGGCCCACGGCTACACCCTGCTCACCAACTTCCGCGCGGAGCCCCCCCGCCAGTACCGTCAGGGGCACACCCGCCTGCTCGTGGTCAAGGATCCGGCGGCGTTCGAACGGCTGCGCCAGCGATTGCGAGAAGCCCACGTGTGGGTGCCGGCCGACGCCGACAGCTTCTTCAAAGATCGGCTGACCGCCTCCGACCTGCAGGCCATGCTGCAGGATCCGGCCTTCATGGCGGCATCGGGGCTCATGGTGTGGGATTTGACGAGCGCGGGAGCCCTGCAGCTGATGTCCGGCTCTGCGACTCCCTCGGCCGCCCCCGGGATCACGCCGCAGCAGGCCTTCTTCAGCCCCGATGGGGCGACGCTCTGGGTGCTCGGCGCCGGCGCCACCCGCGCGCAGTCGGGGCTCTTCGGGATTGACGTCAAGACCCGTGCCATCACCCGGACCTGGACCCAGCTGGGCAGTCTCACGCAGGCCACCCTCAGTCGGGATGGGCAGACCTTGTATGTGGTGGATGCGGAGCCCGTGGGCCAGAGCGCCGGGGCCTTGGTCCGCGTGGAGGCGACGACCGGCGCCATTCGCCAGCGCGCCGCACTCCCCGTGAGCGACCTGGCCGGGATCGCCCTGACAGCCCAGGGCTCCCTCGTCCTCGCCTCGCGGACCGACGGCCGGCTTCGGTGGGTGGACGCCACGACGCTCCAGGTCACCCGCACCCAGGAGGGCTTAGGCCCCATCCAGCAACTCGCCCTCCGGCCCGATGGCCAGGTGCTCTACTTGGTCGCCGGCTCCCCGGCCACGCTCCGGGTGCTCGATGCCACCTCCGGCGCGACGCTGAAACAGCTGCCGTTGGGCGGCGCCGTCAGTGAGGTGGCCTTCAGCCCCGACGGGACGGTGGTCTACCTCACACGGCAGGATACCGGCACAGTCCTGCGGCTCGATGCCGCCAGCCACCAACCGTTGACCGACGCCCCGGAATCGGAGTCGGCCGCAGTCCGCGCATTGCGCCAGCGCACCGCCCCCGTCCTCGCCCACGTCAACGGCAACCACTACCTGCATTTGTTGGCGATCACCCCCGACGGCTCGGTGATCGTCCGCGAGCCGAACAAGGGGCCGACGGGGGCGATCGTCACCATGTCGGCCGCCGAGTTCCAACAGATCTGGAAAGGGGTCATCCTCACCCCCCGCGCCCCGCCGAAGGCCGCGGAACGGCTCACCGTGGCGGAGGCCAAGACGATCACCGGCGCCTTCTTCCCCGTGTTGATCGCCATCTTCGCCGCGATCGCCTCCGGCATCGGGACTGCCGTCAGCGCCATCGTCGGAGCAGTCACCGCCGTCCTCGCGGGCTTGGGCACGCTCCTCACCGGCGTCTTCTCGGGCTTGAGCGCCGCCTTCACCTCCATCGGCTCCTTCTTCGGCGGGTTCGGCTCCCTCTTCTCCGGCTTCGGCCTGATCGGGCAAGGGGTCAGCGCCCTCTTCGCCGGCCAACTCCTCGGAGGACTGTCTCTCATCGGCCAGGGGTTGCTGACCGCCGTGGGGCTCTCGAGCTTCTCCTTGGGCGCGCTCGGGCAGTTCGCCCTGACCACCGCGGTCAATGTCGGCGTCTCCAAGGGCCTTGAGGCCCTGGGCGTCTCCCCGACCATCGCCTCGCTGACCAGTGCCTTCGTCTCCGGCGGGGTGCAGGGGTTCCTCCATCCGGTGGCGGGCGTCTCCGCATTCCTGAACGTCGCTGGCAACGCCCTCACCTCGACCGCCATCGTCGGCACCCAGCTCGGGCTCGTCAAGACCGGGCTCGATCCCACCCTGGCCGGGATCGCCGGCATCGGCATCGGCTCCATCACCAACAGTCTGACCACCGGCGTCAGATTACCGGATGGCTCCGTGGTCAACGGCCTCCGGGGGTTGGGAGAGACCCTCCACACCACCCTTTTGCCGACCCTGGCCGGCGAGCTGGGCTTCTACGGCGTCACCAAGCTTGGCGAGACGATCGGGCTGGATTCACGGATCTCCCTCCTCGCGGGGATTCCCATTCGCACTTCACTCACTGGGGTACTAAACGGCTCAGCTTCTTCACAAATAGTGAGTTCGATAGGAGATGGTCTTGTCCGAGGAGCTACACAAGTCGGGTTCGATCTTCTGGGAGATCACGCCGGACTCGACCCCTTCTTGACCGCACTCTCCTCTCGTGCGCTAACCAGTGCTGTGGCAGCGGGCCTTAATCCGCATACCAATATCTTCGAAGAACTTGGTCGAGCTTTCTGGAACTCAGCAGGTCGTATCCTGATTGCGGATGGTGACCATCAGCGCACGCCCTATGAGCGAGCTTTATATTTGTCCAAGGTCAACGACTTCGCCAGCGTGATCCGCGAAGAAGGTCTTGCCGTAGCACTGGAGCACCACGCCGCCTCCATCTTGACCCGCGATGCTGTCGAGGCAGTCTGGCAAGCCGGAGGGATCGCCAGCATCCTGTCGGGCAACACCAAATTCACGACCCTGAACGGCGTGCCCCTCAAAGAGGTCAGGATCAATAAGAGCGCCACCCTCTATTTCGACGCGAAAGACGATGCCCCGATTGGCCGCCAGATCGGCAACAAACTGGAATGGGGCATCTTTGGCCTGGGCGAGGATGGCGCGTTCTTCCTCAGAGACGGCAGCATCACCGTGGACATGGAGGTGGCTCAGATTCACATCCGTGTCAAAGACGGCGAGATGCTTGGCGCTTCCACTGACATCAAAGCGACGGACAAGAGTTTGGTCGTCAAACCCACGGATGGATTGCCTATCAAGTACGACCAGAACGGTACATTACAGAACGGAGTCATTGAAAACACCTTTACGGGAACCAAGGTTGTTATCACCGACGGCATCGTCCGCCAACTGTTTCTGCCCAATCCCGATGGTTCCGGGGCCACCACGGACATCCTTCAGCGCGTTGATCTTACCAACGTGCCCCCGGATCAGCTTTTCGGAGTAGTGCACTTTGCTCTCTCCAACGGCGTCGGAAACCTTTCTGCCGAAGGCCTTCCTGCGGAGTACATGAAAAACTTCGGCGACTCGCTGGCTGCACAGCCTGGCGTCAATGCTCAGGAAGTCATGGCCATGCCACTCTACGAGAGCGGCAACCTGGCCAAGGATGTTTTCTCCTGGCTGATGGATGCCCTCGGTACCAACCTCATCACCAATAAGGTCATCCACAAGATGGATGCCGAGATCCTGGCCAGGGGCGGAATTCCGCCACAGGGGATGACTGTGGTCACCTACTCAGGTTCGTATCAACCATTCCTGAAAGCCATCCAAGAGCGGGGGTATAATATTTCGACCATCGTGGCCGTCGGTGCTCCTACGACAGAACATATGAAGATACCTTTTGGAAAATCCCCTGTGGTTCCCGACCAGGTCAAACGGATTGTTTATGTAGCGGGGGATCGGGATACGGTGCCCTTGGTGGAACACGGCAAGCCAGACTACCGACATAAGGATGGAACGCCCGTTGAGACGATTTTCGTGCATCTGTCCAACTCCGCGGTCAACCCAGAAACAGGAAAGGCCATCGGGGTCAACCACACCCAGTACTTCGCCTGGGACAAGACCACCGATCCGTATGTCATTGCGACGCATCGCTTCCTGGCAGAGTTGACCAAGTTTTCACAAAGTGGAGTTGACCCAAGGGATCTGCTGAGACGGAAATCCACTCAGATTTTGGATGACGACGTTTTTGTCCTCGATGTATCAAAACTCATACACCCTTAAATTCTTTGCGCTTGTCTTCGCGCTTGTGACTGCCACGCCGGTAATATGCGCCGGTGAAAACCGTAATTCCAGTTCCAACGAGTCTTCTCTCATCATCGACACTACAGCACCGCCGGGACACCTAACAAAGGAGCAGGAACGCCAGTGGGAGCACCAGCAACGGGAAATATGGCGCCATGCCGACGAGCACTTCAACCATATCCAACAGGGAAGCCGATTTTTTCAGCAGAATCAGTACCGGGAAGCGCTTCAAGAATATATGCAGGCAGCACGAAAAGCAGCGATTAGTCCCGAATTGCTTCAAGCAAAAGAGCACGTTGCTATCACGCTTGAGGCTCTCGGTGAGTTTACTGAAGCGTTGTCCGAGATAGATTTCCTTATTCAACAGACCCTGAATGAGCGGGTAAAGCAAGATGACCTTCGTTGGAAAGAAGCCCTTGATGCTGCCTCGAAAGGGCAGTATGCCGTGGCGCTTCAATACTATCGAAACCGTTTTGCTACAGCCAAAGATTGGGAAAAGAAATCCTATTTCCTCGAGCAACGCCTCCATCTCATAGAAGATCGTGCCCGAGCGGCCGGCCAGTTACCGATAGATGATGTTAAAGCCTCCGGAGAGCCGCACCGTTGATGTTCTCACGGATTGCACGTGAGTGGGGGGAAGCGGGGACGGTTCTGGGAGGGACGGGTATGACTGAGCGAGGAGGCCCCGGATGCCCCGCAAGCCGCGCCAGCTCGTAACCGGCGCCTACTACCACGTCTTGGCCCGCGGCAACGACCGCCGGCGCCTCTTTGCCACCGACGAGGATCGAGGCAAATACCTCGCGCTGGTGACGCAGTACACCCGGCAGTATCACGTGGCGGTCGTCCACTACTGCTTGATGACGAACCACGTCCACTTGCTCATGCAACCCCAGCAGGACGGGGGCGACCTCACCCACGCGATGCATGGTCTCCAGCTGGTGTACGCCCGCTACCTCCAGCGGACCCACCATCAGACCGGCCACGTCTGGGAAGACCGCTTCAAGACTTTGCCGATCGAGACAGGAAATTACCTACTCGAATGTGGGCGCTACATTGAGCGGAATCCGGTCCGCGCCCGGCTCGTGAGCCAGCCGGAGGCGTACCCCTGGTCGAGTGCGCCGGCGTATCTCACGGATACCGCAGACCCGCTCCTAACCCTCAACCCGGAATACCTCGCGCTCGCCGCGACGTCGGAGGAACGGCAAAGTCGTTACCGGGAATATCTGCAGACCCCCCGGCCGTACGAGCACATTGTGGATCGGTATTTCGACGAGCGAGTGCTTGTCTCGTGAACCTGTCCCCCACAGAACCGTCCCCAGCAGATTGCTCG
>Ga0209515_10010548_pt1 | contig 10255 bp, 7 predicted proteins | sample Subgroupgradi54m_FD_187454 | JGI IMG/M metagenome (GOLD analysis project Ga0209515, IMG submission 187454) | Subsurface groundwater microbial communities from S. Glens Falls, New York, USA - GMW60B uncontaminated upgradient, 5.4 m (SPAdes)... ...
CAGTAGACCCGTCCCCCCGCCTCTGACACCCAAGCAGGAATACATCATCGGACGGTGGCGTGCGGTGCATGAGAGGCTCGAATCACAAGAGATGATGGCAGCCATCTTCGGGGAAGATGTCCCCGAATCACCCGAAGAGAGAATCCATGGCATTCGCACGGTTGTACAGGAGCTGTGGGAGCAGACGCTCAAAAAAGATCCTCACTTCGACGTAGAACAGCTCCGGCTCGTCGTTCTCTACGCCGCGGAATTTCACGTCGCAAAGACCGTTGCACGGTCGATCACGGACACTGCTCAACTCGCCGAGCGCATCCGCTCCGAGGTTGCGCGCTTCCGCCACCAGCCGCAATTGTTCGATGATATTCGGTTTTCCGGGCCTGAATACGGGGATCTCAACGCCATCCGGCATGATGAAACGCGGCGCCGTTCCCGTGGTCTTGGTTACGGTTACGTATTGCGTTTTCCGCATGGCCGCGCCGATCAACCGGGTTACCGACGACTTGCCCCTGGATCCGTTCACGTGGATGCGGATGGGGATTTTTTCCAAGACTTTGGTATGCGAGCGGAACCGGTAAATCTCGATTCCGAGGAATACCGCGACCACGCCGCATATCACTCCCAGGGCGGAATTCCCCGGGCTGAAAAACGAAAGCAAATCCACTTAAGACTCTCCTTGCTTGGCCGCGGCCCGATGCCTTTCCGGCCGGATTCCGTGCCGACCGGATGACTAGGGGCATCCGCCGGTTGTCAGGTATTTTTGCGTCGAGGCCAACACCGTGCTCGTGGGAAACAGCTTCTGCATTTCCGCGAACTCCGTCTTGGCCTTTGGACAGTTTTTCTGCAATACGTAGATGCGGACCGTATAATAGTAGCCATTGTCGGCCAATGTGCCATTGGGATCGGCCGCGCGGAACGCCATGAATTTTTCCAGGGCCTGGGGATATGCGGCTTTCAGATATTGGCATTTCCCCATCTGGTATAGGGTCACGGAACCCTTTTCGGATTTCGGGAAATCCTGAATGACCTTTCCGAACCACACGAGGGCGCTGTCGTATTTGGCTTCCTGCTCGTCCGCTCGGCCCAGCCAGTAATACGAGGTCGACACATAGACGCTGATAGGGTAGTCCGCCGCGATTTTCTTCAACCAGATGCGGGAGTTGGCGTAGTCGCGGAGATAGTAATAGCTTTCCCCCACGCCTTCGATGGCTCCGGTGATGGCTCCGGAGGTCGGATATTTCGTGACCACGAGATTGTAGGCGGCCAGGGCTTTCGGGTAATTCGTCGAGTCCGTGGAACCCATCGCCAGGTAGCATTCGCCCAAGGCCCATTGGGCGTCCGCAGCGAACGTCGAGGCCGGGAATCCGGTCAGGACGGAGTTGAACTCGGCTATCGCGGCCGGATAGGAGCCTTGATGAAACTGGCTGCGGCCCAGGTAAAAATGGGCATCCGCCAGGAGCGTGCTTTTGGGATAGGTGGCGATCAATTTCGAGAATGCCGTGGCCGCGGCGGGATAGGATTTCTGATCATATTGGCTCAGCCCGATATAGTATTGGGCGTTGTCCGCTGAGGAGCTGTCCGGAAACCGGGTCAATACCACCTGGAATGCCGCGCGAGCCGAATCGTAGCTGCGTTCTTCAAGGTAGGTCCGTCCGATATAACTATTGGCCCAATCGATGCTCGTGCCCGCCGGATATTTTGCCAGGTAGAGCTGGAAGGCGGAACGCGAGGCGCGGAACTGCCCTTGTTCGAACTGGCCGCGGGCCAGGTAATATTGGGCGTTGCCGGCGTTCGGACCCGAAGGAAAGCGGTCCAGGTAAATGACGGCCAAGCCCAGGGAGCTGTCGTATTTCCCGGCTTTGAATTTGCTGAGCATCAATTTATACAGGCTGTCCGCGCCTAAGGCGCTCAACCCGTTGCTGTCCATTCGAAGCGCATTCAATACCAGGGTGCCGACGCTGGCGGAAAAAACCGATATGACAATGGACTTGCTCTGATAGGACGCTTTGCTTGCAACCAGGGAGTCGGGGGTCGCGGCCCCCGTTTTGGCCAATCCGGATCCAACCGACCCCGATTCCGTCCCCATCGAAATGCCCTTTTCCCCGCCTCCCGGGAATCCCATGCGATGAGAGGAGCGGATGCCATCCTTATTCATTTCGACAATGACGAATCCGCCTTGGTGGGAGCCGGCCGAACCGGGAACGAATCGGTAGGTTCCAACCGAAAGGATGCGCGATAGGGATTCCAGGAGCTTTCCATTCGATGCGTAAACGCGGAGGCTTACCCGCTCATTGGAATTCCCCACGCGGAACACCAGGGCTCCGGCGCGTACCGAAGGCGCCGCGTTTCCGGCTCCCGCCAAGGCGGGGTACAGGGAAACCTGGCTGGTAAGCAGAAAAGTTCCATCGCTCGCGGTAAAGGTTTCTTGGCCTCCGTGTTTGAGTTTCACAAGCGCTCCGGATAACGGCAGGGACTTCTCATCCACCACCTTTCCGGAAAGCTTGAGCACATCCGCCGATGAAAACAAGTACGTCAGGCATAAGACGCTTGCGGCGACCAGGATCTTTTTCATGCTCTCTCCAATTGTATGTTTGATTGTACCATTTCCGGCAGGTTTTGACCAAGCCGGTACCGTTCCCGGGCGTCAAAGTTTGTTGTTCAGGTCCTCAGAATCGAAACCACCTGAAAAAGAATCGAAACCACCTGAAAATTCGATGTTCCGGCGCAATTTCGCCCCCATTCCGGAACAGAAGCCATCGCCCTGCAATCTCGCGACTCCGGCGCTATCCGCACCCGTCCCGGGATCGGCCACGCATGCCCGCATATCAATGCCGTGAAACCATCCGTCCGCGCGCAATCCCAATAGCACATTATTCAGGGAATCCGGCTTCACCCGGGCGCCTCCGGGATTTTCAAAATCCAATCCCTCCATGAGATTCAGGCGCACGACAAACCTCTTGGGCGAAGACGCCGAGTCCATCAACCGCCCCCACACGACGATGTTCTGGGTGGTCGAATCCCAAATTCCCAGGGTATCCTTTCCCATGGAAATCGGTTCGAATCCGATTTTCCTGTACAGCCCGGCGGGTATCCTGAAGTTCACAAGGGGTGGGATGGCGAGTCCTCTCAACAAATCCACGGTGAATGGACCCTTGATCGCCACCTCGCCTTGCACGCAGGACAGTTCCGTGAACCCGCTGCAATCGAGGCTGTCGGGAAGCGTGAAGTCGATGCCTTCGACGCGCGTCAGGATCGAATCCAGAAAAAGGGTCGCGCCCAGGGAATCCTTTGCGATCAAGCCGCTGCCCGGGAGCGCGGACGGGCGCACGGCGGAGGATTTGCCCAGGACAGTGGATCGCGCCTTTATGACCAGGGAAACCTCGGCCAAGGGGGGATTCCCGGCGCCGGCGCCTCCTGCCATCCGATCAGGATTGCAATGGATCATGCAAAGGCAAATGATGGAAAGTCCGATGGCGGATCCCGGATTCATGCCGCGCTGCCGGCCTTCCGGGCATGAGGTGCTCGGGTCAGGGGAAACAATTGCATATTCACCTGGAACACTCCGTCGGTGACCCGCTGCGTGGAGGCGATCTCCAAAAGCTCTTTCCAAACAGCCTCGAGTTTCGATTTTATTTCACCGTATCCATCATTGGAAAGGCCCAGCGTTACCGAACGAACGTCCCTTTCGCCTGGGCCGAACATCCGCAATGACTCGCGGGCAAGGTCGATGGCCGCGACATGGTAGTTCCGGATCCCCAGATGATCCGTTTCCGATTCGGTGCGTATCATCGCATCCGAGAGTTCCCACTTGCCCGTAACTTTGTCAGGCCGGGCAAGGCCCAGGGATTCGAGAAGGGAGATTGCGGAATTCACCTTGGCGACGGTAATGCGGGGGAAAACCCGGTCGGCAATCCACGCGCTGCTGCCGTCGAAGTCCCTGTGCGCCAACAGTTCCCGGACCACGGGAATATACCAATGGGAGAAGAAATCATATTGGGATTTGTCCAGGATCCTCGTCACGGCATATTTGGCGGTGCCCAATATCTTGCGGTAGAAATAATCTTTCTCTTCCGGCCTTTTGGATTGGTCGTACCCCACCAGGTCCCTGAAGAATCCGGTTTCCCGTTGGTTCATTTTGAAGACTTTGGCCAAGGCCGCAAGTGTGGCGGAGTTCAGATTCCGATCGCCTTTGATGACCAGTTGCAGAAAATTCGGTGACGTGAACCCGGATTTTTTTGAAAGGGCCCGCAGGGAAATCCGCGGTGAGGCCGCCTGAAGCGCTCCCAGCGCATCCCTGAGGAAATCCCTGTATTTCAAATACCGGAAAATGTCGGGAGAGCTCATGGGAGGATGTCCCGGTTCCGCATTGAGGATGGTTGCGACCGCATTCCTGTGTTCACCTTTGATCCGCCTTAGGATTCCCTGCGATGAAAATCCCAGGTTCCGGAATCAATATAGAAGCGGATTAATATTTACAAATGCTGAAAAATATTTATTAACTGATTCATTTAAAAATCCATAAGTTGTTTATTTATAAAGTGTTATGTTGATTTTAATTCTCAATTTATCAAACTGAATGAACCAAAAATAATTCATCTATGACAATTTCAAGGCGGCAAGATCGCTGCCGCCCGATCCGTTTTGAAAAGCCATTGAGCCGATAGGGCAAGTTGGTTCGGAAGGAAGCCGGGAAGGACATCAGGGCCAATCCGGCATCACCGGCTCGATGGGGCTGTCTTTACCGTAGGCGTAGAACCCTTCATCCATCGGCCGCAGCGGTTTGCCGAAGGCCTTCTCCCAATGCCGTCCCCAATGGGGTTTCGAGCCGTCCATGTCCGCAAACCCGTATTCATCCGACAGATCCCAGGAGCTGAACACGCGCCCGGATTTGCGCATCACCTCCGGATCGGCCGCCAGGGCAGCCACCGCGCGGCCTACGAAGAACGGGGTTTCGGAGGCGATGAAGTTGGCGTCCTTGGCTATGCCGTTCCGCCAGGTCGCTTCCGTGACGCCGAAAATATCCAGCATGGCTTCCGAGCGCAGAAACCCCGGAGTTACCGCAATGGCGGCGACGTTGCGGCGGCGCAGTTCGTAGGCCTGATTGAACGCCAGGCGGATGACGGAGGACTTCACCAGGTCGTAGAGGTGGTTACCGCGGTACCCGAAGGTGTTGCCGTCCGTGATCTCGACGATCAGGCCGCCGCCGCTTTTCAGCAGCAGGGGCGCGCCGAAGCGGCTGGCGATGATATGGGTGTGGACGGCGTTGTTGAGCATGGGCAGGCCCTTGTCCAGCGACAACTCCCAGAACGGCTTGCCCCATTCGACGGCATCGTCCCCGCCCCAGACGTCGTTCACCAGAATATCCAACCGGCCCTGCTCGGCCTCCACCTTCGCAAACAAGGCTTCCACCTGTTCCGGCCGCATATGATCCACCCGCACCGGAATACCCTTGCCTCCGAACGCGTCGACCTTTTCCGCCGTCTCTTCGATGGTTTCGGGTCGATTACGAGGCGCGTCCGTGCCGCTTTTCACCGCAGTCCGAGAACTGCGTCCCGTGCAGTACACCGTCGCGCCGGCTTCGCCCAGCATGCAGGCGATGCCGCGCCCGGCGCCTCGGGTCGCCCCGGCCACCACCGCGATTTTGCCCTTTAAAGATGGGGTGGATCCGCGTTCCTGCATGCCTATTCGCCCCCAGTAGCGCCTGTGTTTCCGTAACCGCCAGAAGATTTAACCTTCTTCAAACGAAAGGTTTATCCCAGGCTTTTCAACAATCTATCCCGATGCGCACAAAATGTAAGGTTTTCACCCGGAAACCGGCATTTGTCCAAGTCGGCTCCGGGATTTTTGTTAGCGCGGATATTGGGAACAGGTTAGAATAAGAGAGGTGGGGGTCATCCGGAATCTGCAAATTCCGGGTAATTCGGGGGTAAAACGTGGGGAAGCAGGTTGCACAGGCGCTATTCCGCGGGGCTCTCGCGGGGATTCTGCTGGGGGCTTCGGTGGCATCCGCGGGGGCGACTCCGGAACAGGCCGATAAGGCCGCACAGGCTTTCAACAAGGCGTTTTGGAACGCTTCCAACAAAAGCTTCTATAAACGGGACGGCAAGGTCGGAACCCTGGATTTCTGGCTCACGGCCCATGCTTGGGAGTCCATCATGGACGCCTATCAGGCCACGGGAAAATCGGAATACAAACAGCAGATCGCGGACGTGTACGAGGGCTTCATCAGGATGCACGGCACGGACTGGACCACCAACGACTACAACGACGATATCGCCTGGTGGGTGCTCGCCTGCACCCATGCCTATGTGATCACTGGCGAAGCCCGCTACCTCACGCAGGCAAAGACCCATTTCGATTGGATCTGGAAGAGCGAGCGCGATTCGGTGCAGGGCGGCATCTGGTGGAAGAACAACGAGCACAAATCCAAGAACAGCTGCGTTGTACAACCCGTGATCATCTCCGCCGCGAACCTGGCGAGGGCGTTGCAGGACGATAGCTATCGAGTGAAGGCCGAGTCCCTGTTCGCCTGGCAAAAACGGACCTTGCTCGATCCGCGCAATCCCGGCAAGGTCTTCGACGCCATCAGCGCCACGGGCGTGATCGGAACGGGATCGACCACGTATAATCAGGGCACCTTCATCGGTTCGGCGTACATGCTGGGGCATATGGCCGATGCGCGCACCGCGGCGGATTGGACCAGGAAGAACATGTGCAACGCGGCCGGCGTTTTACGCGAAGCGCAGCAAGGCGACTTCGCGGGATTCAAACTCATCCTGGTGCGCTACGTGATGGGCTTCTCCCGCAAGAGCGGCGCGGCCGGCGCGGCGGACCAGGCCTGGATGGAAGCCAATGCGACAGCGGTGTGGAACAACCGGCGCCTTGCCGATGACGTGATGGGGTACGATTGGAACAATCCCGCGCCCGCCAGTGGAATCGAGTCCGCCAGCGCGGCGGGAGGCGTGGCCTTGCTCAGCCTGCTCGTTACGCCCACGACCATCGCCATCCGCCCCGTACCCCAGGCCACACGCGGCACGGAGCCGAACTTCGTCTTTTCGGGATCAGGGAAAAATCAAGGGGCCGGCGTGCCGGTGGTGCGCTTCCGCGATGGATTCCGCTCGGCTGACGGCCGGGCATTGACCGTGCAAGCCATCCAGCCGTAACACTTCCGTTACCTCAGGATCCTCGCGGCTCTTGGGCCCGTCACCTTGGGTCCGCACCACAGCGGTCCATCGGTAACGTCCCCGCTACGGAGCCGGTTTTTTCCTTTTCAGCCCCCAGCGTGGTCGCGGATCTCCTGGACGAATTCGAACCCATACTTGTCCCGCTTCGCGTCGCCCACGCCCGAAATCTCCCGCAACGCGGCCAAGGTCTTGGGCAGATGGCGGCACATCTCATGAAGGGTCTTGTCCGAAAAGACCATGTAGGGCGGCACGTTCTGGCGCTGGGCGAAAGTGCGGCGCAGGGTCTTGAGACGACCGAACAATTCCTGATCGATATCCTCGGTTCCGGCTGCGATCTTCGCTGCTTTGGGCTTGCCGTCCCCACCGCCGGTTCCACCGAGGCCGCCCTTACTCGCGGCGATTTCCAGGATCTCGAACGTTTCCTTGCCTTGTAGAATGGCCAGGCAGGCCGGAGCCAGCTTAAGCACGGGATAGGGACCGTCGTCCATGGCGATCAGCCCGCGGCCCAGCATCTCGCCCATCAGGGAACGCCAGAAGCCTTTGTCCTTGTGCTTGCCCACTCCGTAGGTCTTGACCTTATCATGGCCCAGCTCGCGCACCTTTTTGGTATCGGCCCCTACCAGCACGTCCACGACATGGGCCGCGCCGAAACGCTCGCCCGTGCGGACCATGCAGGAGAGGATCATCTGCGCTTCGCGCGTGGCGTCCACGGTCGAGGCCTTGCCGGTGCAGATGTCGCAGGATCCGCAATTGTCGTCGGGATAAATCTCTTCAAAGTAGGCCAGGATCTGGCGGCGGCGGCACAGGTTGCGCGCGGCGAAGTCCGCCATCTGGTTGAGGCGGCGGATGGAAAGCGCCTTCTCCTCTTCATCCACGATCTGATCGATAAAGTGGCGCAGCTTGGGGATGTCCCCGCCGCCATAGAAGAGCACGCATAGGGAAGGATCCCCGTCGCGTCCCGCGCGTCCCGTCTCCTGGTAATAGCCTTCCAGATTCTTGGGCAGATCCGCGTGAAGCACGAAGCGCACGTTGGATTTGTCGATGCCCATGCCGAAGGCGATGGTGGCCACCACCACTTGCGTTTCATCGCGGCTGAAGGCCTCCTGGTTGGCGCCCCGTTCCTCCTGGGGCAGGCCCGCGTGGTATGCCAGGGCCTTGACGCCTTTCTTGTTCAGATAGGCCGCGGTCTTTTCCACCGCGGTGCGCGTGGTGCGGTAGATGATGCCGGGTTCGTCCGGATGATCGCGCAAGAAGCCGAGCAGTTGATCGTCAATCTCGCGCTTGGGCCGCACTTCGTAATGCAGGTTGGGCCGGTTGAAGGAGGCGCGCACCTGGAAGGGATTCTTCAGGGTGAGTTTGGCGAGGATGTCCTGCTGCACGGCGTTGGTGGCCGTGGCCGTGAAGGCGGCGATGGGGGCCTTGGGGAAATGCCGGCGGATGGCGGAGAGGGAAAGATAGTCCGGACGGAAATCGTGGCCCCATTCGGAAAGGCAATGGGCCTCGTCGACGGCGAAGAAGGAAATGCGCGCGGCCTTGAGGCTGTCGATGAACGAGTCCATGGCGAAGCGCTCGGGGGAGATGTAGAGCAGATCCAGTTCGCCGGATTCCAAGGCGCGGTAGACCTTGGACGCTTCCGCGCCCTTCAACGAACTGTTGAGATACGAGGCCCGCATGTTGTTCTCGCGCGCCGAGTCCACCTGATCCTTCATCAGGGAGATGAGCGGGCTGATGACCACGGCGGTGCCGGCCGCCATGCGCGCGGGCAGCTGGTAACACAGGGATTTCCCCCCTCCCGTGGGCATAATGGCCAATACGTCCCGACCCGCCAGGATGTTCTCGACGATTTCCTTCTGATGGGGGCGGAACGATGAGTAGCCGAAGGTGCGGCTCAGGGCCGTGAGGAGCAGGGGTTCGGAGATGGCCTGATTGGCTTGGCTGGCCTGAGGGGCTTGGGTCGCAGGCGCCATGTTGCCGGATTCCGTATTTTCTTTCAAGGATGATTCCGGCATGGGCTAAATATAGATCTCGCCGTCCGCGCCCGGTGTGACGCGGGTCTTATGGAAGTCCATTCTGGACTTTCCCCACCCTATCCGAGGCCAAGCAGCACCACCCCGGCCAGGGAAAGTGCGGTTCCGCACACCGCGCCCGTGGTGATGCGCGTGCCGTACAGCTTCGCCCCGATGGGGATGATGAGCAGCGGGGCCATGAAGGTGACCGTGGTGACGATGCCCGCGGGTGCGTACTTCAGGGCCGATACATAGCAGATCATGCCCATTACCGGGCCGAACGCGGTGCCGGCCAGGAGCAGGCGTAGCACCTTGCGATCGGTCCAGCCGCCCAGGGTCGGTCCCAAGGGACCTTGCATGCGGGCATAGACCCACAGGACCACGGCTCCCGCGCCGATGCGGATGGTGGTCGCCGTGATGGGATCAAGATCCGCCTGTCCCAGGAAGGCCTGGCGCGCCAGCACGGTTCCCAGGCCCTGGAACAGCGCGGACCAGATGGCGGCCATGGTTCCGGTCCAAAGCGGGTTGCGGACTTTGCTGCTGGGGGCGACTTTGCCCGTCGCCTCCACAGGCAGGCTCACGCCTTCGGCCCGGCCCTCCGCGGCCAACAACGCGGTCTTGCGCCGCGCCGCGCTGGTCGTGGCCAAAAACACGCCGGCCAGGATCAGGGCCATCCCGGCCGATTGACCGATCGTCAGATATTCCTTGAGGACCAACCACGCGACCGCCGCCGTGGCCGCAGGGGCCAGAGTCTGGATCTGGCTCGTGCGCTCGGGACCCACGGTCACAAAGGCTTCATAGAGGAATGCGTCGCCGATGGCCAGGCCCAACACGCCTGAGGCGGCTAGCCAAAACCAGGCGGCAGGATGGGGGAGAGAGTGGAGGAGTGAGTGCGTGAGCGAGTGGGGAAGAGGGGAATGCGCCCCGAACGCGATCCGCAGCGCTGCCAGGGCCAAAAGAAAAATGAAAGCCAGCGCCAAGCGCAGCAGGTTGGTCGAAAAGGGACCGACCTTCCTGCCCGTATGGGTAAAGAAAAAAGGCGAGAGGGACCAAAGGACCAAGGTCGCC
>Ga0209515_10010549_pt1 | contig 10254 bp, 8 predicted proteins | sample Subgroupgradi54m_FD_187454 | JGI IMG/M metagenome (GOLD analysis project Ga0209515, IMG submission 187454) | Subsurface groundwater microbial communities from S. Glens Falls, New York, USA - GMW60B uncontaminated upgradient, 5.4 m (SPAdes)... ...
AAGAGCCACCGGAAAAGAGCATCCTCATCCTCACGGCTTCGAACCTGAATCGTTTGCCAGCGACCCTGGTTTCCCGATGCCATCTGATCCGATGTTTTCCGCAAGGGATCCAGCAAGTGGCCCGATTCCTGAGGGAGGAAAAGCAAGTGGATCCGGCCTTGGCCACGATGCTGGCGACCGGGTCCAGCGGGCGGTTGGGACTGGCCTTGGAGTTCTATCAGAAAGAGCGCCTTGCCACAAAGAACGCTGCGTTGAATCAGCTCTTGAGCGCCTGGAAGAAAAAGCTCCCCGAGATTCCCTTGGGCAACGCCCCCCGGGCGGAGGTTGAGGAGGCACTTGAATGGTTGGCCGCTTGGTGGCGGGACCTGGTCGTCCTTGGACTTCAAGGAGACCCTGCCTGGATCATCCACCAGGACCGGATCGAAGACCTTCGACGGGAATCACGCAACATCGACGAACTGCTTGAGCTGGTCGAGCGGACCTACCGGGTTGAAGAGGCGATTCAGCGCAACGCCTCCCCTCGGATCGCCTTGGCCGCCCTCCTCTGTAATTAATAGTAATATAGAGTTATATATGAAGTAGAAATCGCCTTGTATTTCTCGGAGGTCGTCGGGTATACTTTGTAATGTAGCCATAAAACTCTTCCCGACAAAGGCACATCCGCCGGAAGGCGGAGCCGCAAAGTCACGGGCCCACCTGGATTTGGGTCGCCGGACTGCCGAAGAAGGAAGTAAAATGACTGTCCGGTGTTTATGGGCCTTTACACAGCTAGAAATCTGAGGAACAGAACCCATCGTGGGGTAGCAGGCCTTATCCTGCTTGCCTTCCTGGTGACGTACCTTGTCCGGCCTCCTCCTACCTTTGCTCTGCGTCAGGCTGGGCTTGAAGAAAATGCTGCAAAACAGGAATTTTTAAATCGGCTTGGCATTTCTTCAAAGACCATACCTGCTCAAGCTGGCCTCGAAGAGACGATAGAGATCCAAGGGCCAAACGGCCCTATTCAGTGGCAGACACCGGCAATGGTCAAGATGGTTGTTGATCGGTTTTCTTACAAAAACCCTAAGCCCGAGGAAGGGGCCAAGATTCTTCGTGAAGAACTCCAATACTCCAGAGGGACTCAACCTCCTTCAGGATTCTGGAACTGGCGGTCTGAGGGCCTGTTTTTCTGGATGATGGAACATATTTCGGATCCAACTCTTGGACTTCGTGAAGAAGAGCGACGGATATTATGGGGAAACTGGATTCATTTTCTTCAATCTCCTGATGTTCGTCAATCAGCCGAAGAGCCAGAAGATGAGCTTGAAGTTTTCTATGCTAACCCGGGTAATGAAAAACCATTTCTGGAAATATGGCGTTACATCTTGACTCGTCTGCTTGTACAGCGGCAGAGGTTAACGCAAAGTCCCACACCGGAGGACCCGCTGGTTCAAGAAAACCTTTCCATGGTGAGGAACGCCATCTCTGTAAGCCTTCTCAAAATTTCGGCCGGGGAACCAATCTTTGATCAAAGTCCACAACAATACATGGAAGGCGTATGGCTTGATTTGGCAATACAGCAGCCGCTTCTTGGGGAGGGCATTGGGGTTGTTCTTTCCACGTGGGATGAATTGGTAGCGCAAGGTTTTGAAGTCGCCTACTCTGCGCATTCCGATGAGCCCGTCCAGACCCCTCAGGATATTGCCGAGGAGGCCCGATTGCGTCAATGGGTAACGAGAAAACTGCTGGAGCTTAAGGGTGCGCTCAGGCCTCTCGGAGAGACAAAGATGTCTCTCTGGAGAGATTGCCTCCCGATTCTTGTAGAGAATTCTCGCAAGGCACAGGTTGCCGTTCTTGACTCCAGCGTTTTAATCCCTGAAAACTCACCAAGGAAAGAACCTTTAAACGGATGGCTCTTTCAGTTGGCATGGATCGATCAGATGGCCGACGCCGGTTTCCTGCGTCTGGCACTTACCAACCCTGAGTCCTACGTCCATGGGATTTATCAGTGGATTCGTGATCGCAAAAAAGGGGATGACCGAAACATCCCGAAACTTGTCAGCGATCTTCAGGGGTATCTGGAAAGCAAAGGAACGGTTCCCATTCGGAGTTATTTGGGGTTGCCCACAGATGGAGAACCGGCTGAAGTGACCCGATCACTGAAATTCTGGGATTCTCTTTTGGAACTCAAGCGCCAGCACAGGAATCTGAGCATAGCGCTTTTCCCCGATATGAATGAAAAAGCTCCCTTTGACCGTTGGATGGCACAGGGGGGCAAGCGGATTATTCTGACCGACGATATCTTTTCTCAGCGCGTGCCCTCCGACCCCGGAGTTTTTAAGGTCTTGCATCTTACTGCAGTTCCTGATTATGGAACAAACCCGGAGAGTTTTAAGGCGTTTCCTGCATTTAAATATGCGGCACATTTGGTAGGACAAGGTATCGGCTGGGGAACGGTGGTCTCGGACTCCCTGAGGGATCAGCACTCCTGGAAAGACGCAAAAGCATCGGTGGTCCCTCTGCGAGACAACACGGCTCTTGAGCAGTTCGTTGGTCAGAATCCTCATTTTGACATCCATGATCCGGCTCGGTTTTGGTGGTGGATTTTCAAGATGGATTTTAATCGTTACATCACCAGGCTCGGCCGTTCCTTCTTGGTTCTCACTCCTGAGTCAGATGAAGGAGAGGAGAATGAGGCGGAAATGCCCTTTGAGGTGGAAGGTGCCGACTCGGGAGTCGGTTCGCCAAAAAACGCCCCTCTTGGTCCTACAGTGCCGGTTACTGCTGGCCTAGAGCAACCGACCGGTGAGGCGGTTGAGCGAGTTATCCAATCGCTTCAGGGAAATCCGGATGAGCGCTTCCAGGGGATTTCTACGATACTTGAATGGGTTGAAGCTTATCCACAGCCTCCTTCGGAAATCGTCTCAAGAGGGGATCATCTTGGGGGGTTACTCATTAGCAACACCCTCTATGATGATTCGCGAGAAGGTGCTCCTCCAGACAATTCTGCGCTTGCGTTGTTTACATCCATCGATGGGCCGACAGCGAGTGACGTGAGAGACCTTGCGGTCAAAACACTTGGCCTCGCCATTCAGCGGTGGTTCTCCTTCTTAGAACCCGCTATCTCTAGACAAGAAGCGAGGGTCCAGCGATATCTCTCGTGGATGCTTGATCAGTTAGATCCCAGCACGCAAGGAGCGAGGCTCCAGGCATATCTCTCGTGGATGCCTGATCAGTTAGATCCCAACAGGCCTCGACAAGGAGCGAAACTTTTTGTTCATGACCTATCCCTAAAGGACAATCCCCTACTCAAATCGTTTGCCATACCCGGTATTCGCGTTTCGGATACTTCTTGGATGGGACATGCCGTAACGGAAGTGGTGTTGCCGGCCTTCAGTCACTGGGGAAGATTAAAGGATCTTTTGGGAGAGCTGGGGATTAACCCGGACCGAACGGCACTCCAGTTAACCAGCAGCGCATGGTTAGATGATCGGGTCAAATGGGGGACAGCCCTCATTCTCCTGGCCAGAGGCAATCTTGCTCTCTGGCGCTCATCGGACGTCCAAGCTACCGATTCATACGTGCCAGAGATTATAGGCCCGATTGTTGGAGGGGGCCGAGGGGGACCTCTTGATGAGAAACGGACCGATCGGCTTATAGGGGATCTCGCGCATCCTGAGGAACTAGAAGCGTTCTTTCTTCTGGACTGGGCTCAAGAACAACTCCAAAGGCAGGAGAAAGGGGAAATGCTTTCTCCTGCTGAGAGCTATGCTGCTGGTGCCTATGAGCGGCTTTCCGGAGCTCTCCAGCAGCTTGCAGAGAACAACCAGATCTCTTTTGAGCAAGTCATAGCTTTTATTGATGAACGAATCCAGCATAGAGAACCTCCGTTGAGAGATCAGGACATGGAAGCTCTCCGGGATCTGTTTCAAGGGGGAGAAGTTCCTGTCCTGGTTGCTTTGAATTTTTCGTGGCGGCTTCCTTTGGATCGGCCGAATGTTTCTGGTCGTTACGAGCCGGGCGCGCAGACCAATGCGAAGGTTTGGGCAGGACTTCTTGCTCTTGAAGCAGGGAAGTGGCTTTATCCTGATTTGCAAAAACGAGCTGCTAGAGAGCTTGAAGAAGCTCTTCGGGATCTTCGTCGGGCCTTTATCTTGCCTTCAACCGCCGCTGGCCTGGAGGAGGATAGCAAAAAATGGATTCAGGGATTGGGCATCTGGTCTAAGGCTTTGGAGCCTGGACAATTGGCAGGGTTGGAGGCAGGGAATCCGGTGGTTGCTCAGGTGCGAGAGGTACCCACCGTCGTCCGGTTGACAAGCATTTCCCTCTGGGGTGGGCTCTCCGCCGAGGTTCCTCGAACCCGATGGGTGATGGCACAACAGGGTGTTCTACCAGATCAAACCCTGGCGGGTCTTGAAGAGCTATTTGGAGCAGTTGAGCGACTGCCTCGTATCTTGGACGCCCAAGGAATCGCCACCTTGGCTACACGGCTCCGCGAAGTAGACCCCCAAGGGCCAAAGGCCCTGCTTATCCTCGATTCCTCTACGGCTGAGCAACTCAAAGGTGGCTTAGAAGAATTCGACCCCGGATGGCAGTTGCCAGCCGTGATTCTCGGTGTCCCTGCAGGGTTAGAGGCAAGCACCGATCCTGCTGCCATGTTAAGCTTTCTCCTTACTCTCTTGGCTGGGAAAGACCCCATCCCAGGCCGGCACATGGCCGGACTGGAAGCCACCTTCACTCCGCAATCCAAGCGCCAGGCACTCTTTCTCACAACAGGCACATAAGGCCCCTTCTACCACCGGGGCCGATCCGGATCTTGAGCTTAAAAGTTTTTTGTATTGTCCAGTCCGGGCAGGCGGCTAGGACTCGAACTTTATGGCTTCGGCAAGGCGGTGGAGGGGAACCTTCGTGTGAGGGCGGACGTGGCGGATCAGATCGGTATCCTCCGTAACGAGGGGACATCGTAGCCGCTCTGCCAAGACGAGGTAACAGGCGTCGTAGGCGCTGATCCGGTGGCGTAGGCCAAGACGAAGGGAATCTTGGAAAAGAAGTTGTGTCGGGATGGCTTGAAGAGCCAAAGCAGCCAAGGCTCGGAGGGAAGCCTGTGCATCCCGGGCTGCGTAGTGATAGCGGCTTACATACTTCCAGACGGTGTTGGCGCACTCAACGTACAGCAGATCCGGAGCGTAGAGAAGAATCGGATCTGGATCTGCTAGGTGACCGAAGAATATTCGCGCGTATTCCGTCCCCGGTTCGTCTACCAACAACTTCAGTAGGGCACTGGCATCAACGACAAAGGAGCCACTCACCGCTGTCGGTCAGCTCTGAGCAGTTCAAGACTGGAAGGGATTGCTGACCGAGAAGGCTTGAGACGCCAACGATCAAGTGCTGTTAAGACCTTTTCCTGGGACTTCGACCATTTGCTTAACTCCCGTTCAAGGAGTACCACTACCTCAGCGCTTAAGGAACGCCGTTCTTGAGTAGCCAGCTTGGCGAGCCGATGATACAGGGGTTCTGGGAATCGCCGAATGTGAAGGGTTGCCATATCATTCCTCCTGATAGAATCAAGTGTACACCAAGTGGTTGCAAAATGCAACCCATATCGACGGCCACGCACTTCCCCCTTGGCAGGCGGCGTCAAATCGTATATATTTGATTTCTGCTCGGGACATGAACCGAAAGGGGCGCGATCAACGTGGCCAAGTTTATTGGAAGTCTGCCCGCAGAGTGCGTTTTCCTAATCTGAAGCCTACCTTGAGGACGATTTCCATCCGGCTTCCAGAGCATTTGATCGGAGACCTCGCTCCGGCACTATCTCGCATTCATGTCTCCTTGACAGGGAGGTGTATCATCAGGTACATTTGTATCGTGGGGCATATACAACCTAGGGAAAGCGACCTTGGAGCTTTTTAAAGTCCCCCTGGAATTCGAATGGGATAGCGGCAACAGGGACAAGAACCTCCTCAAGCATCGGGTGACGAATACCGAGTGCGAGGAGGTGTTCTTCGATCCCCATAAACGCGTGCTTAAAGAAACGCTCCACGCGGGGCCTTCGAGGCAGGAAAAGCGTTACATCGTCATTGGGAAGACCAAAGAAGAAAGGGCACTCTACGTGGTGTTCACCTTCCGGAGAAGCAAGGTCCGAGTGATTTCTGCTCGGGACATAAACCGGAAAGAACGAGGGCTGTTGCCATGAAGAAGCGCTTGAGTGTTCCAAAATTCAAGAACGAGGATGAAGAGCGTGAGTTTTGGGCCAACATCGACTTGGCGGATTACTTTGAGGCCAAGGATTTCGTGCCAGTCTCTTTTCCAAATCTCAAGCCTTCCTCCAGAGCCATCTCCATCCGGCTGTCTGAAGCGATGCTGATGCGCCTGAAGGAGCAGGCCAACGAGCTGCGCGTGCCTTATCAGGCACTCATCAAGCAGTACATCGCCCAGGGATTGGCCCACGCTGCCTAACCCCAATCCTCCATAATATGCCTGAGCGGTTTTATCTGACGACCCCTTTGTACTATGTGAACGCCAAACCCCACATCGGGCATGCCTACACGACGATCGTGGCCGATTGCTTGGCCCGGTTTCATCGGCAGCGAGGAAAGGAGGTTTTCCTTTTAACCGGCACCGACGAGTATGGGGAGAAAATCGCTCAGGCAGCCCAGGCGCAGGGGCTTTCTCCCCAGGCTTTTGCCGATCAGACCTCTCAGACCTTTCGGAATCTCTGGAAGAGCTTGAACGTCTCTTATGATCACTTCATTCGAACCACCGATCCAGAGCACATTCGAATTGTCCAACAGGTCTTGAGTCAATTGCACGAAAAGGGGGTCTTGACCCAGGGGACCTACACCTTCTGGTACTGTGTCTCCTGCGAGACCAGATGGACCTTGTCCGATTTTGCCGATCCGAATAAGCGGGCGTGCCCCACCTGCCAACGTCCGGTGGAGGAGGTTACCGAGGAGGATTTCTTCCTGAACCTGGAGGCTCACCGGGGTTGGCTCAAAAATCATATCCTTAAATATCCCGGCTTCATCGAGCCAGAGTCCAGGCGCAATGAGGTCTTAAGTCTCCTCGAGAAGGAACTGCCGGAACTGTGTGTGACTCGGCCCAAGGCCCGGGTGCCGTGGGGAATTCCGGTCCCCTTTAGCCAAGATCATGTGACCTACGTCTGGTTCGATGCCCTTTTAAACTACATCAGTGCGTTGGGCTGGCCCGATGGAGAAAAATTCAAAAAGTTTTGGGATGAGACCGGCGCCGTTCATCTGATTGGCAAAGACATCCTCCGGCATCACGCCCTTTACTGGCCGATCATCCTTCGTGCCTTGGGGCTGAACCCTCCCAAAATGATCTTTGCCCATGGCTGGTGGTTGATCAAGGGAGAGAAGATGTCCAAGTCCAAGGGGAACATCGTGGACCCGGAGGCGGTGGTGGCCACCTACGGGTTGGATGCTTTTCGTTACTTTCTCCTAAGGGATGTGCCTTTCGGGGAGGATGGGGTTTTCTCCGAGGAAGGGTTGGTCAAGCGGATCAATTCAGATCTGGCCAACGACCTGGGCAACCTCGTCTACCGGACTCTTGTCATGCTGGAGAAGCATACCGGAGGCAAAATTCCTTTTGGCCAGCCACAGCCTGATTCAATAGGTAGGATTATACTTACCAAGGAAGGAATGGAGACGGACATGAGACAAATAGCGCTGGAGCCAGACGAGGCGCTTAAGAAACTTTGGGATCGTCTGATTTCTCGTGCAAACAAATCGGTTGAGGAAAAGGCACCCTGGACGTTGGCTCGAGAAGGGAAAAGGAAAGAGCTGGAGGCGTTTCTTTACGACCTGGCTGAGACCCTGCGCGTGATCTCGCTTTTCTTGTGGCCGTTTATGCCCACGACGGCCGAATCGATCTGGAGGCAGTTGGGATTCACAAGGCCGTTGGAGGAAGAGCGGCTTCCTTTGGCGCTTCAAACTCAGATCCCAGGTGGGCAGGCGATCGCCAAGGCCAAGCCCCTCTTCCCGCGGCTGTCCGCCACAGAGCGTGGCGGATCCGCCAATATTTCTGGCGGAGAATAATTTACGGATGTTGCTTGGAAGAGAGAGTCAGTCTACCCGACTCGATCGCCCGGGTACAGGCCTCCACCACCTTCGGATCGAACTGTGTGCCGGCGGATCGGCTCAATTCCTCCCCTGCCTGTTCGATGGTGATCCGTTGTCGGTACGGCCTTTGGGAGGTCATGGCATCCAGGGCATCGGCCACCGCGATGATCCGAGCCTCCAGCCGGATCTGTTCCCCCTTGAGGCCTTGCGGGTAACCCTGGCCGTCCCACCGCTCGTGCTCCTGATGGACCATCTCGGTGATGTCCTTCATGAAGGTAAGGGGTTGCAGGATTCGGGCGCCCCAAGTGGGATGCTGTTTGATGATCTCCAGCTCTGCCCCTGTCAGGGAATCCTCTTTGAGCAGGATTGAGTCTGGAATCGCAATCTTACCCACGTCGTGCAGCTTACAACCGTGGACGAGACGATGGATCCGCTCCTTGGAAAAACCGATCTCCTGGGCGATGGCCTGAGCATAGGTGGCGACGTTCTGGGAGTGGCTGTAGAGGTAGTTGTCTTTGGCCGAGAGCGCCTCGACCAGGGCGGTCACCGTTTCCAGATAGGTTTCTTGAAGCCGCTGGTGGATATCCTCAAGATCTTGGGTTCGTCCGAAGGCCGTCTCCTCCAGCCGGCGGTTCCACTCCAGCATCTGGGATTTGAGTTCATCGATCTGATGGGAGCGATCCTGAAGGCGCCTTAAAAGAATCCGGATGCACGCCAGTGCCGCACAGACACCGGCTGTCAGGAACCCTATTCCGACGAGAAATCCCCCATGGAGTGTCATCCATCTGCCCCCTCGATTCCAAAGTCATAGTATACTATACGTCCCATGATCTATTTGGATTACAACGCCACCTCCCCGGTGCATCCCGAGGTCCGAAGGGCCATGGCCCCCTTTTTGGAGGAGGCCTTCGGCAACGCCTCCAGCCTGCACGCAAAAGGGCGTGAGAGCAGGGGTGCTGTGGAATCGGTCCGGGCTAAAGTTTTGAAGGCCCTGGGGGATCCTGAAGGCCAACTTGTCTTTACCTCGGGTGGAACCGAGGCGGACAACCTGGCCTTGAAAGGAATCCCTTTGTGTCTTAAAGACAAGGGAAGCCACCTCGTCATCTCGGCGGTCGAGCATCATGCGGTCTTGAATCCCGCCCAGGCGCTTGCCCAGGATGGATTCTCAGTGACGGTGGTGCCCGTGGACGACCAGGGGAGGGTGGATCTTGAGGCTCTCAAGGAATCGCTGACACCGCGCACGGTGCTGATCTCGGTGATGCATGCCAACAACGAGGTGGGCACCCTCCAGCCGATCGAGGAGATCGGGCAGATGGCCCGGGAGAGAGGCATCCTTTTTCATACGGATGCGGTCCAATCCTTCGGGAAGGAGCCACTGGATGTCCGGCAGATCCCTGTCGATCTGGTCTCCATTTCTGGGCATAAGTTAGGCGGACCCAAGGGAGTGGGGGCGTTGTACCTGCGCAAGGGAGTCCGTTTAAGGCCCCTTCTCCATGGAGGCCCTCATGAGCACGGCCTGCGAGGTGGCACCGAGGGGGTTCCTGGGATCATCGGAATGGGAGCGGCGGTGGAGGTGACTCTCAAAGAGCAGCGCGAAGGGGTGCTGGCTAAAGTGAAGAGTTTAAGGGACCGATTGGAATCTGGGTTGCGAGAGCGAATTCCAGAGGTAAAGGTCAATGGCCACCCTGAAGAAAGACTGCCAGGGACGTTGAATGTGAGCTTCATTGGATGCCATGCAGAGACGCTTCTTATGGCTCTGGATCTGGCCGGGATCTGCGTCTCAACCGGGGCTGCTTGTTCTTCTGGTGCCACAGAGCCCTCCCATGTTCTGGTGGCCATGGGGTTGTCCCCTTCCCAGATTCAAGGCTCAATCCGTTTTTCCCTGGGCTGGGGAACCTCCTCGGGAGAGATCGAGGAGTGCCTTGAGAAGATTCCTCCGATTGTGGAGCGAGTCCGCCACGCGAAAGTGGGGGTGTCGCCATGAAGCTCGTGGATACCCATTGCCATCTGCACCGAGTAGAGTTTGACGCGGACCGAGAGGATATTTTGGGTCGCGCCAAAGAGGCGGGTCTCATCGCCCTGTTGGATCCGGCCACCGATCTGGCCTCGAACCAGACGGTGGTCGCCTTGGCTCGACGTCATCCGGAGGTCTACGCGGCCGTAGGCATCCATCCACACGATGCCAAGGAGCTGACGC
>Ga0209515_10010552_pt1 | contig 10253 bp, 11 predicted proteins | sample Subgroupgradi54m_FD_187454 | JGI IMG/M metagenome (GOLD analysis project Ga0209515, IMG submission 187454) | Subsurface groundwater microbial communities from S. Glens Falls, New York, USA - GMW60B uncontaminated upgradient, 5.4 m (SPAdes)... ...
GGAGACGCATTTCCACTTCGCGTCTCGCAGCACGTAGACGTCGGCGAACCGCAACGCGAACTCGACCGTCTGCCCGTTGCTTGGACCGGTCAGGTGCAGCGTGAACCAGACGATCGCCGTGTTGCCGAATTCCTTCACGATGAACTCGTCGAGCCTTGACGACTCGCCCTTCGGATTGAACGTCGCGGCGAATGCCAGCTCCGTCGTCCTGTCTCCCCTGGTGCCGTCGTCGTAGGTGACGATGAACTCGTCGGCCAGGATGCCGTCGATGAACGCGACGTCGTTGCGGCGCAACGCCGCGTCCCAGTCGCGCTCCATCTGCATCAGGATGTCCTGGTCCGACTTGACCGGCTGCGACGACTGCGCCGCCGCCGCGGGAACGACGCAGGCAACGACAAGGAGCCAGAAGAGAGTCGCCCTGAGCCTTGAGGCGTGAGCCATGAGCCTGAGAGGTTACTTCACCACCGGCTTGGCGAACTTCGCGGGATCGATCGCCACGTTCGGCTGCACCCTGGTCAGCTCGAACACCGAGCGCCCATCCAGCCAGCTCACGGTCCACTTGAACGGCATCTTGATCCCGGCGATGTCGCGGTAATCGCTGTAGTCGACGCGCGTGACGATCCGGCCGACGGGCGACGCGTCGTACCGCACGAGCCGCACGAGCAGGCCCGTCTGGGCGTCGAAGCACAGCGTCGCGATGGCTCCTGCGGCCGTCGTTCCCTGGACGACCTGGATCGGGCGATCGCCGATCTCGGTCGGGAACCCGACGCGCCAGTTGCGCAGCGCCTGCTTGATTTGCGACGGGAAGAAGACCTGCGCCTCGAGCTTCACGCCGTCGAGCTCCTGCCCTGTGATCGCGATCAACGGGAACGGTTTGTCCGTGGCCGGCGCCGCCATCCATCCCGCGCGGCCGTCGAACGTCGTGGTCGTCAGGCCCGACTGCGCATGGACGATCGTGGCGCGCTGCCCGTTCGAGTTCATGAAAATCTCGAGCGGGGTCGCTTCCGGATCGTCGTAGCCTCGATAGCTACCGGTCCCACTGAAGCTCGTGAAGGCTGCCGCCTTCTGCGCGCCGCCGACCGCCGCGATGTACTTGTCGAGAATCGAATCCGCCGGCGGCTGCCGTGGCGCCTGCACGAACGGATCGCCGGGCTCCTCGGGTGGCGGCGTGCCGTACAACTGCGTGAGGCTCGGCATCACGTTGGGGTTCGTGGTGCCGCGATGACAGGTGTTGCACGTCACCAGCTGACGACCGGCAAAGTTCGTCTCGTTGATGGCCTGCATCATCGTGACCATGCGGCGGGCCATGCGCTTCAGCGGCGTGTCGTCGGCGTACTTTTCCCAGTTCCCGCCGCTTTCATCGCTGTGGCAGTCGGTGCAGTTCAAGCCGAGCGACGAGGAAAAGAACCCCATCGTCCCCATGAACTGATCGACGGGAATCCCCTTGAGCACCTGGATGTTCTTGAAGACCTCCTCCGCCATCGGAGGCCGGTCCGCCGGCGGCGCTGCCTGGCCGCCGACGACCGCAACGCTCAATATCCAAGCGGCGGCGGTCGCTCCAAGCGCCGCCGCGACAGTCCTGATCCGTGTCATATTCATCGCTGTCTCCTGAGCTCTCCTGGGGCCGGCTGCCCACTGCCGACTGCCGACTGCCGACCGCCGTGATAGTTATTTCTCCGCTGAATAGATTTTCTTGATTGCCGCCGCCTCGGATGCTGACGGGATCATCTCCATCAGGTCCGTGTCGGGCGGCATCGCCCTGAGCTGGAGCTTGTCGCGCGCGAGCCAGGGCCTGGTATACGCCTTTGGATCGTCGAGCGTCACGGTGAGCTCCATCAGGTCACGGTTCACGCGGCGATAGCGCTCCTCGACCTTCAGATCGCCGCTGTGCGGATTGCCCGCGTTGTCGAGCCACGTTCGATCGTCGGTGCCGATGGTGGTCACGACGAACGTGTTGTCGTCTTCCCACCGGCCAACGGAGTATCCGTACCACCGCGGGTCCGGATCCTTCGGCAGCTGACGTCCGTCGGTCCAGATGACGCGCCACCGCTTCTCGAACATGTAGAGCATCAGCACCTGGCTCGGCGTCTGCACGACCTGGAACGGCCGCAGCTCGAAGAGCAGGTCGCGCGGGAACCCCGCCGGATCGGCCATCGTCGAGAGCGGGTCGTTGATCTCGGTGACCGGAACCATGCGCGCGCCGTCGCCGGAATGGTGGGTCTTGCCGAGCGCGTCGCCCCACGGCGTGAGCGGCGCCGCCGGCATGCCGCGCGCGCCGACGCCCGCGCCGCCCGCATCCCAGATGCCAGTCAGGTCGCGCTTCGGCGCGGGTGGGGACGCGGGCGCGGCCGGCGCTCCGGCCCGCGCCGGCGGGGCCTGCGGAAGTCCCGCGCTGTTCCACTTGTTGTTCTGCGCAAAGGCGACAGCCGACAGCATCGCCACGGCGAGGACCGTGAAACATGCGAAACGTTTCATCATCTCCAAATCCTTCAACCACGAAGGCCGCGAAGTTCACGAAGTAAACGTTTTGTTCTTCGTGTTCTTCGTGACCTTCGTGGTTATTCCTCAGAAATCGAACTGCACGCCGAGTCTCAGCAGGCGTCCGCTCAGGATCTGCGTGGCGTCCTTTCACGCCGGCTTTGCGCGCACGCGGCGACAAGCGGCAGCATGAACACCGAGGTAAGCACGCACAATGCCGCGGTCTTATTTCTTGTCGGTCCTGTTGCTGGTCCGGTCGTCGATGAACTTCCGGTAGTCCATGACCTCGGTCGGCGAACAGATCATTTCCATCATGTCCAGATTCGCCGGCGCGAGCGTGAGCGGCATCTTGTCGCGGCCCAGCCACGGCTTCGTGAAGGCCTTCGGGTCGTCGATCGTGACGGTGAGCTCCATCCGGTTGCGGCTGATGCGGTGGTAACGCTCTTCCACCTTCATGTCACCGCTGTGCGGGTTGCCGGCGTTGTCGAGCCACGTGCGCTCGTCCATGCCGATGGTCTGCACGACGAACGTGTTGTCGTCGTCCCACCGGCCCACCGAGTACCCGTACCACCGTGGATCGGGATCCTTCGGGAGCGCGCGCCCGTCGGTCCAGATGACGCGCCACCGCCGCTCGAACATGTAGAGCATCAACACCTGATTCGGCGTCTGGACGACCTGGAAGGGGCGCGTTTCGTACAGCACCTGGCGGGGAAAGCCGGTGGGATCGCACACCGTCGACAGCGGATCGTTGATGTCGGCTTCGTACACCGCGCGCGGCCCGTTGCCCGGTTTGTACGTGCTCGCCTTCTGCTTCCCCCACTCTGTCCACGGGGCGCTCTCGTGGCCGGCGCCCGCAATGCCGTTACCGCCCGCGTCCCAGATGCCGGTCAGATCCCGCTTCGGCGCAGGACCCGACGGCGTCCTCGACGCATCGAGCGCACGCTGCTCCAGGCCCGCGCTGTTCCAGTCCTGCGCGCGCGCCGCGGCCGACAGCAGCAGCGCCGCCGCGAACACGACGAATGCCGTGACCGGTTTCACGCGATCCTCAAAACTGTGTGGGCGGTGGCGCAGCGCCGCCGGGAGCGGGAGCAGGTCCACCCGCAGAGAGCGTGCTGCCGTCGGGAAGAATGACGGTCCTGAGACGGCCGATCGGCGCGCCGTTCTTCACCGGCTGGAGATTCACGGTGACCTGGTCGCCGGTTTTGAACGACATCCGCGCCCAGCCGCGCTTGGTCATGTCGGTCGGGTTGCTGACTTCGACCGCCCAGTTCCGCACGGTGCCGGTCTCGTCCATCGCGTCGAACTTGAGGAAGCAGTGCGGATTGGCCCAGATCCAGTCCGTCACGGTCCCCTTCAGCGTGAGGTCCCTGGTGGTGTCAAAGCTGGCCGTACCGTGATGCGCGACCAGAGGGGCCGAGGCCACGAGCAAGCCGGCCGCTGCGAGACAAACGCCGAGAAGCTTGGCTTTCACGGGATACCTCCGAATGAAGAAAACGACGGCGATTATTCCACGTCTGTTTCCAGCTGTCGATCGCCTTCCGTTCCTTTCTCACTTCACATGTTGACGGCTGGACGAGCGGCGAGGACGCGACCTTACGCTGAAGGCGGTGGTCAAGGCTTGTCTCGCGCGACAATCTTCAAGGACCCGCCGCGGGCACGACCGCCGGCTTCACCCCTGAACTCGATGCCGCTTTCTGTACGGTCGTCCACCAATCAGACCATGCGCGGGCGCGCTCGTCGACGCTCGCGACCGAATCACTTCGTGCCGGTACCCAGTTGGCAACCTTGTCTGGAATAGCGGTCGCCGCGTAATCGGCCGCCTGCACAGCGCTCAGAGTCTGGTGAACGCGGAGCCGGACATCGGGATTTTCGGTGTGCAGCGATTCAACGAGCAGCGGCATGGCGAGACGGTTCACGCCGGCGTTGCGATGATACGTCACGAGACGAAGGACTCGATCGGTCTGTTCGGCCGTGATTCCGGCGTACTGAAGAGGGCGTAACAGAGGCTCGATCAGTTCGCCGTCCACATCCGCGCTGTCGAGCCGCCGACTGAGGTAGCCGTAACTGCGAGATCGATCGAGATCCGTGGCGTTCGCTTTGGCAAAACGCCACTGGTGATATCGGTCCGACCATTCCTTCGAGTTCACCGAGCGCCAGATGACCACGGAGCCAACCACGCACGCGACGATGAACGCGCCCGTCATCAGTTTCGATCTGCCCGTCTGGCTCCACCTCCAGTACATCGGAAGACTGAGCACGTCGCGCCTGTACAGGAGGTATCCGTACTGTAACGGCTCGGCCACGCGAAGATCCTTCAACAACAGGTCGGCGATCTTGTGCTCGACTCCCGGCGGGGCTTGCGCTCGAAGGGTACTCAGCGCCTGCGCCAGTGCCGGTTCGTCCTTGGACCGTTCGCGGGCTACGGTCTCGAACTTGGTCAGCCGCATTGCGTTCCCGGACAGGTACGAGCGAACGACTTCGTCAAAGCGATCCCGGTAGCGCTTGTTCGCGGTCGCGATGCGGTCGGCCACGCGATTGACCCATCGGTCGAACGGCACCCACAGCGCCGAGGTCTGTCCCGGCAAGGCAATGCCCTGAACACTGCCGGAAAAGATCTGCCGGTAACCAAAAGCCACGAGAAGCGCGGCGAAGAGCGATGTGTCGTGAACGGCGTCCGTGTAGTCGAGAAACCAGAGAAGGAGCACGGGGACGACGACGTGCGCGGCGAACAAGACCCACGTATCCAGGAACGCCCAGCGATCCGGCTGCCCGGCGAGCCGATCGTTCAGCGTCGCGCGGGCCGTAATGGCGCCAAACAACACCACGAGCAGGTAGGAGACGTAGGCCGGAACATCAGGCGATGCGAATCCGGTCACCGGATCTCCATCAGCCGCTTACGGTCTTTGGACTTGGAATCCCAGGAGGTAGGCTACGCGCTGGCGGACCGACGGCGGAACATAGACGTACGCCTCGCTCACCGCCGAAGTCGACGACTGACCTTTGACGACGACAAGGCCCTGTTGTTCCAGTTCCCGGACGGCCGTGCCAAGTTTCTGTGGGTCCAACCCTGTCAAGGACTGCAGCATGTAGCCGTCCATGGCACGTTCGCTGACGCCGCGGAGAACGGCCAGGGCGTCGTCACTGACCTGAGGCGGAGGTACTGCCATATGGTGCTCTTTCCTCCGTATTGTAGGCCGAAACACGCCGGAGCGGGCCCTTACCAGCGGTTGGCGCGCGGGCGCTGCGCGACAAGCCGCGCGGGATTCCAGATCTGCCCGCACGACCCGCATCGCCAGTACGTCGTCTCCGTGATCGCCTTGCTCGTCGTGGTGACGACGACGGATTGACAGAACGGACAGACCGGCGGTGGAGCTTCGGTTTCAGTTGCCATAAACGACCTCAGTCAGACGTGCGCGATTCGTGCGCGATCAAGAACTTCCGCAGCTCCTCGTTGTCCGGAAAGTCGCGGGCGAGCCCGCGGGCGGTCTCGACCGCGCCCGCGAAGTTCCCTTCCCGAACCTGCATGTCCCAGAGCGCGAAGCCGGCTTCCGCCCGGATGAAGACGTCCGCGTCGGCGTCGGCCGCCTCACGGACCGCCGCCAGCCCGCGCTTCCTGTTTCCACCGCCAAGCACCCAGCGCGTGCCCCTCGGCATCTGCGTATCGACGATGTAGTCGATCCACGCGCGTGAGACGCGCGCGCGGACATTGTCGGGATTCTCCTTGAGCACGGCGTCGAGAGACTTGCGGGCTTCCCAGTACTCGCCCCAGCCTGTCTTGTGCCCGAGCACGCCGAGCTGCAGCCACACGTAATTGAGATCCACCTTTCCGAGGAGAAACCTCGTGGCCTCGTCCTGCGGGACCGCCTTGAGCCTGGCGCGGGCCACCGCCTGCGCCGACGACGTCACGGCGCGGAACTCGGACATCCACCCGGCGCAGCGCTCGCAGAGCTTCAACGCCTTCTGCTTGTCCGCCTGCCCGCCAACCGCGCGCTTGATCTGAAACAGCAGCGTCGAGGAACGCAGCTCGCACCCCGCGAGGCCCTCGAGGTCGGGCGAACAGAGCTGGAGCGTCAGCGTGTCCGCCGCGTCGTACCGCCCGTTGTAAAAGAGCCGCTGCGCGTCATCCAGCGGGCTCTGCGCATGAACGGGCGACGCCGCGGCCCACGCTGCGAGCGCAACCAGAATGCGCGCCGTTTTCATGATCGGCCGGCTCCTCGGGCCGCCTTCGCCGCAGGCTTCGGCGGCCAAGCACTCATGAGGAACCCGCCAGCGGCGCGGATGGCTCAGGAAAGGTGAGAAGAGTATACACTTCACCGCCGGAGGGTTTTATGCGACGTGTGCTGTCCGTCAGATCGACCGTAGGGTTGGCGTTTGTACTGGCGATCGTCTGCAGCGCGTTCGTCTTCGCGCAACAGCCCGCCCAGGGACCGGGTGCGGGACGACAAGGACGAGGTGGCGCCGGCGGCGGCGCCGGCGCCGCGCGCGCGTCAACCGCTCCGGCGTTCTTCAAGGTGGAATGGGTCCAGGCGCAGGGCCAGACCGGCCAGGTGCCGATCGTCCAGGGCAACGTGGCCGATCCGAACGTCGAGGTGAAATGGTACGGCGAGGCCGCCAGGCACCTGCTCACGTCCGGCACGCCGGGCAGCGACACGACGCCGTTCAGCGCGTGGTCGGGCGAGTGCGACGGACCGTTCGCGATCACGTTCAAGCAGAAGAACAGCTACGTCGACCTCTCCGGCCTCGGAAAGATCCGGTGGGTCGTCAAGACGTCGGGCTTCCACGCCGTGCGCCCGGTCGTGAAGCTTGCGGACGGGACGATGCTGGTTGGCGATCGCGCCGACATCTCGGTCCCGATGCTCACCACGAGCGAGTTCGCGCTGTCGGGTGTGCGCTGGATCAAGCTCGATCCGATGCGCGTCGTCACGGTCAACAGCGGCGCGAGCCCGAACAACGAGATCTGGGTGCCGAACCCGGATCTCAGCAAGGTCGACGAAGTCGGCTTCGTGGATCTGATGCCGGGCAGCGGCCACGGCACCGGCGGATACATTCACCTCAGCACGATCGAGGTGTTCGGCAAGCCCGTTCCGCGCGCGGCCGCGAGCGCAGCCAACCGCTAATCACGAAGCTCACGAAGCAACGGGCCACAGAGACACAGAGACACAGAGTAATATTTGTTTTTCTCTGTGACTCTGTGTCTCTGTGGCTTGTGATCACATCGTTCTTCGTGCTCTTGACCCAAATCTTCAAAGGAGTAGGCATGTTTCATAAGTCTCGACTGATATGGGCCGCGGCATTCGCGTTCGCCGGCGCGGCCTCGCTTCATGCCATGGCGCAGCCGGAAACCATTCAAGGCACCGGCGGGCCCATCACGATTCAGCCGATCACCCATGCCGCGCTGCAGTTGAAGTACGGCAACCAGGTGATCACCGTCGACCCGACGGCGATGGGCGGCGACTACAACGCGCTGCCGAAGGCCGACATCATCCTGATCACCGACATTCACGGCGACCATCTCGACCCCGCGACGATCACCAAGGCGTCGAAGACGGGCACGACCGTCGTCATTCCGGGCGCGGCGTCGGCGCAGGTCAAGGGCGGCACCGTGATCGCCAACGGCGAGAGCAAGACGATCAACGGGATCGCGATCGAGGCGGTGCCGATGTACAACCTGCAGCGCGGTCCGTCCGCGGGCCAGCTCTTTCACACGAAGGGGCGCGGCAACGGCTACGTCGTCACCGTCGGCGGCAAGCGCTTCTATTTCGCGGGCGACACCGAGTGCATTCCGGAAATGAAGGCGCTCAAGAACATCGACGTCGCGTTCGTACCGATGAACCTGCCCTACACGATGCCTCCGAACGAAGCGGCGGAGTGCGTGAAGGCGTTCAAGCCGAAGATCGTTTATCCCTATCACTACATGGGATCGGATCTGAAGCAGTTCGCCGACGCGCTGAACGGCTCGGGCGTCGAGGTGCGGATTCGCGACTGGTACGCGAAGTAGAAGGCAGGCCGACCTTTAGGTCGGCCTAGTACAGTTTCTTCGTCTGAATAAACGTCTCTGGTGTTCCGTCCGCCGGGTTCACGAAGATGACGTCCTTCGGATCGCGCCGCGGGGTATCGACGGACAGGAACACCAGGGGCTCTTCGCCCATCAGCTCGATCGCGTGCACCGTCCGCTTCTTGAAGAACACCAGCTGTCCGGGACCAGCCTCGAACGGTTTCATCTCGCCCATGGAAAACATGCACCGGCCCGAGACGACGAAGAGGTACTCGTCGCAGGTCGCGTGGTAGTGGGCCGGCACGTTCGTGTAGATCCGGAAGACGCGCGAGCTCGCCTCCTGCTCGTCCGTCAGCCTCGTATCGACCAGCATCGTGTCGGCACTGTCGGGGAACTTTCCGGCGATCGCGTTGATGTCGAATACAGCACTCATTTGGCCCTGCCCATGAACCCCTGCGCGAGCATCGCAATCCTGAACAGCTCGCCGTGGCCGGCGACGAACAGCGTCTTCTTGCCGGCGCCTCCGAATGCAAGGCCCTGGCAATCCAGCCCTCCGCACGACGTCGGAATGATCCCGAGGTGTTGACCCTGCGGGCCGAAAATCTCGACGCCCGCCGCGCTCAGACCGTACATCCGTCCCTCGCTGTCGATCGTGAGCCCGTCGGCGCCGGTCATCGTTCCCGGTATGCCATTGGGAAAGCGGCTTCGACCTTCGTAGGTGCCGAAGTTCCGTCGGTTGCGCACGGTTCCGTCCGGCTGGACGTCGAACGCCAGCAGGTACACGCCATTCGTGTTGCTGACGAAGAGCGTCCGCTCGTCGCGACTGAGCTGAACCCCGTTCGGCCGCTCGATGCCGTCGGCAATCCTGATCGCCTTGCCGCCGGGAGGAATGAAGTACACGGCCGGCGGCAGCCGCGGCGCGAGCGGCGTCGCGCCCGCCGCTTTCTGCAGAAGCGCCGCCTGCGCGCCGTTGAGACCTGGATCGGTGAAGTAGACGCCGCCCTTGCGGTCGACAATGACGTCGTTGGGCCGGCTGAATGGTCTGCCTTCGAAGTTATCCGCGAGGACCGCTTCCCGGCCCTTGGGATAGATGACGCCGATCCTCGTCTGCCCGTCCCTCGACTGCGCCGAGATCAGACGGCCTCGCGCGTCGAGCGTCATGCCGTGCGATTCGTTTGACTGCTCCACCAGCGTGGAGATGCGATTGTTCGCGTCGAGGACCGCGACTCTGCCGGCGTCCGGCTCCGAGAACACAAGGCCGACGCCAGGCACCGCAATGGGGTCGTCCGCGCCAGCAAGCCCGTTCCGCACGAGTTCAACGCGTGTGCCCCTTGCAACAACGCCTGGTATGTCCGGCGCGACGAACACGGTAATGGCCTGCCTCGCCGAAGCCTCCGGCGAAGGCGGGGCCGCCAGCATTCCGAACGCGATCGCGAATTGGACGTTCTTCCTCATTGGATTGTCACGCTGAAGATTACTACTCTCGGCGGGTCTGACAAGACCAGCCCTGCGCCACCGAGACGTGCGGACGACGATGACGTATCTCCGCGTCCTGGGATGACGTATCTCCGCGTCCTGGAGCGTGGTGCGCTGGGCGTGAAGAGTCCTCTGGACCGGCTGTGAGTGGTGACGCGCGAGGCTCGCGCGTAACCGGCGAGGCACCGCGTGTGCGAGCAGACCGGAAGTGCAGGCTGGTGAATCGTTCCCCGGCATCGCGCTCTCATCGGCCTGCGTGGTCACGCGCCAGCGTTGGCGCGTAACCACGCAGATCCGCCGTTGG
>Ga0209515_10010553_pt1 | contig 10253 bp, 16 predicted proteins | sample Subgroupgradi54m_FD_187454 | JGI IMG/M metagenome (GOLD analysis project Ga0209515, IMG submission 187454) | Subsurface groundwater microbial communities from S. Glens Falls, New York, USA - GMW60B uncontaminated upgradient, 5.4 m (SPAdes)... ...
AGGGAAGCGAGTTGGAAAAAGTGGGACGCGCCGAGAAATCACACCGTGCTTGAGGCAGACATGTTTGAAAGAAAGACGTATCAAATGATTCAAAAGGTGATAGCAGAGCAGCCGGTTGGCCTTATTATTTCTCGGATGGAAGGGGCTATTGGGTGGCTTCCAGATGATCCTGCCATTCTGGCCAACCTTATCTCCCGTTGGTATGGGTTACTTAGAGAAAATGGATTGTTGTTCGTCCAGTACAATTCATCAACGCACATGAAAGCATATGATTACGGAAAAAGAACGGCGATGGTGAATAGGTGGATTCGTTTTCTGCAAGAGAACTATAGTGATACGATTGAAGTAGAAGGTGAGACATCATCATTCAGAATACACAAGAAAAAAGGAGCGCCTGAAGACCTCCCTCTTTTGCCCTCGTTATAGGTGAGACGACGGTCACCGCTGTACATATATTCACAACTGTGCTAGGGTAAGCAGACCGTTAATTCATAAACAGACAATGATATGATGGATGACACAAACGGACAGGATCCAGCAGCTCAAGCTGATGATCAGCAGACCGCACCAGCGGCAGCTCCAGTCGAAGAAAGTGTTGAAGAGGAAAAGGTAGATAGCGATGCAGCGGCAGAATAGCTAATACATCGTTTGAGAGCACCCCGATGAGTATCGGGGTGTTTTTTTACACAAGAGGATGGGTTCTTGTCGGCACGCAGATTTTTTGGTAGGGTAAGAGTGGTATTTATTAACGTAACGACGCTTTAACTATGAGACCATTTCAGAAAGATTCAAAGCCGGGTAAGTGGAAAAGTGATAAAAAATTCACCGGACGCAACGTCGGAGACCGGACGTATGGTGGGCGAGATGCGGTGAAATCGCAAATGCATCAAGCAACGTGCAGTGTCTGTGAGAGTCCCTGCGAAGTTCCTTTCAAACCGACGGGTAAAAAACCAGTTTTGTGCGACCGGTGTTTTAAGAAAGATGGACCTCCCGATCAGAAGAAATTTGGAGCAGCACGTTCAGACCGGCCGGCATTTGCTGATCGGCGCGCACCACGTTTCGATTCACAAAGCGATGAGCTGAAAAAAATAAACGAAAAGCTCGACGCAATCCTCAAGGCACTGCGGTAAGTGATTCGGAAAAGTTTGGTTATGTATAGAAAAACGCCGTTCAGAGCCGTCTTAAAAAAATAGTGTATGCATTCGAGCGGTTTCATATGGGTGGGCATGGTGGTTGGATCTTTCGTTGGAGGACTCATTCCTCAGCTGTGGAGTGCTGGGCAGTTTTCTTTTTCATCGATACTCTTCACTGCTGCTGGTGGATTTTTAGGCATCTGGGCGGCATACAAAATCACACAGTGATAGAGTAAAGAATAGGAAGATTGATTTGTTCAACATACAAAGCTTAGGCGCTTACCTTCACGGTCGGCTAGAGTATCATTAGAGATACTCGCTCCGTTTATTCATTAACACTACAATGGTTATGGATAATCCCCACGATACAAAAACCTGGCACGATACACATCGTGAATCATTTACTTTTGGTCAGCGCGTCTCAGATGGCCTTGCCAATGGAATGGGGTCATGGAGGTTTATCATTATTCAAACGATATTCGTGATTTTTTGGATGGTCATGAATATTTTTGCCTACATGAATCATTGGGATCCCTACCCATTTATTTTACTGAATCTTCTTTTTTCAACGCAAGCAGCCTATTCAGCCCCGATTATCATGATGGCACAAAATAGACAAAATGAGAGAGACCGTCGCCAAGCATTAGATGATTATAAGACGAACGTGAAAGCGAAGAAAGAAATCGAGGAAGTACAGAGATCATTGGCTCGTATTGAAGATAAAAAACTCGATCGTATTATTGAGCTACTAGAATGTTTGAAAAAATAGGCGCTATGGACACCAAAAACGACACATTTTTTCAAGTGTCAGTCAAAGGGCTATTTTTCGATGTCAACCATAGGATATTGATGATTCAGGAAGAAGATGGAACGTGGGAGCTTCCCGGCGGACGGGTTGATGAGGGAGAAGGTCTTATAGAATGTTTACAGCGGGAATGCCGGGAAGAAATGGGCCTTGAGTGCGAGGTGTTAGAACAGCGCCCCTCTTTTGCGTATTCAGCCCTTGACGGGAAAGGTCTCCCTAGGATTATGATATTCTATCGGGTACATTTTTCTCACCTTGACTTTAAACCTTCACCCGAATGTATGAATGTAGTATTCTATACCAAAGATGAAATACAGAAATTAAAAGTACTTCCTCAGCTTGAGCAACTTCATGAGTTTTTATGAGCATGATACAGACCAAAAGTTTTGAGTTGGCGGTGTCATCGCAGGGTAGTCCTGATGCAGCAAAGGTTGCTCTTCTGCTTCCTGGTCGGCTCAACAGCAAGGACTATGCTGATATGCAGACGGCAGTGCATTATTTTGCTTCGCGCGGTTATTTCGCGCTTACCTTCGATCCTCCGGGTACCTGGGAAAGCCCTGGAGGAATTGAGTTGTATACCATGACGAACTATCTTCGCGCGGTCGATGAAGTTATCGAGCACTATGGTAATAAATCGACGGTACTCATGGGGCACAGCAGGGGCGGGACTGTTGCGATGGTCGCCGGCATGAAGAATGTATACGTCACACATATTATTGCTGCAATGTCGGGAACGGGGGGAACGACTTTTGACATGCCAGAAAAAAGGGGTGAGGTTCGCCTATCGTATCGCGATATGCCACCGGGGACAGAAGAAACAAAAGAACAAAAACGTTTTGACCTGCCATACAATTATTTTGAAGACGCGGCGCACTACGACGCTCAGGAGGGTTTGAAGCACTGCACGAAGCCAAAACTATTTTTCCTAGGGCTTCGAGATGCGATACTTTCACCAGAATCAATGAGGGCATTCTACCGAGTCGCAGCAGAGGCAAAAATCATTCATGAGCTGGACTGCGAGCACGATTATCGGTACTATCCGGAAATGATCGAGGAGGTGCATGCAGTTATTGGTGAGTTTTTAGATACCTATCCGTGAACGGTTAATTTGAACTAAAAGAATTCTATGGAAAAAGGAACTGGAACATACGATGATGGTGGAGATATTTTTTCGGGTCTACATGTTGACCTGCGGGATGTGAATACTCGCCTTGCGAAATATAAACCACTTATCGATGCTTTTGCCGCAAGGCACGATGAAAGGATATTGCAGCCCTCTTCATACCCATACTCTGAAATGACTGAGGATATTTTTGATAGTCCTTATTTTCGAAAACAACTTAAGGGTAATGCACTTGTTGATGTTGGTGCTGGGACAGAATCGTATGTTCGGCAGTTCTCAGCGAAGGTTGGTGCGCGCTATTTAATAGAAATAGAAAAGTATAATAGAAATAGCAAAACGGGGTGGGAGGATCTATCTCAAAAGGGTCTCCAGATTATGAGATTTCATTCGGATATGCTCGATGCACTTGCACGTCTTCCAGACAATTTTGCAAATGTCATCATGAATGGTATCGATATCCATATTATTAGCAAACGGGTTGAAGGTGAATATAGGGCAGCTGTTTTTGAGGAAATTTATCGCATAACACGTTTGGGAGGAATATTCTTTGGTGAGAATTCTATTGAAGAAGAGGATGAAGAAGAATTTCCTAAAGGATTCAAAACGCTTCAGGGTAAAGAAGCTTTTCGAGGGCCCTATACGTTTATTTTTGAAAAGACGGGTACACCAAAGAAGGAATAGTATGGCAAATCCAATCTTTATCGCGATAGCCGGTGGGTCGGGGGCGGGGAAGTCATCGCTCGCGCATGCCTTTGCTGATGCGCACCCTGAACACGTACGCATTCTTCACCTCGACGATTATCGGAAAGAAAAAGAACTCCTACCTCGTGTCGGGGCTTTTATCAATTGGGATCATCCCGACACTATTTACTGGGATTTTCTGGTGAGTGATTTGTCAGAATTAAAGAGCGGGCGCAGTATCACTGTTCATAAAAAGAGCGAGCGTTTTGACAGTCATGGGTTGTCTGACGATGATACGTCGCGCACAGTTGAGCCGGTAAAGTTTATTCTCCTCGATGGATATCTTGCTCTTTGGTATGAGGGTGCGCGAGCATTTTTTGATCTTTCCGTCTTTTTGTACCTGTCTCACGAGCAGAGAATTGCCCGGAGGAAAAAATTTAACGACGTCGAGGATGGTCAAGCATATTTTGACGCCGTGCTCATCCCGATGCATAACGAATTTGTTGAGCCGACCAAGCAGTACGCAGATTGTATCATCGATGTCGAGAACATATCGAAGGACGATAAATTGAAAAAATTTACCGTCATTATTGAAGAGAGGTATGGGTGACTCACGAACTATCAGTATAAAAAGGGGATTGCTCTGGGCGGTCATAACGCCAGTGGTAATTTTTGTCCCATCGATGATCGTTGGAGTTTTCGGATTGGCGCTGGCGGATTATTCGGTCAGCGCTCCTTTTGGTATCATCCTCAGTTTATTTGCTAGTATTGCTACACTGTTCCCATGGGAATTTGCAGCAACATTATTAAAACCGTGCGACGGCCTCCTTCCACAGTGTAATACCGAGGAGGCATTGTTTCAGATGACGTTCCTGTCGTATGCGATGGCATTTGTTTTCTACGCGTGCGCCGGATTTGTGCTGGGGCTTCTTCGTCAGTGCGTGACGATTTCGACAATCAAACACAACACGATAGAATTTGATATCACACACCGAAAAATAGTGTTGATGCTCTGCACACTATTGTTCGCGCTGACACTATTACTATTCATCGGTAATATTTTAAATTTGCAGAAGGTGCTCTAACGAGCATTTCATTTTTAAGATTGTCATCCCCGACTTGATCGGGGATCCAGTTCAAACTTAAATAATTGTATATATGGAATTTGAAAACATCATTAAACGAGCATTGGAAGTTCGGGAGAAATACGGGCAGTATGAGAGGGAAAAGTCCGGTCGGGAATGGACGGGTCCGGAAATTCTTCAGGGTTTTGTCGGCGATGTCGGTGATCTCTCAAAACTTATCCTCGCCAAAGAGGGGAGACGAGATATTCAAGACGTCGATGCCAAACTTGCCCACGAACTTTCCGATTGTTTGTGGTCGATTATTGTCTTGGCCGACAAGTATGACGTGAATCTTGAACAATCATTTTTGAAAACAATGGATGAGTTAGACGGTCGGTTGGATGGTTGAGCTATTTACAACCCCGCTCATATTGCTTAGTATTCCAATCGGTGACAGCAACGTGTAGGAGGGGTGGTCATGGATAGCCGAGGGGAGCTCGTCGGCGTCATCGCTGACGAAATAGTACTGCCACAGCTCCGTAGACTTCTCAGGCGAGTATACGGCAATAGGGTAAAATATTATAGAGTTGATGAGTATTATCTCAGCTTCGTCGCCCCGTTTGAGGTGACGATACGTATGGTGGTTTCGTCGGAAGACGGAGCCAGGAGAGCCGATGAGCTCTTCACGTATCTCGTCTACAGCAATCGGCGGTGCCGGCTCGTTGATATCCATAGATTTTCTGTTAAGACCAAGATCGACTACTCTGCCCGGCCGGACGTGTTCCGGACCCGTGCGGAGCTAAAGTAGTCCGTCATGGTCAAAAATTCAGGCCCCTGTTCCGCAATAACATTTGGAACGGGGGCCTCTACACTTATGATGAAAATACGTATCAACAAATTTTTAGGAGAAAGAGGGATTGCATCTCGGCGTGCTATCGATGAACTTATTGTTCAGAAACGAATCACGGTGAACGGTCTGACGCTCGATACGCCGGGAATGAAAGTGAGTGAGACCGACGTCATCACTATAGACGAGAAGCGAATTGCAACAACACGACCCGTACCGGTGACCATTCTTTTGAACAAGCCCGATGACTGTATAACAACAAGCAAGGATACGCATGGACGAAAAACAGTTCTCAACTACATAAAGATTAAAGAACGGGTATTTCCGATTGGCCGTCTCGATAGAAATACAACAGGGGTATTGCTTCTGACCAACGACGGTGAACTGACACATCTACTCATGCACCCAAGTCATGAGAGTGAAAAAGTATATCGTGCGTCGCTCGATAAACCTCTGAGTGAAAAAGATAAAAAACGCTTTGAAGCGGGAATTATGCTCGATGATAAAAAAACAGCTCCCTGCCAAACGAAGTATTTCCGTGATGATAAAAAAGATGTTATTGTTACTCTGCACGAGGGGCGCAACAGGCAGATCCATCGGATGTTCAACGCCCTTGGCTACGCGGCTGAGAAACTCGATCGCATTTCTTATGCAGGGCTCGACGCGGGAAGTTTGAAAAGAGGCGAATGGCGGTATCTGACAGACAAAGAAGTGAGTCAATTGAGAGGTACGGAACCACGAAGTATTGGATATTGAGTATTGGAGGGTTTTATTAGAAATTAGATGAATTAGGTGAATTAGAAATTGTTTTATATGTTCTATCTTGCAACACCAATCGGCGATCCAAGCGTTGCCGTATGGCAGGCCGATCCAGAAGCGATGAAGGACAATGCCGGGCTTGCTGAGCGTCTTGAACAGGAGGGGGTAGAAATTTTTCTCCCCCAACGAGATGCCGACCAGAATGCACCGATGCGAGAGTTGCTCGAAACAGAGTTGGAGGTAATTCGGAAGTGTGACGGACTCATTTTGGTATGTGCAAACACCCGCGGTATCTACCTTGAAGCGGGGTATGCAAAAGCATTTGATAAACCAGTCATCGCGTTGAGGGTTCCCGATACCCGTGAATTTGGGGAGTGGGTAGAAGGATTCTTTGAGTATATTGCGAAGGATCCTGACGATCTTATTGCGTATATGAAGCGGAGAACTACATAAATAACTATGGAAAAGAAAAACAGCATCATCATCTACGAGCGAAAAGACGGGGCACATTTTGAAGTAACCCTTGAAAAAGAGACGATTTGGTTGTCACAACAGCAGATCGCCAATTTGTTTGTCGTCCGCAAGCCCGCTATTTCAAAGCACATAAAAAATATTTACGTGGAGGGGGAGCTTTCCAAAAAAGGAACCGTTTCCAAAATGGAAACAGTTCAGAGGGAGGGGGCACGATACATCACGCGCGATATCGAATACTACAATCTCGATATGATTATCGCGGTTGGGTATCGGGTCAATTCGCGCCATGCCACACAATTTCGCATTTGGGCGACGAGTATTCTCCGCAATCACCTTATTAAGGGATATACGGTCAACGAACGTCGGCTCAAAGAAGAGTACGAATTAAAAATTAAAGAGCTTGAGCGTGCTGTCATACTCCTCCAGACCGCGCGTTCGTCAAGAATAAGTAAACACCTATGAGCAATCCTCTCAAACTTGTGATTTCGGTTGCCATTCCCAACGTAGTCGGAATCTTGTCGTCGCTTATTACCATTCCTGCGATAGGGGATTGGTACCTAGCGATTGCAAAACCATCATGGACTCCACCGGATTGGGTCTTTGCGCCCGTGTGGACGATACTCTATACGCTCATGGGTGTTGCCGTGTATGAGGTATGGAAGGATTACAAAGGACAGGCCGATGTTCGTAAAGGATTACTATGGTTCGACGTTCAGCTCGCATTGAATTTTCTCTGGTCGGCGGTATTTTTTGGATTAAAGAGTCCTGGACTCGCGTTTGTCGTTATTATTGGACTGTGGGTTACTATTGTCGTAACGATGGGAATTTTTTGGGAACTGAAGAAGAAGATATCAACACTCCTCCTCGCACCGTATATCCTTTGGGTGAGTTATGCTCTTGCGCTTAATGCCCAGATCTGGTTTATGAATTGATATGGATAAAAAAATACTCGTTGGCATTATTTTTGGAGGCAGATCGGCAGAGCACGAAATTTCATTGCTTTCGGTGCAGAATATTGTCGCGTCGATCAACACGGACAAGTACGACGTTTTTCTTATTGGCATCGATAAGGAAGGAGTATGGTATGCTTGCGACAAATCAAACTATCTGTTGAATGCGCATGATCCGAAAACTATCTCACTGAATACTGAAAAGGGGAGGCGAATGGTGCTGGTGCCAGGGGGTAACGGCGTGATTTTGTTTACTGATACTCGTGAGGCACTTGTACATATCGACGTTGCATTTCCGATTATTCATGGGCCACATGGCGAAGATGGGACGCTCCAGGGACTTTTGAGAATGGTCGGTATTCCTTTTGTTGGAACCGGCGTTTTGAGCTCTGCCGTTGGAATGGATAAAGATGTGGCGAAGCGGCTTCTTCGTGATGCAGGGATTCCGATTGGAAAATTCAAAGCAGCAACAGAGCGTACTATCCCAACATTCAGAGAATGTGTAGAAGCAATGGGGGTACCACTGTTCGTAAAGCCGGCAAATCTTGGTTCATCCATCGGCGTGAATAAGGTGCGTGATGAGCAAGGGTTTATACAAGCAGTGCGAGAAGCGTTTTTGTACGATACCAAGATTCTTATCGAAGAATATATCAAGGGGAGAGAAATAGTGTGTTCTGTGCTTGGCGGGGATGAACTCATCGCATCAATTCCAGGAGAGATTATTCCGGCACATGAGTTTTACTCGTACGAGGCAAAGTATATCGACGATCTTGGCGCGCAAATAATTATTCCAGCACAAGTATCTCCAGGTACAAGTGAAAAAATTAAAACGCTCGCTGTTCAAACATGTATAACACTTTCTTGTTATGGATTTGCGCGTGTCGATCTTTTTCTTACAGAGAGCGGTGAGGTATATGTGAATGAAATTAATACGATCCCCGGATTTACATCGCACAGCATGTACCCAAAATTATGGGAAGCGAGTGGCGTGTCGCGTACCGAGCTTATTGATCGTCTTATTGAACTCGCACTGGTGAGGTTTGATAAGAAGAAACAGCTTCGTCAAGAAAGATAACCACTGATTTTCCATCGGTGAAGAACGTATCTCCAACGATATTTTTCCCCAGTGTTGGCTCGACGATGGCAAAGGGGATCACCCGCTCTACAAGTCCCGTCGACTCAAGTGATTGTTTTACATACTCGCGTTCTTTATCAATCGCAGGATCGATGATGTGCGTTGGAATAATAATTGCCGATTTGAGCTTGATACCCTTGTCAAAACTCGCCGCGCCAAAGAGAATCGTATCGCCATCTGTGGTCTGTATGCCCGAATTCCAGAGTCGAATATGATGTCGCTCTCTCACGGAATTTTGGGGCGTTGGTTTGAAATATGCCGATGTATTTGGGAGGGTGTTCCAGAACATCGGTGTTATGGGTGCCCGAAGATCTTGGGTATTTTTGATACTTGCCACGGCCGCCCCCCAAAGGTTTGAGAGGGTAATAGTCCCTGGATAGATCCAGCCACTTTTGGTAAACGCATCGTCGATGACGTCTTTTTTTCCGACTACAATAATATTGATCGGCTCGGTATGGTTGCCAAGGAGCGTATCGCTGTATCGAGGAAGGGTGTCAAAGAGTTTTCCTGGAATATCTTGCTTGTTCATGGATTGTAAGGGTGGCCTGATTGGTTGGGCGCCATGAAGGGGGAACGCCGATGACAGGTATCCGCCAAGGAGCACCCAGCAGACAAACGCGATAATTCCTGTCGTGTGCATCGTTGAGATGGAGCGATCATCTTCCTCCTCATAGGGAAGGCGGACTGCCCGCCGTATTTCAAGTACCGTAATGACGATTGCAATCCATACGGCTGCCGATGCCATACTTGCAACGGTGTCCGATGGCCAATAGAGGCCGAGGTACATGCCTGACAGCGCGATGACACTAATAAGAGTGATACCGCCGAGCGCACTCACTATTCGCGCGATCCATGATGTTCGCGATCTGACAAGAAGATAAGTGACAAGACCATAGAACGTGAAGGCAACACTCGCGTGTCCGCTTGGGAACGTAGCATCTCTACTTGTCACAAGCGTATTGGCAAATGAAGGTCGTATGGTTTCGATAACCTCACGGAGCATTCCTGAAAAAAATATCGCGACACTCACTGCGGTGACCAGTGCGATAAGGGTATGCCATCGTCGGCCTCGAATGCACACGATTGCGGTGGCGCAGACACCGATAAAAATAACACTCCATCGTCCCAGGGTCCCAAAAAAGAGCGCTCCCTGATCGACCCCATCGAGTCGAATGAGTTGAAGAAAGTTGACGATACTCACGTCGGACTCAATGAGCGTATCGTTTCCAAGGACATGACGTACGACAGAAAAGAAGAAAAGAACAAATAGCGCGGTACATAG
>Ga0209515_10010554_pt1 | contig 10252 bp, 7 predicted proteins | sample Subgroupgradi54m_FD_187454 | JGI IMG/M metagenome (GOLD analysis project Ga0209515, IMG submission 187454) | Subsurface groundwater microbial communities from S. Glens Falls, New York, USA - GMW60B uncontaminated upgradient, 5.4 m (SPAdes)... ...
AAAAACGAGCTTCCAATCGCTTAGGCCATTTTTTACCATCTTTTCGAATGCCTCTGCCAGAAAATCCTGTCTTTTAAAACTAGAGCCGCGTCCATAATTACCAAATCTCCCCACATTGAGTATAATATTTTCTTTATTTATAGCGCCCTGCTCGATCATCTCTACGGGTGGATAGACAAGCAAACTTTTAACATTAAATGTTTTATCGATATAGGTTTTTGCAATCAAAGAATTACTAATAACGTCTTTTATTCCTGCCAATTTTTTAATTCTCGTTTTAATATTTTTTCCATTCACCCACTCTACAGGAAACTGAAAATGAACTATTGTCTTTTTCCCAAGCAAAAAAGGCAAACTTCCGTCACTTAAATAAATTATTCTGTCGTACTTTCGAGCTTGCAATACTCTTGTCATAAGAGATATAGTAGGAGAAAAAATATTGTTTGTAAAAGAGACTGTAGAAAGATCGAAGCCAAATTTTTTCTCTGCGTTTTTTTTAATTTCAGATGCTTGGCTAGGATTCCAAAAAAGAGAAACATTATTGTTTTCTAAAAGGCATAATGCGAGTGTTAGAATATACTTTTCTCCTCCTCCTAATGAATCGAGATAAGGAGAAAAAATACCTATTTTCATAGGTCTATTGTATCAAGTTTTTATCGCTGTTGCATTGCTCACTGGCTTGTAAAATTGTATACGAACTATCTTTTTTCTACTCTCTTTAAAAAAAGACTGGTAATGAGTAATAAAATAAATCCAAAACATGCAACAGATACGCCATATATAAAACTTAATGGATTATAGGTAAATTCCACAATGCTCTCTCCTTTTCCAACTGGCACAGCCCGAAAAGAATAGTCAGCTCTATATATAGGGACTTCTTTTTTGTTAACCGTTGCAACCCAACCTGGATAATAATTGTCTGAGAGAAACACTAATCCTGGAGTGTTGGTTGAGACCATAAGTGACGCAGCGTTTGGTTTATAAGAGATAATACTCACATTTCCTTTTTTACCTTCTTTGGGCATATCTTTAGAAGTCAAGCTAGGATTTTTTTCGATAATGAGAATTTTTTTGAAATCAAAATTTGTATTGTAAAATCTCTTAATGATTTGTTCTTCAGAAGGAATAACTTCGTAGTCATAAAATAACGCTGCTCTGCCCAAAGGAGTAGTATTCTTATAAAGTTGGTATGTTCCATCGTCATAGATATTGGTGAATTTTTCTTCGTTTGCAAATGCAGGATATGCCCAAGATTTTCCTATATCTTCTTTCGGATTAAACAAAAGAGCGATATCAAGAAAATCAATAATTCTGTCGACAAACTCCCCATGAACATCCAAATGAACTACCGACCGTTCTGCATCAGAAAGGTTTCCAGTAGAACTAGATCGCATAAACTCTCCATAACGCTTTATGTAAAGTGGATCATAGCCGGTAACTCCTGAAAGCGCATAGTAATTAATAACTTCTCCACCTAAATTCCCAAACACCCTTCCGGCCCCTATATTTTTTTTCATTGCTTCAATCACTTCTAGATTTGGATAAACCAAATTTCTGGAATCAAATGGCATCCACTTCAGTGCAAACCTAAGGCTATCAAAACAGACAAGAAGGATAAAAACAAAGAGGGTTACTCTAAGTATCTTTTTGTTCTTTGAAAGAAGTATCGAGAAAGAAGTACAAACCAGGCTAACCATAAATAACGCGGACGAGGGAAGTAAATTTTTTTTCGAAATCAAAAGTTTTTCGCTTAGAAATGGATGAAAAAATAACAGCACTACCCACGTTAAAATTAGAAGAGATCCTACTAAAAAAAAGGGGGCGAAAAGTTTGTGGTATTTTTTTGATTGTACAAATTGCTTAAAAATATCAAATCCAAAACCCGCTAAAACTGCAAACGAAAAACTAAATAATACAATTATCCGAGAAGGCGAAACGGTAGATAACACTGGTATTTTTAGTTGTATTATAAGAGATTGTATGGGAGAATCTATCGCAAGAAATAATGATACAATTCCCGCAAGGAAAAAGAAAAGTATCGACTTATTTTTAAGCTGTAAAAACGAAAAAAACGCAAACAATAAAGGAATGATGCCTATAAAAGACGCCCATTCTATATAGCTGTTCCAAAACGCATTCCTTGTTACTGGATTACCGAAAAAATCTGGGGCGAAAGCAGTTACGAGATAGTAAAAAGGAATTCCCTCACGTGTATTAAGAATCCCGCTTCTGGGAGCACTCAGATACAACTCAATGCTGGGCAACAGTTGTGGAGCAATGAGTAAAAGACCAAAAACGATACATAAACCAGTAAAAAGTATAGTATTTTTTTTCTTTGTTTGCACTGCTCTAAACAGAAAAAAAGCGAGAGAAAAGAAAAGCACATACAGACTTGTTTGAACATGTCCGGAAAAAAAAGAAGCTGGGAATAAGAGTGCCAAAAGAAAAAGTATTGGGATCGATAACTTTTTAAAAGATTTCTCAATGCAGTAGAGAATAAGAGGAAGAAAAGAAATTGCAACTGCGAGCGTTCCCCACGCCATCCATACGACAATAAATCCGCAAAACATGAAACTAACGCTGGCTATTAATGCACCCTCTTTGCTCACGCGCAAACTTCTTGCGAATAAGTAGATAAACAAACCAGCAAGCAATGGTGCAATGAGCACTAAAATACTCCATGCATCTATAAAAGGAAGGAAAAAGAATAATATGTTGAGGGGTGAAAACACACTTGATTGATAGTTTGCCAAATGGGGTGTACCAGAAAAGCTGTATGGATTCCAAAGAGGAATTTCTCCCTGTTTTAGAGACGTAATCGTAAAATATCTCCATGGATATATTTGGCCGGGAACATCTGACATCGCACCATTTTTAACAGGCCCCCAAAATTTTCTATACTGGCTCCACGGATGAAAAAAATTTACTTGATAAGAAGAAGGGTATGGTATTTTCTTCTGTAAGAAATATGGACTTGCGAAAATAAACCAGATTCCTACAATTACTCCGATTGGTAAAAGAGAGAAAAATAATTTTTTCATCTATTTTTTTGGTTGTAAAACACACGTATAATTTTAATTACAAAAGAAATGCTAATAATATACAAAAATGGAATAAGGGGTAAAAAATACCGCGTAGACGTATAACCTGCCGATAACATTAAACTATATCCAAGTATCCAAAGGATAATAATTTTTTCCGCTTCAGAAAGCTGTACTTTAGAAAATAAAGAAGTAATAATCGAAATAAAGGTTAGTGTCATGGAAATTGGCCAAAGGAGTATCCACTGAGAATCTGAGGATATTGCCCTATTTCCCCACCACGTATGCCAGCGATTAAAAAGTAGTAAATCCCAAAATGAAAAAGGTAAAATAAATTTTGATTTATGGTAGAAAAATATGTACTTTTGTATACCAAATATCTCACGGATCGAGTATCCATCCTGAATTGTTTTGGTGTAAGACGCTACCAGTACAACAAGAGACAATGGAGCCAGAAACAATAATGTAAAGAAGCGCCTAATATCTTTTAAAATTATTAGTAGATAAAACACCCAGGTAAATAATAGAACTAACCCTAAAATAAAAAACCTAGTGCTTATAACAAACCCTAGCATAGTGCAGGCAAGGACAAACCAGGGGATATATTTTTTTTCATAATTCCCTTTTGTAAAAAAATAAATGGCAAAAATTATGAACGATAATTGGATGGGCTCGAGCAACGGGATATAGGTAAATTTATCAAAAAACATCGGCTCATTAATAAAAATTCCTACAGGAATAATAGCCAGAAATAAATTTTTTAGTACACTATGTGCGACAAGAAACAGCCCGAGAACTGATATCAAGATAAGAAAAAACTCGACCGTCGAAGCGTTGTCAAAAACTGCAATAGATAAAGCAATTATGTATCTACCAAGTGGTGGCTGATCGTGAACAATAAGAATAGGATTCATACCTTTTAGAAAGGCACCAGCGGCAAACGACTCCAGTGCTTGATCTGGAATAATACCTGGATCTTTTTTCTTAACATATTGCGAGGAGTAATACAATTTTTTAAGTTGCTCGTAATTCTGCATAAACCCTGCAGAAAAAAAAGATTCCTTATTTTGATATATGTAAATTCCAGGACGCAAAATTATTATCAGAAAAAACAAAAAAAACAAACATTGCTTGAGACGTTTATTTTTTATGAGCTTACTATTTATTATCATTATTTTGTAACTCCCAAAGCCTTGCATATGTTAGAAAAATACTAAACATCTGATACATGCTTTCGATAAGTCCTACTGTTCCCAACCGAAAACCTTTTTGTTTTACGTAATATTCAAAAAATGTAGGAATCATTACTCTTGGAAATCTCCACCAGATCATTTTTGGATGATTTGCTTTGTAACGAAGTTTTGCTTCTGTCTTAGACCAGGAGATTGTTTTTGCAAGCATAAAAGAAAGATCACGATGAGTGTAATGCTCAAGATACCCATCAAGAATTCCAATTTTTCCATCAACTTTTGGACTCTCATGAAGCACCCCATACCAGCCTTTTAATTTTGATTTTTTAAAAAGCCTTTCCAGGAGCTCGACTTTTGGCCACAAATATTTCCCGAGATAAAAATTTTTTCTTTTGATAATAAAAGCGGAATAATTCGAATCTTCTGATATTATATTTTTTATACTTTCTGCCAGTTGTGTGGTAACTCGCTCGTCTGCATCAACATATAATATCCAATCCGAAGTTACATGCTCCAATGCGTAATTTCTAGATTTTGCAAAGTCGCTTGATGTAAAAGAAAAAACTTTTGCATTATTTTTTTTAGCAATTTCGACTGTTTTATCTGTACTAGAATTATCAACAACAACTATTTCATCGCAAAAAGATACAGACTGAAGGGCTTTTTCGATAACCTGTTCTTCGTTTTTTGTAATGATTACTGCAGAAAGTTTTGTCATTGGTTATAGCTTCCTTTACCAAAATTCCTAAAAAAATAATCTATAACTCCGATTTTCTGCCATTTTCGCCCCCAAAACAAAAGTGTTATGCTTTCTTTAAGAAGTGCAACTTTGGAACGGATGGGCGCATATTGTATACCAAACATAAGTCTATTTCTGGTAATATAATAATCTTGGAGTGTTGAACCAGATCCTCCTGCCGCAGATGCATTTTTATGCCAAAGCACCGAAGTTGGAACGTATATAATAGTATACTCCGCTTTTTTGGCGCGAATACTAAAATCAGCGTCTTCGTAGTAAAGAAAATATTGTTTGTTAAAATAACCAATTGATTCAAAAACATCTTTTTTAACAAGCATGCAACAACCAGTTGCAATTTCTGTCTCTTCTTGCCTATCGTATTGTCCATTATCTACTTCGTCAACTCCTTTATGAAACCCAATAACATTTTTAAAATCTATGATTCCACCCGCGTACCAAAAAACCTTGCCCAATTCTTCTTTTTTATATCTCATTTTATGAAACTCATAACCTTTAGCAAAGTATATCTTGGGGACAGCTATTCCTACCTTTTTATCTGATTCCAAAGCTTTAAGAAGCTCTAGTAATAAATTTTTGTCCACAATCGTATCGTTGTTAAGAAGCAAAACGTACTCTTCACCGTTTTTTAATGCGTTTTTAATTACAATGTTGTGTCCCTCTGAGAATCCAAGATTTTGTTTATTGTCGATAATGGTAATTTTATCTTGGAATTGATTATTGTGTACTAAGTTGCTCGAAAACCTTCCTTCCTGGCTGTTGTTAACTACAACAACAGAAAGAGCAATACCAAAAAGATCTAATTTTGAAAGTGACTCAATACATTCCTTCGTATTTTTATTACCTTTATAATTTACGATACTAATAGTTATTCTTATCATATTATTTTCGCAGATTTTCTCTAATAAATTTTAAGTCGGCAAGCATTTCTTCTTTGGCAATAAAAATGAGCAGCCCAACATACAAAGCTCCTCCCAAAATAACCATAGCAACAAGTGTAAACATATTTTTAACAGCAAAAGGGCTTACAAAAAACAGCAATACCCAAAGAAAAAAAGATGCAAAAAGTGGACCTTTAATCGAGTTGAATATTTTAAAATCAAGGTATTTCTTTGCAATAAAAACAATAGGAATTACCGAAACATTAATGACGGCAGTAATTGCTGCAAAAGAATTAAACCCAAATAAGGATATTCCTATAGGTGTCGCAATCCAAATAAACAAAGTCCACCCGATCATAAAACATAGCGTTATTTTTATTTTACCAATAGCATTAAGCAAGTTTGTTGATGGAACCAGCACCGACGCGAGTGCGGCGTTAGCAGCGAAAAAAAGTAAGGATATATATGCTGCTTCCCATTTCTGTTGATATTGTGGAAACAGGTGCATTATATGCGGAGCAAGTGTTATAAGACCAACTAACGAAGGAAAAATAAGTGAGGTGCCGGCAAGAACTGATTTTTCGAAGGCAAACCCCAAAGCTTTTTTATCGTGTTGTAGCCTGGAGAACGAGGAAAATGTTACCCGTATAATATTATCCATTACTAAGCGCAGCGGGAAAAATGCCCATTTCTGGGCAAATGCGATGTATCCAACCTGAGTATATGGTAACATCCTGCCCAAAAATAGTATTATAAGGTTGTCTTTTAGAAGAGCCAAGATACTATTTGCCTGATACGGAACACCAAAAGAAAGAAGATGCGATAGGGTGTCTTTGGAAAACCCAAAACGAACTCGCCAAGGACAAATAATATACATTGCCACGAGTCCCGATACTCCTCTTGCTAATACGGCATAGGTAAAACTTGTTATCCCAAACCCCCGAAGCGCGAAAAAGATAACAGTACAAGTGTAAAAAATAGTCTCTACCATCTGTGGAATAACAAATTTTCCAAATTCCAGATTTCGTTCCAAAATAATAGATGGTATGGTCTTTAAAGATGAAAGAAAAAAGGAAATTGCAAAAGCTTGTAAAAGTACAATTGCTTCTTTTGGAAAATGGAAAAACGCACCAATTGAATTAGAAAACAATAGTATGATTATGACCAAACCTAAAACAAGTAGCGATTGAATAGTAAACGTAGTCTTAAGCTCGTCTTGGGTAATTTGTTCTTTTTTTTGAATAAGAGCACCTGCTAATCCAATATCAGAAAAGTACTGAAGAATTGTTATAAACGATTCGACAACTGCATAAATACCAAAGACAGCGGGTGAAAGAAGAATTTGTAAAGTGATATCTCGAACAAGGTTAACTGCTGAAACAAAAGTGGAGCGCGAAACAAATGCGAATACTCCCTTTATGGACCGCTTCGCGACAACATTTGGATTAAGTTCTTCCATATCTTAGGGTGAATTTTTTCTTCTTAGCTTTCTCCAGGGTCGTTTGAGAAATAACCGAAGCATTGCCGAAATATCTTCTGAGATTGTCGAGAGTAACCGAACAGTTGACCCTGGATTATCTATCCAGTGCACCGGGATCTCATATATTTTATACCCACTTTTTTCTCCAACGATTAAAAGCTCCCCATCAAAAAACCATCCGTTATCCTCGACAAATGGCAATAATTCTTTTACAGCTGCCCTGCTAATTGCCTTAAATCCACATTGTGCATCTGTAAAATGCGTCTGAAACACAAGTCGTATAAAAAGGTAATTGAGTACCCGAGAGGTAATCTCTCGAAGCAATGTTCTTCCTTCAACCCTGGCTCCCTTTGCAAGCCTTGAGCCAATCGAAATATCATATCTCTTGTCTCTTAATGAACCAATAAGTTCGGGTAAATGAGTAATGTCTGTTGAAAGATCCAAGTCCATATAGACACAGTAATCTGCATTGGATGCTAACCATGTTTTTTTTACCGCTCTGCCCCTTCCTTTTTCTCCCAAATGATTATAAGAAATATTTTTTTCTTTTCTTTGAATATCTTCTGCAATTTTTCTTGTCGCATCGGTTGAAGCGTTATCTGCAATAGTTATATGCCACAAATAATCCGATAAGTTTTTTTTACAATAATCTGCCAAAACAGTTATGTGCTTCTCGAGTTCTTTTTCCTCGTTATATACGGGGATTGTTATTTCTACCGTGGATTTCTTCATGAATGTAATAAGAACCTTTTTTTAGCCTTAGGCACTAGTATAAAGAAGGACAGCCCAAAAAGCAAAGCTATTCCAATTACTGAAAAGCTATTTCCAAGCGTTCTTTCGGGGGTATCTCTAAGGGTTGCTACAACAGTATGCGTTCCTTTTGGAACAGGAATGGTAATTAGTTTTAATGGATTAGTGTCATAATAGTTTGTCTTTTTCCCATCGATGGTAACTTCCCAACCAGGAAAAGAAAATATGTTAAAACGAAATACGCCATCTTCTTTTGCGCGTATAACGACGCGTTTTTCTTGAGGAATATCCACAAGAACTGTTACATCCATGGTTCCTTTTTCGATTGAGAATACGCCTTTTGCTACTTGGTCTTTGGTAATGTCGATAATGGTTGTCCCAACATCGGATCGTTTTGTTTTTATCCCTTTTGGAACATACTCAAATGCCATAATGCTTGTTCGCCAACCAATAACAGAAGGATCGGTGTAACTAGTATCGGTTGCAGATAATAAATAGGTTTGTGGGCGAAAATAATCTTTGTAAAGTACAACCGATACTAACACCAAAGATACTAAGAGAACCATATGAATACTTTTCTGTTTTATCCAAACAAAAATTGCGCCAGTAAGAAATGATGACGTAAACGCGCTAAAAATAAGAAACCGCCATGGGAACTGAATATACCAAAACGTTTGTACTCTATCCCAAAGCGGTCTCGATAATCTTAGTTGTATAAAAAGAGAAAAAACAAAAAGTGCAAAAAACACAAAAACAATAGTTCCAATTTTTTTATTCTTTCTAAATGAAATAATTCCTAAGAAAAATGCAATAAGGGAACCGATAATATGTACTTTTCCTATCTGAAAAGATAACCCGTCTTCACATCCAAGCAGCGATCCGCCATAACCCCATGGGCTATTCCAAAATTGTTTGAGGCAGACAAAATGTATATTATAATCTGCCAATTCTTTTGTTAAAAGGTCAACCATTGTGTATTTTCGCTCAAGAAAAGACGGCAACCAAAAATAGGAAGAAGCTAGTATTCCGATAATTACCGAAGTTAACACTTGGAAAATAAATAGTTTTTTTTGTTTTGACCCAAAAAGTAAAAAAAGTATATAGGGCCCAACAAATAACACAGTCATCATCGCCACAAGGTTATGGGTAAGAATAAGCAGTGTGATCAATATCGACCCAACCAGAGCAAATTGTATTTTTTTTGTATCAGCTAATTTTTTGTATATTAAAAAAAGTACCGGAATAAACACAAACGAAAAAAATTCTGGCAAAGCACCTCGCACGTAAATATCTACGGAGTGATACGGTGCAAGAGTATATAATAAGGCAGCAATAACACCCCCGGATTTTCCAATATACTCTTTGGAAAACAGATACATACTTAAAAAGGACAAAGTAAATCCAAGTGCAATTACTGCTTTTGTCGAATCGATGTAGGAAAACCCGACAAGGTGAAATAATTCTCCGATATAATAAACAAAGGACGGATAGAAATTAAACAACGGATAGTCGTAGCCAAAGCCAAGATCTTGTGCGAGTCGTGGAGGAATATGTCCTGCTTTAACAGTTTTATCTAAATCGTATAACCGACCGATTTGCTCATCATCATGAATCGTAAAAAACCCAGGATGAACCAATGGCTGTAAAACAATAAAAAACGCGATAATTGGAACTAAAACGAGTAAAAGATTTTGTATTTTCATTTTTTCTTGTGTGTCATAAACACAGAAAGCGGCCGCAAGCTTAAGAAAAATAGCAGTAAAACCACCGTTGCTAAAGAAACAAAATCGCTAAAAAGCCGAAGAGGGGTTTCGCTGAGCCGTGCGACAACCTGGTGTGAACCCGAAGAAATAGGAAAATCCATTAAGCCATTTGAGTCTAGATAAGAAACTGCTGCTTCTTTTCCATCAACAAACACTTTCCATCCAGGATAGTAAATAGTATTTATTCGTGCACTTGCATTCGATTGAAAATTCCCAGAAAAAGAAACGTTTTTAGAATTATATCTAATATTTTCTAAAGTCGCGCTTCCGTCTGTTATCACTACTTTCTGATTATTTCTGCTTGTTGGGTTTGTCCCAACCCATGCTGGCATATACTCACTCGATGATGTTGTTGTTGCATCGTTTGTTAGGTAATACGTGTCTGGATTG
>Ga0209515_10010556_pt1 | contig 10250 bp, 6 predicted proteins | sample Subgroupgradi54m_FD_187454 | JGI IMG/M metagenome (GOLD analysis project Ga0209515, IMG submission 187454) | Subsurface groundwater microbial communities from S. Glens Falls, New York, USA - GMW60B uncontaminated upgradient, 5.4 m (SPAdes)... ...
TGCGGCTCATGCGACAGGTGAGGTCGGCGAGGATCACGACGGGAAACTCGAGCCCCTTCGCCTTGTGCACCGTCATCAACCGGACGCCGTCGCTGCCCTCTTCGAGAATCGGCGCCTCGGCGGCGTCGCTGGCCGCGGCGGTGCGCAGCTCGTCGATGAAGCCGCGGAACGAAATTCCGCCGATCGCTTCGTACTGACGCGCGAGCTCGGCGACGTGCAGCACGTTGGCGAGCGCTTGTTCGCCCGCCGGCCGAAGAATGAAGCCGACGTGCGCGCGCGTCTCGGCGAGCAGCCGGCCGATCGTGTCGGCGACAGGCCGGTAGTTGCGCGCGCGGTGCAGCTGCTGCAGCAGGCGCAGCGCGTCGGCGATCGGCGTGAGGTGCGCGGTCGGCTCACCGGTCAGCGCGAGGTCCTGTCCGGAATTTCCGCCCAGCTCTTTCGGAATGCGGAACGGATGGAACGTGCCGAACCGGTGGCGGAACTCGAGCAGGTGCTCGTCGTCGACCGCGAACAGCGATCCCTTCAGCGATGCGAACACCGACAGCTCGTCGTCGGGCCATTCGATCGCGGCGAGCGCCGCGCGGATCGTTTCCACTTCTTCGCGTCCGTGGAACGCTTTGCCGCCCACGAGCAGATGCGGGATGCCGCGCGCCTCGATCGCGTCGGTGTAGGCACGCGTGACGTCTTCGCCGAAGCTGACGAACCTTCGGAACAGCACCGCGACGTGACGCGGCTGCAGCGGCACGCGGGTTTCTGATCCGTCCGCCTGCTTTTCCGACACGGTCCAGCCGCTTTTCTCCGTGAGCCACGCGATGTAGGCGCCGATCGCGTCCGGCAGCGACCCGTCGATCGCCTTCGCCGACGCCTTGAACGCGCCGAAGCCACCGCGCCCGTACGGCTTCGGCACCGGCAGCGCGACGAGGGCCGGCTGCGAGTCGTCTTCCGCGCGCGACGGCGACAGCGCCACGTATGCAGCCTGGCGCGTGTCCTCGTTGCCGGTCATCTCCGGCGCGAAGGCCGCATTGACGAAGCGCTGGATCGCCGGCAGGCTGCGATAGCTCGTGGTGAGCTGCAGCACGCGCCCGCCGCGCGCTGCGAGCTCGTCGCGCACCCGCCAGTAGGTGCCGACGTCAGTGCCGCGGAAGCGGTAGATCGCCTGCTTCGGGTCGCCGACGATGAAGAGCTTGCCGCGAACGTCATTGGCGAGCAGCAGCAGGATGTCCGCCTGAATGGGATCCGTGTCCTGGAACTCGTCCACGAACATGCGCGTGAACTTCTGCTGCAGGTGCGCGCGGACGCCGGCGTTGGTCGTGATCAGGTCGCGCGCGCGGGCCAGGAGGTCCGTGAAGTCGAGCGCTCCGGCAGCCTGTTTGAGTTGCTGATAGCGTTCGGTCGCACCCGCCAGCTCCTGCTGGAGACACGCCGCCAGGTCCGCGTCGGCGTCTTTCCGGAACTGCTGGAGATTGTTGAAGAGCGCGTCGCGCGCCGCGAGCACGTCGGTACGATTGACGTCCTTGCTGAACTTGTAACCACTCCCCTTCCGCGTGCGCGAGAAGCCGCGGTCGCGCGTCAGATCGACGAACCGCGCTTCCCAGCCGTCGAGATCGCGCCCGCCGAACGACTGCTCGAGTTGAATCTGCCGGCTGAGGCGCCGAGTCGCGTCCGTGTCGATGTGTAGGTTGTCGCGCGTCGACGAAGGCGACGCGGTGAGAGCGGCGAACTGATGCAGCGCCGCGACGAGACGATCGATCGCGCCGCCACGGTCGAACGGCGGGCGATCCCAGGGATGCGGAAAACCACGGGCCTCGGCCAGCGTCCGGCCCGCGCCGCGCAGCCGATCGATCGGCCCCTCCCCGGGGACAGATGTAAATCTGTCCCCGCTGAACGCGCTCGTCCGCCGTAGCGCGCGACGCAGTCCCTCGGGCGGATGCGTGAGCGCGTCCTGGAGCCACGCGTTGAAGGCGCGCGCGTAGACGCGGTCCGCCTGCGGCTCGGTGAGCACCGCAAACTGCGGATCGACGCGCGCCTCGACCGGCCGTTCGCGCAACAGCTCGGCGCAGAACCCGTGAATCGTGTTGACGTGCGCTTCCTCGAGCGTTTCGAGCGCCAGTTCCAGCCGATTGCGGATTTCGCCGGTCGTCGCGTCGGCGCGCTTCTCTTCGAGCGTTTCGCGGAGGCGCAGCTTCAGCTCGCCCGCTGCCTTCTCCGTGAACGTGACCGCGACGATCTCCACCATCGTCGCGCGCCCGGTCGCGAGCACGCGCAGGATGCGGTTCACCAGCTCCGTCGTCTTGCCGGTGCCGGCGGCCGCTTCGACGATCAGCGTGTCGTCGAGATCGTCAGCGATGGCGCGCCGCGCTTCAGCATCCGGCTGCATCAAGATCTCCACCACGGTTGACACCCTCTCCACCACGGGGGACACGGAGGGCACGGGGAACCTATCTGGTCTGATCCTCCGCGTCCCCAGTGTCCTCCGTGGTGAACGGTTTTCGTCACCTCATCGACCTGAGCGCTTCGAGATCCGCCAGCCGCTCGCGCGCTTTTCGTCTCGTGCGTTCTTCCTCGCGCGGGCCGCACACGGGGCGGAAATCGCACCACGCGCAGGCGCGCTCCGACGGCGCGGCCGGCAGGAACCCCGTCTCCACCGCGCGATCGATGATCTCCAGCACCTGCAGACCCTGCCCGCGCGTGTACTCGTTGATCGGAATCTCGTGTGCCACGAAGCCGCCGACGGTCGTGGCGTAGAAGAGCCGGCCGGAGAAGACGTTCTTCCCCAGCCCCTGCTCGACTGCAAGGCTGTACAGGACCGGCTGCAGGGCCGCTCCGCCGCCGACGATGAGATCGGGGTTCGATCGATTCTTGCCGGTCTTGTGGTCGGTGATGCGGAGCCGATCGAGGTCGGCTCGATGCTCGATCAGATCGACGGAGCCTCGCAGCACGAAGCGGCCGTCGACGAGCACGGGATCCGGAAGGCTGCGCGAGTCGCGGCCCGCGTCGTTCAGGCCGAAGCTGAACTCGAAGTACGTCGGCAGCCAGGCCTGGTCGTCCGCCAGCTTCTGCACCCAGATGCCGAGGTCACGCCGCAGCTCGTCCACCTCGTCTCGCCACACGCGATCGATCGCCGGCGCGAGCGTTTCGGCGTACTCGTCCGCGACGCGGTTGAGCACCGCATCGAGCGTCGTTGCCGCCGCCGCGAGCGACGCGTGCGTCACAGGCAACGCGCGTCCCTTCTCCAGCGCGCGATAGAACTCCGCCTGGGCCTTGTGGAACAGGCTGCCGCGCGTCAGCGGGTCCATGCGCACGAGCGGTTCCGGTTCGTCCCACGGCTCGAGGCGATAGATGGTGGCCAGCAGAAACTGATACGGGCAGGCCGTGAACCGCTGCAACGCCGACAGCGAATACGGCCGCTGCCGCAGACGGTGCGCGGCGAGCGCCGCCTGCGTGCCGGGCGCGACCTTGATGAGCCCGTCGCTCGGCGACCAGGCACCGCGTCCCCGAGCCCAGCGGCTGATGACGGATCGCCGCAGCGATTCGTTCAGCCCGAGCAGGTAGTGCGCGTGCCCTTTGACCGTCGACAGATCGCGCGCGTCGAGCAGCGGCTTCAGCGTCGCGAGGTCGTGCTCGAGATCGTCGATGGCGCGATCCGGATCCTTGGGCGCCGGCCACGCGAGGCTCGCGCCGCCCTCGTCGGCCGCCTCGGAGGCCAGCACGCGATGGTCGGGCACGCGGCCGGTGATCGCGCGCACCACGTCGAGCGCATAGAACGACGGCACGCGCGCCCGCGTCTCGCTGACGTCCAGGCGCGGATACGACAGATACAGGCGCTCGCTCGCCGCACCGATGGCGATTTTCAGCAACAGCCGCTCGGCGCTGCCGCGTTCATCCTGCCCCACGAGCGCCACGTCGATCGCCCGGCGCCCCTCGTCGAGCAGCAGCGGATCCTCGCGCGGCCGCTGCGGGACGACGCGCTCGGCCAGGCCCGGCACGAACACGACGCGGAAGGATCGGCCGCGCGCCTGATGCGGCGTGCCGACAAACAGGCGGCCGTAGCGGCGGGCGGGCGGCTCCCAGTCGAGCGTCACGAGACGGTCGTGCAGCACGTCGCGCGCTTCCTCGAGCGTGACCGGTCCGACGTCCGCCATCGGACGAAGGTCCGCCAGCGTTTGCAGTACGCGCGAGGGACGGCGCAGACCGCAGGTCGCCAGCGCACTGAAGCGCTCGATCCACTCGCCCCACGTGCCCCGATCGGGCCACTCGGCCAACCCGTCAATGATCGGCAGCGCGAACTGCCGCAAGTGCGCGAGATTTCTGAGGTCGCGCTCGAATCGCGCGATGCGCGCCGACTCCGGCTCGTCTTTCTTCAGCTCCTCGATTCGATAGCGGAAATCGGCGGCCAATCCGTCCAGCCTGCGCCGCCACCGCGTTTTCCCCTCTTCGCGCGTGCGGCCGCCGACGACCGCCGACTCCACGATCAGCTCTTCCCATTTCCACGGCGATCGCAGCGTGCCGGCGACCACGGCCTCCTCGTCCGAGTCGATCGGTTGGTCGTGGGGGCCGACCCTCGGTTGGTCGCGGGGGCCGACCTGCGTGTCGGCCCATACGTCGGGCGGACACGCCGGTCCGCCTCTCCGCTCATGGTCGGAAAACACTTCGTCGAGCGGCGTGACGAACGTGGGAGCGGCCGCATCGTCCGCGACCTGCGGCACCTGGCCGAGCGAGAGGTATTCGTCGAAGCGCTTGGCGGACAGGCCGTCGACCGCGCACGAGAGCAGCGCGACGAACGCGCGGCCGGCGGGATCGGGACGCCGGGTGCCGCGATCGAAGTACACCGGCACGTCGCCGCGCGCGCAGGCGTGCTCGAGGAGTCCGAGGTACTGCTGCGGCGTTCGGAGGAACACCGCCATCTCGTCGAACAGTACGCCGCGGGCGGCCTCGTCCAGCACGCGCCGGACGATCTCCACCGCTTCGCGCCCTTCGCCGGGCGCCGAAAACAGGCGGACGTCGCCGGCAGGCTCGCGCACAGGAGGACGATCGCTCTGAAACACGTACCGCCGCAGACAATCCAAATCCGAAATCGAATCGACAATCGAATCTGCAATCCGCAATCCGCAATCCGCAGTCTCACGCCGCTCCACCGTTCCGCCGAGGGCAACGAGAGCATCCAGCGCGAAGACATCGCCGTCCGGCACGGTGGCGAGCACGTCCGGAGAACGCGCGATCAGCGCCGCGGCGAACTTCTGCTCGACGCGCGAGTCGAGCGGCACGTCGAGCAGGAGGATCGGGAGCTGTGCCCATCGCACCTGCCCCGCGCGGCACGCGTCGGCCGCCAGGCGGAAGAGCGCGGCGCGGTCGTCAACGCACGCGCGGGCCAATTCGCTCTCGACGCGCGTCAGCAGACGAGACAGATCGGCGCTGGACGAAGGACCAGCAACGGACGACGGACCACGCACCAAGGACCCGGGACTAATTCCCGCGAGGCGCAACTCGTGCAGGGTGCGCGCAAGCGCTTTCGGGAATCCCGGCATGCGCGCGACCGGCTCGAAGTACGCGAGTTCGCCGGCGGCGAGCGCGTCGAACACCGCATGCGCGGCGATCGCTTCCGCGCCGGCCTGCGTGCCCGGCACGCGCCGCCCGCCGTCCAGACGCGCGGCGGCCGCGCGCGCGGCGAGCTCCGTCAGGCTGAACCTGGTGATGCCGAACGTGGAGCCCGCGTGACGCGCGATCGCGCGCGCGAGATCGTCCGCTGCCCCCCGCGACGCGCCGACGATGATCAGTTCGGTCGCTGGTGGACGCCCGCTGAGGAACTCGCGCGCGGCGTCGAGCCGGGCGGCCGCGGACGTCGAGGTGATGATGCGCACTCACGACGCTCCTTGCGGACGCCATGCCGGACACTCGGGAACCGCTCGGCGCTTCGCCTCGGGGAAGGTGGAACTTCGAACTTGAAACAGAGAAGTCAGAGCTTACAAAGTTCGGCCGGCGCGAGCACCAGCGTCGGCAACAACGACGACTGCACACGCTCGTCGCCTTCCGCCGTACCGGCCAGCGCAAACTGATCGCCGCTCAGCCCATAGACCTCGACGCGGACGGCCTTGGGGTCGACGAGCCAGTATTCCCGCACGCCGTGCCGCGCCAGCAGCTGCATCTTCCGTCCACGATCGTTGCCGGCCGTGCTGGGAGACAGAATCTCGATGGCCAGATCGGGTGCCACCCGCGTCACGCGTTCGGGATGAAGCAGGTGCTGCCGCTCGTTTGTGAAGAGCAGCAGATCGGGTTGCACCACGTCGTACTCGGTGAGCACGATATCGAGCGGCGCGAAGATGACGATGCCTCCGTGCTCGCGCACGTGGTCGTTCAAAATCGCGTACAGACGCCCGGCCGCGATCTGATGCAAGAGAATGGGTGATGGCACCTCGTAGACCTCGCCGTCGTACAACTCGTACCGGCGCCCGTCTTCGGGCCATCGCTCCAGATCCGCAAAGCTCACACGCGGACATGTAGCCGTCATCGGCGCCATTCTACATCGTCAATGCGAGAGTTGTACCGCGCGGAATCATTCGGTAATTTACTTTCGACAGCCCAATGTGTTGCAGAGGCTGCCGTGCCGGATCATGCGAGGTGTGCAGTTCCTGCGGTGTCGACGAGGACGCGGAAGTAGCCGCCGATTTGCTCGACGGTGAGCGCCGCGTTGAAGGCATTGCCGAGTTCGGCGGCCGTCAGGACCGTCGCCTTCGGACCATCGCTGGCGATGCGCCCACCCTGCAGCAGGATCACCCGCTCGATCTCCGGGATGATCTCGTCGACGTGATGCGTGACGAGCAGGATGGTGGTGCCTTGCTGTGCGATGCGCCGAACTTGTTCCATGAAGTCGTGCTGCGCGACGAGATCCAGGCCACGGGTCGGTTCGTCGAGCACGAGCGCCACTGGATTGTGAACCAGCGCGCGCGCGATCAGCACGCGCCGCGCTTCCCCGGTGGACATGGTGTCGAGCGTCTGCTTTGCGAGGCGCGTCGCGCCGACGCGCCCGAGCGCGTCCATCGACTGGCGACGCATCAAATCGGTCACGCGCTGATGCGCGAAGATGCCGTGCGTGGCGAAAAATCCGGAGACGACGGCGTCGAGCCCGGTCAGAACGCCGTTCGAATTGCCGTGGACAAACCGGTCGTGGAGATCGGCGGACACAATCCCGAGCTGCGACCGGAGCTCGAACACGTCCCAGCGATCCTGGCCGAAGACGCGGATGGGCGACGAGTCGACCGCGCCCGCCAGCGGATACTGCTGCAGCGTCAGCAGCTTCATGAAGGTGGTCTTCCCCGCGCCGTTCGGGCCAAGGATGGCGGTGTGCTCGCCGACACGGATCGTCAGCGTCAACCCGTCGAGGATGCGCGTTCCACCGAGGATGACGGTGGCATCGGTCAGCTCGAGGAAGGGTACGCTCACCGCCCCGGTTCCAGCGCGTCGATGTCTGCGAGATCCTTCGGTCGCGCGGACGCCCGCTTGTTCCGCAGGAACGCCTCGCGTCCCAGAAACGCGACCTCATGGCTGCCGCATCTGCCCGGCGCGCGGCTCATCCAGGCCTCGTCCCACGTGACGCCGCTGATGGCGCTCATCACATGAATCTGCACCGGCTCGACGCCCATCTGCAAAAGCCGTTGCGGGTCGATCATGGCGTTCGCGTCCAGTTCCGAAGTCGGAAAGCCGAACGCGCGAACGGCGGCCAGCACACGTTCCGCGTTCTCTAGGGTCGGCCGAACGAAGAGATCGATGTCTCCGGTGAACCGTGGAGCGCCGTGGAAGGCCAGCGCGTAGGCGCCGACGACGAGGAATTCAGCGCGCTGTACGATCAACGAACCGATGAACTCGTCGAAGTCTGGCGCCAGGTCCATGGAACTGTCTCCGGAGAAATTCGACGGCCGCGACGCGCTCTTCTGGCGGACGGGACAGCCAGTATCGAAGCGCGGGCCGCTCGCGGCGCTCCTCGTCGAACGAGGTCATCCGAATCACGCGCTGCAGTGTGAACTCCATACGTGGTGAAGGCTCAGTGTAGTGCATGCGCTCATCACTTCCCGCCGTGCCAGTTCAGCACAATCGTGATCGGCGCGGCGGCCTGCTCCGTCGTCTGCTCGATCAGAAAACGCTGGCCGTCCGGCGAGACCGCGTAGGCATGCTTGTCGCCACCCGGCGTACCACCGCGCGCAATCCGCGACGCAAACAGTCCAACCGGCTGTCCGACCTGCAACGACTGTCCATCCGGCGCAGCGGCGATCGACACAGCCGTCATCCGACCGTCCGGCGCGAGCGGTGAAAGAATCTCGTACGGGCCGAGACGGCTGCCGGTGAGGAGTGGCATTAACGATCGGAAGCGACGTCGGGGACGAGATCGATGGGCCGAAGCGACAAGCCCGGAAGGAGCAGCGACTGCACGGGTTCTGCGCCTGTCGCCGTGTTGGCCAGCACGAGCTGGCCCTCGGTCTGCGAATACACCTCGACGGCCACGGCGTCAGGATCCACGAGCCAGTACTCGCGGACACCATGCCGCGCGAGCAGTTGCCGCTTTCGACCTCGGTCGTTACGAGCAGTGCTCTTCGACAGGATTTCAACCGCAAGGTCGGGAGGAACCCGCGTCACCTTCCGCAGCGCCAGCAAGTGCTCACGTTCGCGCCTGAAGAGCAACAGGTCCGGCTGGACGACATCGTGTTCGGTCAGCACGATGTCGAGCGGCGCGAATAGCACGATCCCTCCGTGCGTCCGTACATAGCCGCGAAGCGCGTCGTACAAACACGCGGCAACCATCTGATGAATCAACAGGGGCGATGGAATGACGTAGACCTCGCCGTCGTACAACTCGTACCGGCGACCGTCATCGGGCCATCGCTCCAGATCCGCATAGCTCACGCGCGGACTAGCAGCCCTCATCGGCGCCATTCTACATCGTCTCCCTGCGAGGGTTGCGCCATCAGAGATGTTCGAGAAACATGGCCAGCGCCCTCCACATGTCGCAAGAACTGCGCGCGGCTTGCCCGACCGCATTGCGGAAACTGCGTGGTGTGCAGGAGCGTGGTGGTTCGGCTAGCGGATGCGCCAGCCGTTCACTGGACCGCCGTGGAAGAACGAAGCTGGCGTCATCACGCCGTCTTTCTTGAACACCTGGCCGTCCTTCATGACAAACTGCACGTTCTTCAGCGCGTCCACATCGTCGAGTGGATTACCTGGGACGGCGATGAGGTCGGCGAAGAACCCCACCTTGATGGGACCGCGCGTGGTCTCGGTCTGGCTCACTTTGTAGCCGCCGATCGTCATCGCGCGCAGAATGTCGGCGTTGGGGATGCCTGCATCCTTCCAGGTCTTGAGAAACTCCAGGCAGACTTCACCGCGCGTCTTGCCGGCGACGTAGTAGTCGGCGTCGGTGGAAAATGTCAGCGGCACCTTCTTCGCGTACGCGTCTTTCAGGCTCGCCACGTTGCGCTGATAGGCCTGCGGCGATACCGGATGGCCGGCCAGCGTATCGGGCGTGTCCGTGCCGGCGCGATAGATCCCCTTCTGCGCCATCAGCGCGTGCATCTCCTCGTTGAGCCCGCCCGAATGCGCGATCGACCAGATGCCGGCTTCGATCGCGTTCTTCGCGCCGTTCAACGTCTGCACGTGCCCTTCGACCTTCATGCCCGACTTGGCGGCTTCGCGAATCACCAGCCGGATCTCGTCGGCCGTGTAGCCGTACGGTTTGCAGTCGACGCAAATCTTGATGACTTTCGCGCCGAACAGGATGTTCTGCCGGATCGCTTTCACGATCTCGTCCGGCGTGTCGGCGTCGAGATACTCCGGGTAGACGATGTTGTGATCCTTCGCCATTTCTGGCGTCGGGAAGAACTGGCCGCCCATGCCGCCGATGATGATGCCGGAGTTGATGATCGTCGGCCCAGGCACCCATCCTTGCTCGATGCCCTGGCGTAGCGCGGTGTCCGCGTAATTCCCGTTGTTCCCCATGTCGCGGACGATCGTGAACCCCGACGCGAGCATCTGAATGCCGTTCGACACGGCCTGGATGGCGCGGAGCGCCGTCGATTCCTGCACGTACGTGTAGTAGTAGATGTTGCTCTCTGGTTCCGGTTTGTAGGTGAGCGCGAGGTGGTTGTGCGCGTCGACGAGGCCGGGCAGCACCGTCATCCGCGACAGATCGATCACCTGCGCGCCCGCTGGAATCGCGACGTTGGGTCCGACGTCCGTGATCTTCGTGCCCTGGATCAGGATGATCT
>Ga0209515_10010557_pt1 | contig 10248 bp, 9 predicted proteins | sample Subgroupgradi54m_FD_187454 | JGI IMG/M metagenome (GOLD analysis project Ga0209515, IMG submission 187454) | Subsurface groundwater microbial communities from S. Glens Falls, New York, USA - GMW60B uncontaminated upgradient, 5.4 m (SPAdes)... ...
TCAGAGGCAATCGTCAAGCTCATCGAGCAGCACCTGGCCTGTAAACGCTCGAGCCGGCTCCCCGTGCTGGTCGTGGCCGCAGCGTACAAGGCGGCGGCCGACAAGCTGGGTGAACATGCGTTACCGCTTCGAGGCCACAACGCGGCTGATGAGCAGACCGGCGCTATGGGCGACGTTGAGATCTGTCTGGTGAACGATGATCAAGTCCTTACGGTCTATGAGATGAAGACTAACCGAGTTACCATCGACGACATCGACCGTGCCCTGCAAAAGATCGCTACGAGGAAGCCCCGAATCGATAACTACGTTTTCATCACGACCGACGTGATCGATGACGAGGTAAAGGCCTACGCAGCGGCCATGTATGAGAAGACTAACGGCACCGAGATCGTGGTGCTTGACTGCCTTGGCTTCGTACGGCACTTCTTGCACCTGTTCCATCGCTTGCGGATTGAGTTTCTGGATGCCTATCAATCACTGCTCCTGGCCGAGCCGGATAGTGCTGTCAGTCAACCCCTCAAAGAAGCATTCTTGTCTCTACGTCAAGCAGCTGAGTCGGCTGAATGATCAACTCACTAAGGTGACCTGATGTGGAACGCGATCGGATTCGCAGTAGCTGTAATTGGCTCAGTGGCGGTGGCCTGTTTGATCTTCCGAAAGCAGATCATCGAGATCTTCCCGAGGCTGAAGAATATCGGCGCCGCGTATTTCAGCCAGAAGGGTTCCGGCCTGGAGCGAGACCTTCGGGTGGAGGCCGAGGCTCTGTTGCGTGAGCTGGACAGCGAGCTGATCAGGGAGCAAGATGGGATTGTGAAGTCCATGCTCCAGAATCGTTGCGGCCTCGGAGTTGAGGCGGTGCCAGTGCTTGTTCGTTACCTCGCGGCGGTCTCGATCGCTTATCGATTCCTGGACACTTATATGCGAATTTACGGAAGCCAGTTGAGCCTCCTTGAGTACATGAACGAGAGCCAGCGAGTTGTCGCAGGCGAACCCATCGAGTCTCTCAGAACCTTCTATAACCTCGCTGCGGTTCAGTACCCGGAAATCTACAAGGACGATCGCTTCGATCGGTGGCTTGGGTTTCTAAAAGACTCATTACTGGTCCGCGAAGACGGTGGCCGAATTAGAATCACCATCTATGGGCGAGAGTTCCTATCGCACCTGACGAAGATGGGATGGACTCGGTACCGCGTCGGCTGACGGTCTCAAAATTGTTGACAGGTTCCGGAGTTTCTTCGTCCGCCATGCCTATTTTTGCGGAGCCGATGAGCCGTACGAAGAGCTCAAGAAAGCGTTGCGAGCCAAAATCAACGAGCAGGCGTGGGCGGAGATCTATTCTACCAAGAGCCGCCCGTTTGACCCCCCATCCAGGGGTAAAATCGCCATTAAGGTCATCAACCATTACGGCGACGAAGTGTTAAAAATCTACGAAGTATAGAGGCAAGTGCGGCCATGACCCAAGAATATATAAGTTGCCCAAAGTGCGGCACCAAGATTGAGCTTTCGGAAGCGATCTCCAGTCAGCTCGAGCAGCGACTTCGGGGAGAGCTTGCTGAAGAGTATAAGCGCCAGTTTCTGAAAGAAAAAGAGCAGCTTGAACAACGTGCCAGACGGGCGGCCGAAGACTCACTTGGCGTGGAGATGGCTGATCTCAAAGCTCAGTTGGAAGATCGGTCAAAGAAGCTTGAGGCTGCAAGGACGGAAGAACTTGCGCTGCGGAACCGGCAGCGAGAATTAGAGGACAAGCAGGCATCGATGCAGCTAGAGATTGCTCGGACGCTGGATACAGAAAGAGCCAAAATTCGTCAGGAGGCCATAAACGTTATCGTTGAGGAGAATCGGTTAAAAGATGCGGAGAAAGAGAAGCAGCTTGCTGATTTGAAGAAACAGATCGAGGATTTAAAACGCAGGGCGGAACAAGGTTCTCAACAAGCGCAAGGTGAGATTCTGGAATTGGAGCTCGAGGCAGTGCTCCAAAGGGAGTTTCCTTTTGACAAGATAGAGCCGGTTGCCAAGGGAACTCGTGGCGGAGATGTGCTGCAGCGCGTTCATACACAGACGGGACGGCTTTGTGGAACCATCCTTTGGGAAACCAAGCGGACGAAAATTTGGAGCGACGGCTGGATCCAGAAGTTGAAAGACGACCAGAGGGAAGCCAAGGCCGACATCGCCGTTATCGTCTCCGAGGCGTTACCGAAGGGATTTCATCACTTTCGGCAGATGGGAAGTGTTTGGATTACTGATTTTAACTCAGTCATTGGACTCGCTCTCGCGCTTCGGATGTCACTAATGGAGGTGGCGAAGGCAAGGGAAGCACTGGTTGGGAAGAACGAGAAGATGGAGCTTGTTTACAATTACTTGACGAGTCACGAATTCAGAAATCGCATTGAGGCCATCGTCGAATCGTTTAAGGCGATGCAAGGCGATCTCATTTCAGAGAAGATTGCTATGGAGAAGGTATGGGCCCGCCGGGAGAAACAAATTGCGCGGATCGTTGTGAATATGTCCGGCATGTATGGGGACATCGAAGGATTGTCGGGGACATCCCTACCCTCCGTCAAGATGCTCGAGTTACCACATGCACAGGACGAACAATAAGGCTTCCGCAAAATATGTCTGAACTGACAGACTCTGTTATTGAGGGGCCCAAAGCAGATCATCCTCTCGAAACGCCACCGAACGCTTTGGAGATGATCCTCAATTGGTCAAACGGCTTGCCGGATTGGCAGAACGATGCGGTCAGGCGTATTTTGCAGCAACGGGAGCTTTCTGATCAAGATGTGCAGGAGATCCTGGCGATGCTCCGGGCGACGCAAGGATTAATCAGCGGGCAATTGCAAGTGCAGCCTAAGCGTTTGGCCAAAGATGATCTGCCTAACCAAGCGGGACCTGGAGCCAAAATCGTTTTGGAATTCTTGGGTGACCTAAAAAATGTCAATGCACTTAGACCTCGGCAAATAATCAAATTCCACCCGAGTGGATTGACGATCGTTTTCGGCCGCAACGCTACGGGTAAATCCGGTTACGCCCGCGTTCTTAAGAAGGCGTGTCGTGCTCGAGGCGATAAGAAACCCATTTTGCCCGACGTATTCAACGAGGCCCCATCGTCTGAGCCGGCTCAGGCTATGATTGGTATTCACGATGGTACCGGAAGCGTTGCTGTCCCCTGGATTGATGGGGAACCCTCCCGCGTAGAGTTGGGTAGTATAGCGGTTTTCGATGCCCACTGTGCCAGGGTGTATGTGGACGAGGCGAACGACGTATTCTACGTTCCCTACGGTCTCGACGTCTTCGATAAACTGTCCAAGCTCTGTGAGAAACTTAAAGGCATTCTTCAGAGTGAAATCGCAACCAGCAACACCGATCGAAAGGTCCTCGAAGAACTGAAGGGCGATACGCCTGTTGGAAGAGCAATCGAGGGGCTCACCCACGAGTCGGATGTCGGTGTGATCGAAGGGCTGGCGGCGTTCTCAGAGACGGATGATCAGAAGTTGTCAGAGATTGGGAGAAGGTTGACGGAGATCAAGGTTAACGACCCGAAATCCAAGGCCCGGCAACTTAGGGCGACTCGGGATAGGATTCTCCGGCTAGTCGACAGTCTAAAGAAGATGGAAGACGGTCTTTCTGCTACAGCGACGGAGGCCATTCGGACCGTCCAAACAGAAGCTGAAGAAGCTCAGAAGGTCGCTCAGATAGCATCTCAGAAGTCCTTTGAAAAGGAGCCTGTTACCGGTGTTGCGTCGGAATCCTGGAAAGCTTTGTTGTGGGCTGCCAAGGAGTTTTCAGAGCGGCATGCTTACAAGGGGGAGAATTTTCCTGTTACTAAAGATGGTGCGCGTTGCGTTTTGTGTTTCCAGGAACTGACGCCTGAGGCAGCTGATAGGCTGAGGAGGTTTTGGGATTTTATCGAGGGTGTAGCTCAGAAAACCTATCAGCTCAAAAATCATGAGTTTCAGACTCGGGTTTCTAATCTTCAGAACTTGCAGGTTGATCCTTTGGCTGCCGATCCGGGTTTTCATCGAGAGCTGGAAGATGTTGATGCTACAGTGGTGCAGGAAGTCAGGGATTACGTTCAATCGGCCCAAAGCGCTCACAAGGCTATTCTTGAATGTATCTCGAAAAAGTCGTGGGGAAGCGTGCCGCATGCTCCAGCAGCGCCGCTAGAGGCATTGCGGCGATTGGCTCAAGCCCAGGAAAGTCGTGCAGTAGAATTCGATCGGATGGCGGTTCCAGAGGAGAAGGAGAAGTTGGCAACAGAATTTAAGGAGCTTGACGCTAGAAAACGGTTGGCTTCCCAGAAGGCCGCAGTGCTTTCACTGCTTGAAAATCTGAAACGGGTTAAGAAGATTGAGGCCTGTATTGCGGAGACCGTTACGACGGGTATTTCTAGGAAGAGCACGGAATTCATGGAGTCATTGGTCACGAACCGCTTAAAAGAAGAGCTCAAGCAGGAGTTGAAGGGCCTTGACGTGGATTATATGAAATTAGAGTTGAATAAAACCGGACGGCTGGGCGTTACTTTGCACCAACACCGACTAAGAAGCAGGACCTACGGTACAACCGTTGGTGTCTCGGACGTGATGAGTGAGGGCGAACAGAGGGCTATAGCGGTGGCTTCCTTCCTGGCGGAGTTGAACATTTCTCAGGACAATTGCGGTGTCATTTTCGATGACCCCGTTTCCTCTCTCGACCACCAACGGCGAGAGCAAGTTGCCGCTCGTTTAGTGAGGGAAGCTAAGAGGCGGCAAGTCATTGTATTTACGCACGACATGGTCTTCCTGTCAGCACTTCAGGAATCGGCCTTAAAGAATGACGTAGATCATCTTATCCAAACTGTTTGGGCAAGCCGGTCGGCAGGGACGGGAAATTGTGATCCCAATCCGCCTTGGGCAGGGCAGACGGTGAAGGAGCGCCTTCGTTATCTCAAAGAAACCCGGCTACCAAACATTAAGGCGTTGTCGATGGATTCCGCTCAGAGAGAACAATATGAACTGGAAGCTACGGCATTCCTAGTGAAGCTCCGCCAAACATGGGAGCAAGCGGTCGAAGAAGTTGTGTTTAACGGTGCTCTGAAGAGATTCCGGGACAGTATAGAGCCTTCAAAATTGGGGCTCGCTCAGTTTACGCATGTTGAGGATCAGGTTATTGCTGAGGCCATGGATAGAATATCGGCGCACCTCCACGACGAAGCCGATGTGCATAATCAGTCCCCCATGCCAGAACCAGATTGGCTCGAACAAGAGCTAAGCGTCCTGGGCAAATTTGTTGACGAGCTTAACAGTGCCGGCAGAAGGGACCAAATCAGGAATAATAGGCCTTGGAGGAAAAAGCTCGACAAGTGAGCAGAAGCCATGCCGCAAACTATGCATTGCATTCCAATCGATCCCGCTCTTTGGAAGGTGGATCGGTTTAAGGATTTTATCTCTGAGCGTCGCCGGCTGATTGCCAGGGGAATGAACGAGTACCTGGCGCAGCTTGTGGGGAGTACGGCTCATCTGGAAAAAGTAGGATCACAGATATAGGCAACCGCCCGTGGGTCGATTAGTGTGCCCAAAAATGTGCCCATTTCGGTCGGAATCAGGCAGAAACTCACGGTACGTCATAGCACGATGGTCTGAGACGTAATTTAAACTGAATCAGCAAGTTATGACATAAAACGCCTGGCCTAAATCAGTTACGAAACTAGGCGTGAGCGGTTTCGTAAACAGCAGGCCGGAGGTTCGACTCCTCTCGGCGGCTCTGCTTTCTTCTAAGCGCAGGGACTGGTTTGATGTGGGTGGGAGGTAGCGATTAGCGTGGCAAGTGACGTTGACACATTCATCTATTTTCTTCAGAAAAAGTTCGACAGGATCCGTTCCTTGGAAATAAAAACGGATCCAGACGAAGATCCGGAGAGCGCACACTTATTCAAAAGGGTCCTTTATGTAGGGATCATAGACGTGCTCTCCAAAACCGTGTTTCCAAAAAAGGAAAACCACGGTCGCACCGTCTCATTCATCCGAGAATTTTGCGGTTGGCAACACTCAGAGAAAGTTAGCCTCCCTCATTTGGCAAGATTGCTCAAGAAATCACCTGAGCCCGAATTTTCGGGTTTGAGGCAGTTAGTCGGTTCAGAAATGGGTAAGTGGAAACAGGGGATCTCTATGGGTCTTGACAAGGATATTGATGAAGGAGCAATCAAACCATTGTGGCCGAAAGAGAAGGAGTACGAGAAGCCGCTCAGAAATGTCTCTTTGGAGTCGATAAAACATGTTCATCTGTTTTATGCTTACCGTAACAGCCTTATCCATGAAATGCGAAAGCCTGGGTACGGCATCGACTTCGACCCCAGCGACCAAGATCCTTATTACCACTCCATGTCCCACGTTGGTCATGGAGGAATAAAATCGGAAACTTGGGAATTGGTATATCCGATCGGATTCATAGAAAGGCTTTGTAAGAAAGCTCTGAATGAGGTGCGAGAATATTATATTCGGGAGCAGTTGAATCCCTACGACACGTTTGCTTTTGGTTCCTATTGGATTGAGGAGTTGAATAGGTAACCGTGCTAACTAACGTGGGGCTAACAGAACAGGCTGAAAAGGGACGTAGCGCCAAGAAGATTCGTTGGGTGGTAGATAGAATTTTGGAGAGGTCGTAGTGGATATTACGAGGGTATTGGCCGATATGGCTATTAAAAGGCCGATATTCTATTCCGAGGCGGATTTTCAACACGCTTTAGCTTGGGAAATCCATCGTCGATGGACAGGGTGTTTTGTTCGGCTGGAGTACAAACCACGAGAGGTGCAGGAGCGCATCTATCTGGACATATGGGCCGAGAATAGAGGTTGTGTGGTCGCCATTGAAGTGAAATATAAAACCAGGAGTCTCCATAATATTGGGTTCAACGGAGAAACCTTCGACTTATTGAATCAAAGCGCGCAAGACGTAGGAAGGTATGATTTCTTGAAGGACCTTCAGCGCTTGGAGCGGATCATTTCTGCCCGTAGCAAGGTTATCGGCTATGCAGTCTTGCTTACGAATGACAATTCATATTGGAAACCGCCAAGAAGTCCGCAAACTGTTGATGCCAACTTCCGAATCCACGATGGACAGCTCATGACCGGTAAGTTGGGTTGGCAAAAAGGAGCTTCAGAGGGGACTATGCGGCACAGGGAGATGCCCATTGTTATCAAAGGGAAGTACCGCCTCCGCTGGCGGGATTATTCCGAGCCAAGTAAAGCCCTCTATGGAAAATTCAGCTACCTTTTGGTGGAGTGCAAGTCCTCTCTGCTGTGCTAACGCGGGGCTAACAGAAGAGGCCAAACCAGCGTGAACGACGGGGAATCAGGCAGGAAACGGGATCAGCGTAAGACCTACCCACCCCAACGATTAGGGAACAAGGGCAATCAGCAGGGAAACGTCGAGGGGATTTCGTAAACAGCAGGTCGGAGGTTCGACTCCTCTCGGCGGCTTTTTTCTGTCATGAAGAGTAGGAGAAATTGTTATGAGTGAATGTCAGTGGCTGCATGAGCAGCTGGAGGGAAATCTGCCTCTCGTAGCGTTTCCTTTCGAGCTAGAACAGATACCTAAGACCGGCGGCGTCTATTTCTTCTATGAAAAAGGGGAAAGCTGTGGCCATGGGAGTGATCGTCCTCGTATCGTCAGGGTTGGTATTAGTGGTAGCGTTAGACAACGGATAGGCCATCATTTTGCAGATGAGTCGAAGGGAAGCAATTGCAGGATGTATCTGGAATTTCCTGATAAGCCCGCGTACGTCCGGAGTAGCTTTCGGAGAGACATTGGGAAGGTGCTGCTATCACAGAGAAAAGACGATGAATTTTTAGACGGATGGAGTAAAGGCTACGATAAAAAGGCGGAGTGGCTACAGTTGAGGGGACGTGTTTGGATCTCGAAAGACAAAAAGCTTCAGCAAGAAATAACGAAGATTATGAGAGAGAAGTTCACTTTTAGATTCATCTGTGTTGATGAGAAAGCGGACAGAGATAAGATAGAAAAGCGTTGTACTGGCACAGTCGCCCAATGTGTTTTATGTCAGCCATCCGAGAGATGGCTCGGTCTCCAGCACCCAAATCCAAAGACTAAAAGGCCTAAAATCAGCGAAGGCAAACTGTGGCAAGTGAATAACCGTTCCGAAAAGGGCATAGATGACGGTACTAAAACAAAAGTGCTAAAGGCAATAACAGATACGAAGAAATGGTTGGGAAGTCGCAGTCAGTTACGGATACCCATCAGTCAGCACTAACCATTTTTCTTTCTGTGCTAGCGCGGGGCTAACCCGCCACAAAGCATCGGCGGGCAGACAGAAGAGGCCGAGGCGGACTCTCGGCGGCTCAGATTCTTCGGACCGAGCGCAGCAGATCACGATCCTGTAGAAGGAGTTTGTGGTGTACGATGTTCTGTACGCCTACTGTAAGAGAGAAATGGAGATGAAAACACCATGAAGGCAGCGTCCGTTGTTCTCGTTGGGCTACTTTGTCTTGGAACCGCACCATGGAATTTGGCGGCTGCTGAGAACGCCCAAGGAGCGAAGACTCAACCCGCACAATCCATTTATGAAAAGATCGAAATGCTGACAGGCGCTAAGGGCAAGCTGGATGAGAAAGAGGGGGTTTTCAAAGTCAGCTTTCCCCGCTCCGATTTAAAGGTGGAATCCTTCGGCGTGAAGATAACCCCACCCATGGGCCTGATGGTTTGGGCGGCATTTAAGATCGTCGGAGACCACGCCATGGTAATGGGGGACATGGTGCTGCTCGAAGACCAAGTCAACCCGGTCATGAGTGCTGCCCTGGAGAACGGCCTACAGGTAACCGCCCTGCACAACCACTTCTTTTGGGAATCCCCTCGAATTATGTTCATGCACATCGGTGGTTCGGGCGATCCGGAGAGGCTCGCTTCGGCGGTCGGAAAAGTTTTCGCCAAGATTAGAGAAGCCAAGGGTGGGATGAAGGATCTGCCGAAGGTGAAGATCGATCCCGCAAAGACCTCGCTTGACCCCAAGAGAATTGAGGCGATTCTCGGCCAGGAAGGACAACTTAAGGATGGGGTGTATAAGATCACCATTGGCAGAACCACGAGTATGGACGGCCATGAGATGGGGAGTGCGATGGGTGTCAATACCTGGGCGGCCTTTGCCGGGAGCGACGATCAGGCGGTTGTCGATGGTGATTTTGCAATGCTCGAGTCGGAGCTTCAGCCCGTGCTTAAAGCTCTTCGCGGAGCCGGAATCAACATTGTGGCGATCCACAACCACATGATTGGAGAGTCCCCCCGGATCGTTTTCCTGCATTATTGGGGAATGGGTTCGACGACTGAGCTTGCTAAAGGACTTAAAGCTGCTTTGGGTACCCAGCAGAGATAAACGAAGCAACGAGGACGATTCATACCATAAAATCTCTTGCTGAGATTGGATTCGTTCTTGTCCTCTTGGGAGTCGGGGCTAAGGGAGTTTACGCGGTCCCACCGCTTGTTGCTGGAGACGTTCCCACGGCGGAGAAAGGCCACGTCGAATTATATGTGGGGACCCGTTATCAAAAGACCGGAAGCATCGAGAGGCAACTTCCATTTACGGAGATTGTTTATGGGATCTCAGCCAGACAGGAAGTTACTTTTGAGATCCCATACCTTTCTGATTCTGGGCAGAATGGATTTGGGGATGGAGTGCTGGGGACCAAGTATCTATTTATTCCAGAGACAGACAAACGGCCTGGAATCGCAGGCTCCTTCGAGGCGAAACTGGATAACGGCAGCCAAATCAAAGGATTAGGCACGGGGGCAATCGACTACGACCTCCGAATGAGAGCGCAAAAAACTTGGGGATGGTTTACAGGCATTGTCAATCTGGGTTACACCTTTATTGGTGAGCCGAAGGTGAGCGGTGTGCGCCAGGAGCGAAACGGTGTTTTCTTCAGTGCTTTTGCCCAAGAATATGCGCTCAATGCCAAGACGAGCTTGCTTTCCGAAGTATACTGGAAAACAAGCGAGGAACCCGGTACGCCCGATCGGTTGGCGGCGGACATCGGTTTCAAACACAGCCTCCTTCAAAATCTCACGGTGCATGGAGCTGTGGGCAAAAGCCTGCGGGAAGGGAATCGAGGAGGTCCTAAGCTTCGTGTGTACGCAGGAATGAAGTTGGAATTTTGAACAGGAGATCTTGAAATGCGTGTGATGATTCGGCTATTCGGGATAGCTGTAGTTATTCTCTTGCTGTGTGGAACAATTTCTCTGGCGGCGGAACGTGTGTCGCCG